>Ga0126378_10000177_pt1 | contig 47883 bp, 36 predicted proteins | sample PanSoiMetPlot_23_FD_92587 | JGI IMG/M metagenome (GOLD analysis project Ga0126378, IMG submission 92587) | Tropical forest soil microbial communities from Panama - MetaG Plot_23 | ecosystem: Environmental > Terrestrial > Soil > Tropical forest > Bulk soil | place: Panama | collected 2016-02-17 | reverse complement strand
TCGAGACACCAGACGGCACCAATTTGTTCTTTCGAGATTGGGGCAAGGGCAGGCCGGTGGTTTTCGTAGCGCCGTGGGCGCTTCATTCAGACTGGTGGGAATATCAGATGGCGGACCTAGCCGGCCAGGGATTGCGCTGCATAGGCTACGATCGCCGCGGGCACGGGCGCTCAGGCCAACCCGGCAAGGGGTACGACTTCGACACGCTCTCAGATGATTTGGCAGCACTCATCGACCAGCTGGAGCTTCGCGACATTACGCTGGTAGGCCAATCCATGGGTTGTGGCGAAGTTGTGCGTTATTTGTCGCGTTACGGCGCAAGGAGAGTCGCGCGAGTTGTTCTGGTTTCCACCATTACGCCTTTCCTTTTAAAGACAGAGGACAATCCCGACGGCGTCGATAAAACAGCTCTGGAAGCAGTGCGAAAAACGTTAAGCAAGGATCGGCCGCATCCCATTGCCGGTGCTGCGCCGGCGTTTTTCGGCGCGCCAAAAAACGTGGTTTCAGCGGAAATCATGGAATGGTGGGTGAGGATGATGGTGGATGGGTGCTCGCTGAAAACAATGCTCGACCTTCATCGGATGTTCACCGAAACAGATTTTCGGCGGGAGCTGCGGACAATTTCCGTTCCGACGCTGCTTATCCACGGCGACAACGATGCGTCGACGCCAATCGATTTGACAGCGCGCAGGACCGCGCCCTTGATTCGCGGCAGTCAACTCAAGGTTTATGAGGGCGCGGCGCACGGCTTGCCAATAACACACGCAGATCGGCTCAATGCCGACCTTCTCGCATTTGCTAAGAGTTGAGACGGCCGATCAAGCGACCGGTGAACTATGCCTTTGTGAGGCGAGGGCGAGCTCGTAGGACCTGCGAAGGAGCTGGATGGCGCGCTCGACGTCGGTTGGCTTTCGAAGATAGATGCTCACCCATCCTGACTGGGGGAGAATGTGATGCGGCTCTGCCGCGCCACTTTCGACGAGTTCATGGCGCACAGGCAATGGAAACGGAATGTCGACGAGGCTGTCGCTATGGACGTGACCCACTTCACGGTGGCCGAGACGGTATTCCGTGCCGCCAAAGCGGTGCGGCGCGTGGACGATTTCTTCCCAGGTTGTAACCGCCTCGAAAATTTGCTTTCCTGCGCCCGCCACCGGCATCGTTTCAACTCCTTCTAGCGTCATTCATTCGATGCGGCGCTGCACTAATACGGTGCGGCGAGTGTCGATCGAGACTCGTTGAAATTCTTCATGCGGAGACGATGGAGAGCATGGAGAGGACGGGAAGGGCGAGGGCGGGCTCGCCGGTGATTCGCGTTAGAGACAAAGCGGAGGCGCGGTCGATGCCTTTGGTGAAGATGCGCCAGGCAATTTCCTGTGGGATGGTGATCTCGGCGGCGGGCTCTGGGCTCTTATCGCTTGCGAGCTGTGTGCTGGCAGTTTCTGTGAGCACCCAGCCTTTTCCTTCACGATACACATTCCAAGAGCCGCCGCAGTCGCCTGACACACTGATGCGAATCACAGTTCCTGTCGGAGCGGATATGTTGCGATAAGTGAACGGCAAAGCGCGCATGAAGCAATCCAACACGGGACTGTAAAGCTCGCGGGTCATGATGCCGGGCTTGATGACCGCAAGACGAATCTGTTCCTGATGATGCCAGCGTTCCGTGAATTCACGCGCGGTATCGAACCAATTGGCGGATTTTTCTTCGCCAGCCCAACTTACCCCATAGGGCGCTTGGTCGTAGGGATCGCGAGAGGCGTGATAGTCCGCGAGTTGTTTGCAAGCGGTCTCCATCAAGGAAATGAGCACCTCTGGGCTGAGGCGCCGATAGACTCTGACGCCTTCCTTGTTGAGGCGATCGATGTAAGCAGCCAATGCCGTCGGCGAATCGATGTTCGTGGACGCCAAGTAGCCATCGCGGGCAATCGAAAGGCCACGCAGAGGAGTGTCCAAGAGATGCGCAGCAACATCTTTGACTTTCCACTTGGGCGACACGGTTTGTTTTTCCCAGTCGCCCGGGGAGAGCGAGCGCAGAAGTTCGATTAAAAGGCCGTCGAGCTTGGGGAAAAGATGAGCGGTCAGAATAGGCTTCGGTGGATTGGTTTGGGGAGTTGTCGCGGAAGAGGTCATGGGAGGAATCGTCGCATCGATTTGCAGCCAGGGCAAATGAAGAGATATGCAGCTCGGAACGGCGGCGCACAAAGAGGGACAGCCTCAGAAAGCCTTCCCTGCGGAGCGCAACCTTTTGAAAGCGCTGGGGTTTATTATGGTAGGCACACGCTCTAACCCAATGAAACAGAATGATTTAGCACATTGCCGAAGAGCGAGACGCCTGGAAGAGGTCGAGCAATGCGATATCTAAGGTTCTTCGGTTTACTCGGCATTTGCCTCTTTTGCGCTTCCTTTGCGTATGCGCAGAGAGTGGTTGTAGGCGTCGGAGTCGGGCCAGCCTACTATGGCCCGCCGGTTTGTTCTTATGGGTATTATCCCTATTCTCCGTACGCGTGCGCGCCGTACGGATACTACGGCCCTGACTGGTTTGTGGGCGGCGTCTTCATTGGCGCTGGCCCATGGTATCGCTGGTACTACACGCACCCCGGCTGGTATGGCCGATATTATGGCGGCTACTACGGCCGAGGATGGTACGGACGCGGTTGGCGCGGCGACTGGGATCATGACGGCTGGCGCGGGCGCGGGTGGCGGGATCATGATGGCTGGCGAGATCACGATGGTTGGCGCGGACATGATGGCTGGCGCGGCCGGGAGTTTCACGAAGACCGCGGATATCACCGCGGCTGGCGGCGATAACTGACGCGGACCACAAACTGAAGTTTGAGGACGGCTGGCAAGCGATTGCCAGCCGTTCTTATTTTTGGCGTGGCCTGACGCAGGAACTGAGTTAAACGAGGACGTTCTCGTCTTTGGGCTGCGGAAAATGCTGCGAGAACCAGAAGGAAAACGGCGTGGCACCATGCTTCTGGTAATGCTCGAGGCGCTCGCGGGCCTCAGAGACAGTAGGAATGTGACCGGCGGGGACCCACCACAGGCAATAGTACGGCTTGTCCATTTTCTGGAACCATTTGGCGCGGTCGCGCAGGACCCGGGCGTGGTCGGACTTGTAAGCGTAATCGCGAAGAGCCTCGAGCGATTCCCAAACGGACATATTGAGCAGGATCGAAGGGTCGGCGGGATCATAGAGAATGTCGGTGGCGTTTCCGGAAGAAGATTGCAGGCGCCAGACAAACCCTGGCGCCTTGTCGGCGAGAGCATTGATTGGCTCGAGCTGAGCGATAAATTCAGCGATCCGGGGATCGTCGATGGGAGCGATGAGACGGCCGATGTTGATTTGGGCAAGGTGGTAGGTCATGGCCTTAATGGATGCCGCGTGAGCACTGGAGGTTACACGAGATCAGAGATCGGAGAACAGAGATCAGAAAGAAGGGAAAGGAAAAGGAAACTGAACGCCAAGGGCGAAGATCTTCGCGAGCCCTTAGAAGTCGAAGCGGTAGCCGAGGATCATCTTAGCAATCAGATGATCGGTGGAATGCGTCACGCCAACGCCAAGACCGAAGTTCACTTCCCACTTGGGCGACAGGTTCAGATCGATCGCGGGAAAAAACTGGTGCTGCTGCTGTCCGGTGGCAAGAAAATCAGTGGCAGGACCGACAGCGCCGTAATATTCGAATCCACCGGTAATTTTCTTCGTGAAGTCGTAGCTGAACTTGAAGTCCGGGGAGAACGTGACCCCCTGATTGACGCTCGGGCCATGAAACGAGCGGTCAAATGCTGGGTTGAAGGAGAAATACCAGGGGCCTTTCTGCTTGTCGATGATCGGGCGAATCTCCCAGGTCCAAGTGTCGATGGAAAATTTCCGGCGCTGGTAGCCGATCTCGTTCGAAAGGCTCAAGCCCACGGGCCAATTCCATTTCTTGGGAATACGCACGCGCGGGCGAATATGGTCGCCGACCCACTGAACGCCCTGACCGCTCTTTTCCGAGGTGAAAATGTAGAAGCCGGTTTCGAACCAGTCGGTAAAGCCGTGGGTGATTTCGATGGTTTCGTGGAGTTGGTGATTCGTGGGCAGGACGCCGTCCTGAGGAGTTTTCGAGCCTTCAAAGGTGAAATTGCTGTGCAGCTCCAGCATGGTGTGACGGGGTTCGACGGTCTCGTAACCGTAGACTTGAATCTCGTAATTGTCTTGGGCGCGGGCAGAGCGGCAAAACGTGCCGCTGAAAAGCGCGAAGAGCCCGCAAGCGATGGCAACGCGTAACGGCATGACCCTCCTTTGGAGTTCCTTAGGGTAGCTCAGGAATTGATGCAGACAAAAAAAGAAGAGATGCGGTGGTTGCTACGCGTGCGGGTGCGCCTTGTCGTAGACCTCCATCAACTGGCGGATGGAGGCATGGGTGTATTTTTGCGTGGTGGAGAGCGACCGATGGCCTAGCAGCTCCTGAATCGCGCGAAGGTCGGCGCCGTCGGCGAGCAGATGCGTGGCGAAGGCGTGCCGCAGGGAGTGCGGATGCAGGTCCCAGTTGACATTAACTAGGCGGACGTATTTCTTGACGATGCGGCCGACAGAGCGCTGCGTCAGGCGCTTGCCGGCATAGTTGAGAAAAACAGCTTGCGTCTGCGGATCTTCGCGGCGGCTTGAGCCGTTGGCTTGCTTCAAGAGCTGGTTGCGCACGGGCCAGTATTTTTCCATCGATTCCTGCGCCTTGGCGCCGTAAGGGACGATGCGCTCCTTATTGCCTTTGCCGCGCACGCGGAGAATGCGCTCCTTTTGCTCGATGTGCTCAAGATTCAAGCCAGTGAGTTCGCTGACGCGCAAACCTGCGGCGTAGAGAAGCTCGAGCAGCGCGCGGTCGCGGCGGAGCAAGAGGCCTTCTTCGGCGACTGTCGCCTTGGTGGGTTTGTGTCGTTCTTCGCCCGATGAGGAAGCTTTGGATGGCACGCGTCGCCCGGAACCTGCGCCAATTGCCGAAGGCGGCATGGCGAATCCCGCAAGCTGATTCAAAAAACCGTTCATCTCTTCGGCAGAAAGCACCGAAGGAATACGCTTGGGCAGCTTGGGCGTAGGCACCAGGCGCGCGGGACTCTCTTTTAAATAGCCTTCGCGCACGCAGTACTTGAAAAAAGAACGGAGGGCGGCGAGCTTGCGCGCGACGGAGGTTTTTTCAAGACCGTGGTCATGCAAGTGCGCCACAAATTCGCGAATTATGCCGTGGTTCACGGCCTCGAGGTCTGGGGGCGCAACACCCGGCGGCGAAAGAAACGCAAGGAATTGGCGCAGATCCTTGCCGTAGTTCGAGATCGTATGCGGTGAGGAATTTCTCACCGTGCGGAGGTATTCGACAAACTTGGTGACGGCTTCTTTCATCCTCCCCTGCGACTCTGAGAGAACCAAAACAGAATCAGTATAGACGCACATGCGACCGCGCAAAGCGGAATCAAAGTAATGTTTCGTTGGATGCGGAGGAATCAGGACTTGGCTGCCACCGGCACGGGAGCTTCTTCGGGCTGCGTAGGCGGTGCAGCTTCCGGCACGAGCTTCTCCCAATCGCAGCCCTCCTTCAAGCACGCCTGTACTTTACCGATCTTTGAGTTTTTCTCAACGATGAAGGGCGCGCCGCACTTGGGGCAGGGTTCAGCGATGGGCATGTACGGCGTGGTGAAGTCGCAATCCGGGTAGCGCGAGCAGCCGTAGAAAATGCGCGGGCGCCCGCGGCCTCCCCGTCCGGCGCTGCCTCGGCGAACGAACTCGCCTTCATGGCACTTCGGGCACTTAATGCCCAGAGTGATGGGGCGAGTGTATTTGCATTTCGGGTAGGCGGAGCAGCCGATGAATTCGCCGAAGCGGCCGTGCTTTTTGACCAAGCCGCTGCCGCAGGTGGGGCACTTCTCGTCCAACGGCTCGTCCGGCTGGTGCGCGATGCGCGTGCCTTGTACGAGGCGGCGCGTAGTCTTGCAATCGGGATAACCGGTGCAGGCCAGGAAAGTGCCGAAACGGCCGCGCTTGATGGCCATTTCCTTGCCGCAGTTGTCGCAGTAATGGACCTTATTTTCGTTGCCAGCGTCCGGATCTAGCGGCGCCAGGTCCTCGATGAAATCGCAATCGGGATAGCGCGAACAGCCGAGGAAGAATCCGTGGCGGCTAATGCGCTCGAGCAATTCGCCCTGACCACATTTCTCACATTTCCTGCCCGTGGGGATGCCAGCTTTGTAGGAGAGCATCTCTTCGTCTGCTTTGTCGAGGTCGATGACAAATTTCTCCCAAAACTCTTTCACTGAATCGCGCCAGGGGAGCTTGCCCTCCTCGATTTCGTCCAGTTCTTCCTCCATGCGAGCGGTGAATTTCAAGTCGAAAATATCCTCGAAACTTTTCACCAGAAGCTTACACACGCGTTCGCCAAGCATCGTGGGCGAGAAGCGGCCTTGATTCTTCGTAACATACTCGCGCTCGACGAGCGTCGAGATGATGGAAGCATAGGTCGAGGGACGGCCGATGCCGTCTTCTTCCAACTCTTTTACAAGCGTCGCATCGTTGTAGCGCGGAGGCGGCTCGGTGAAGTGCTGGTCGGGCCGAATCTTGTCCAGGCGCAGAATCTGGCCTTCGGAAACTTCGGGCAGCGCGCGGCCTTCGCCCTCGTCGTCCTTTTCGTCGTCTTCGCGATCCGCGGTCGAGGCCGGTAACTGGTAAACGCGGAGGTATCCGTCAAATCTCTGCACGGAACCACTGGCGCGGAAGGTGTATTCGCCCGCGCGGATGTCAATCGTCGTCTGATCGAAAATCGCGGGAAGCATCTGGGAAGCGACGAAGCGCTGCCAGATCAACTGATAGAGCTTGAAGAGGTCGTCATCCAGGTACTTGCGAACGTCTTCCGGCGTGCGTGCGACGTCGGTCGGACGCACCGCTTCGTGAGCTTCCTGCGCGTCTTTCTTGGACTTATAGAAATTGGGTTTTTCAGGAAGGTAGTCGCTGCCAAAACGCTGGGGGATCAGTTCGCGGACCTGGGCCAGCGCGTCGTTGGACACGTGGACGGAATCGGTGCGCATGTAGGTGATTAGCGCCACGGAGCCTTCGGAGCCGAGTTCGACGCCCTCATAAAGTTTTTGCGCCAGAGACATCGTGCGTTTCGCAGTGAAGCGCAGGCGGTTGTACGCGGCTTGTTGCAATTTCGAGGTGGTGAACGGCGGGGGCGGGTTGCGTTTCTTTTCCTTTTGCGCAACGGAAGCGACTTGCCACTGAGCTTTACTAACTGCCGCAACAATCTTGTCAGCCGCTTCCTGATTCTTTACTTCAATGTCGGCATCGTTGTGTTTGATGAGCTTTGCTTCGAAGAGCGGCGGCTTGCCAGCATCCAGCAACGCATGGATGGTCCAATACTCTTGTGGAACGAACGCGCGGATGGCCTCTTCGCGTTCGACGATCAGGCGGAGCGCGACGGTCTGCACGCGCCCTGCGGACAATCCGCGGCGGACTTTGTTCCAGAGAAGCGGAGAGATTTTGTAGCCCACCAGGCGGTCGAGGACACGCCGGGCCTGCTGCGCCTCCACGAGATTCGTGTCAAGCCCTCGAGGATGCTCGAAGGCAGCTCGAATGGCCTTGGGAGTAATTTCGTTAAAGGTGACGCGGAAAATCTTTTTGGGATCAGCAGGAGGAATCTCGCTCGCCAACTCTTCGTAATCCTTCGCGCGCTTGCCGGATTTGGTGTCAGCCTGCTCTTTTGCGTCGCCGTTCTTGCCGTTCTGCCTTCCCGGCGCTTCCGCTTCCACAAACCGGCTTGGTTTGGAAAGCACCATCGCCAAGTGCGCGGAGATGGCTTCTCCCTCGCGGTCCGGGTCGGGAGCAAGGTAGACAGCCTCGGCTCCGTGCGCCGCCTTCCTCAAATCGTGGATGACTTTGCCTTTGCCTGAAATGATTTGCAGTGTCGGCTCGAAAATCTTCTCGTCATTGATGCTTATTTTGGGAGTTTTTGACTCGGCTTTCGAACTCTTCTTTGCGCCCTTCTTCTTTCGTTTCTTCTTCCCGGAGGGATCCTCGCCGGGCAGGCGAATGCCGATGGTCTTCGTCGGCAAATCCATGACGTGGCCAATGGAGGCCTTGACGGCGTAGTTCCGCCCTAAATACTTATTGATGGTTTTCGCCTTGGCGGGCGATTCGACAATGACAAGCGAACGAGCCATGTAGCTTTTGTAACTCCGTACTTTCGTTAGGAAAGGGCCGACCGCGGGGCGTGTGTCCTTCTCGCTACCGTTCGCGCATCTCCCTGAGATGGGTCCGGCCAAACATCAGATGCGGACAGCGGCCTTGCGGGTGCCTTTCCCTTAGATGAGGTTCCGCCCGCAAAGGGCCTTTTGAGCCGCTATCTGCTTCTATAACAAGACTTTGCAGAATTGTTTCCCAGGCAACTGCCGGACGATGCCCTTCATCTCCAGATTAAACAGCGTAGCCAGAACGTCGGAAGAGTGCAAGCTGGAGCGTTCCACGATGTCATCTATATGTACCGGATCGTCGGCGGTGAGGAGTTCATAGAGCTTCCTTTCTGAGCCATTCAAAGAGGCAGCCGCGAGCAAGTTGCGCTGCTCGGCTTCTGGTTGTTCGGCTTGCACGAGAGCCGCACGCACTGGCGTTGGTAGCTCTTCGATTACGTCCTCAACGCCAGTGACCAGCTTTGCGCCTTGCTTAATCAGCTGGTTAGGCGCGAAGCTCACCGGCTGGGTCGCATTTCCGGGAACGCCGAAGACTTCTCGGCCGAATTCCATTGCCAAGCGGGCAGTAATGAGCGAGCCGCTGTATTGTGCGCCTTCGACGACGATCACGCCTAGAGGCATGCCCGCGACAATGCGGTTTCGAACGGGAAAATTTTCGGGAGCGGGATGTGTGCGAAGGGGAAATTCGCTGATGATCGCTCCGCGTTCGAGGACTTTTTCATACAGTTTCTTGTTTTCCTTGGGGTAGCAGACATCGATTCCCGTGCCCAAGACGCCGATGGCCCGCCCATTGGCGTCCATCACCCCTTGGTGAGCGATCGCGTCTATGCCGCGCGCCAGCCCGCTTGCGATGACCAAGCCGCGCGCGGCCAGTTCACGACCGAGGCGTTGAGCCATTTGCGTTCCGTAGACGGTCGGCTTGCGAGTCCCAACGATGCCCAGACTGGGCAAGCTGAGCACTTGCGGGTCGCCACGGACGTAGAGCAAAACGGGGGGATCGTAAATTTGAAGCAGCGTTTGCGGGTATTCCGGTTCCGTCCAGTTCAGCAGGGAGCAGCCCGCGATTTTTCGTATGCCCGCCAGTTCTTTCTCAGCGCGCGGGAAGGCTTTCTTCTTGAGGATGGCTTCGACGGTCTCGGCCGGAATATGGCAGGACTCGAGCGCCATGCGAGAGGCTCGAAATGCCCCTTCCGGCGAGCCAAACTGCTTCAGCAGGCGCGCGCACAGACGGGAGGCTAGGCCAGGCGTGAGTGTAAGCGCGAGCCACGGGAGGGAAGCGTCGAGCTGCATGGCGAGGCAAGCCTATGGGCATAGTAACGCAGTTGTTAAGTCTGTACTTATAAATAGATGCGGGCAGATATCAGCTAATCTTCGTGGTTGGTTCTGGACCATGCTGGAGTTGAGATCCTTCGGCCCCAAAGAACGCGGCCTCAGGATGACAGGAGCGAGTGGATCTGCGAGGCATTAAAATTGCGGTCTATGAGGAATAGGATAGAGACCTATTTCCTGCCGACGAAGCGGACGCGTAGGGTGGTTGCGCGGCCCTGACCACCGGCGAAGGCCCCGAAGCATCGGAAATGGAGGGCGGCCGTACAGGCAGGAGCGTCTACGTTGTTCACGACGGTGTCGGGATTCTGGCGGCCCAGGATATTGACGGCTTCAACGCGCGCGGCCCAAAGATAACCACGAAAGCCAAATTTCCTTTCGAGTCCGAGGTTCAGGCTGGCGTAAGCGGGAAAGCGCAGGGAGTTCGGCGGCCCGACGAGTTGCTGCTGCAGATTGACGGCGCTGAAGGGATACCCGGTCCGATATTCGAAGAAATAGCTCAACTGCGTGCTCCAAATGTGCGTTGGGAACCAGCCCCAAGAGAGGAAGCGGTTGGGCGCATCCCATGCGACCGGGCCCGGCTGTTGGGCCACATAAAAAATCGAACCCAGAGATGGGTTGAGCACTTCGTTGGAATGAGCACGGGAGCGCGTGTACGCGCCAAAGAATTCGGTGCTATTCGAGAAAACTTGGCGCACAGAAAAGGTGGCCGAGCGATAGCGGTCTTTACGGTGATCCTGCAAGAGAAAAATGCCTCCGGGCTGCGCTGGTTGCTCATCGATGAAGGCGAAACCATGAGAGCCGTTGCGCGCGAGGAGTTCAAGGCCAACAAGCGTGTTGCGGCCGAATTTCTCTTGCCAGCCGGCGCTGGAAGTGGCAAAGCGCGGCTGTCGTAGGCCGCCAGCCGGCAAAACGAACTGGCTGACAAACGGTCCCTGAGCCGTCGCGTTGCCTGCTGAATCGTAAGTATAAAAAGTGTCGAGCTGCTGCTGGTCTAAAACCTGGCCAATGAGCGCCAGGTTTAGCAGAGCGTTGTAGATGCCCCAGCCGAGGGAAAATTTAGATCGATCGTCGCCGAAGGGGAGGATGTTGGCCGAAACGCGGGGTTCGGCCAGGGCGCTTTGTGTGAAGCGGTCCCAGTCTGTGCGCAAACCGGCGTGGAAAACAAAGTGTTGGCCGAGGGACCAAGTGTCCTGGGCATACGCACCCGCTTGCGTGTTGGAAAGATGAGGGGCGGTAAATCCCATAAACGTGGAACGCCGCTGAAGGCAGCCCAGCATCGTTGGCGAAGTGCAAGTCGATGTTGTGCCGTTGACGGTGGGAGTTGAGTAGAGCGCGTCAATCTCCCCGCGCTGAGCCGACTGATGGAAGATCAGCCCAGCGACAGTCGTGCCAACTGCAATCTGATGTGTGCCATGCCAGTGACGCGAGGCGGCGATCACATGGGCGACTGCTTGCAAGCGGCGGCCGCGCTGGCGCAAGTGTTGAAAGTAATTGCCGGCGGTGCCGTTGATGAGCAGGATGTACGGTTGCGAGCCTTGCGGCGTGTAGTCGAGTAGGCCACCGTCGGCCGCGACGCCCAGTTCAAAGAGCGTTTCGTACAGCCAGATTTGATCCTTCAACGAAACGAAGCCGCGGCGCTGATCGGCAGTGGTGGTGGTGGATTGCGGGTCGAGCGCGTCGAGGCCGAGGTTGGTGTCGTTTGCGCGATTGTAAAGAACGCTCGCATGCAAGATGTGTTTTGGGGAAAAGTTGTATTGCAGGCGAAGGAGGTTATCCCCAGCCCACTCCTCGAAAGTGTCAGGGCCGGGCCGCAGTTGTTTAACGACGCCGAAGGTGCGCTGCACGCTGATGGAATCTGAAAACCAGAAGCGGCCACGCTCGATGGGGCCGGAGAAAGTGAAGCGCGGATACCAGTTGCCCAGGTGCGTGCCTTCCTGGATATTGATTCCGGGCACGGGATCGGTAGTGCCAAAACGCCAGCGGTCGTCACCGTCGGGAGTCTCGAAGCTCAGAATGTTGGCGCCTGCGTGGGCGTAGGCGGCACTAACGCGGCCTGCCTGGACTTCGGCGGCGCGTGTGGCGTCCACATTGAAGCGCGAAGTGAGCGCGCCGTTGACCGGGTTTCCAATCTCAAAGCCATCGAGCAGGTATTGCGTCTCTCCGGAACGAGCGCCGGCGACGTGCAAGTTGTCGAGACGGTCCTGAACGATCTCGGGTAGGGCCACGAGACTCTGCTGAAGAGTGTGGCTGCTGGGGACCGGAATATCACGAATGGCGCGCGCAGAAAGGGTCGAGCGCTGCGTGGTGTCTTGTGTATCGATCTGATCTGCTGATGCCGTGACTTGCACTTTTTCGCGAACTTCTTGCTCGTGATTCAGGACTAAAGAGAGGTCGTTCGTTCCCGCGTGAAGAGTGAGCGCTTGGCCGGCAAGCACGAAATAGCCTTCTTTGCGAACCTCGGCTTTGTAGTCTCCGGGAGGGATGCCGCGAAGAGTAAAGTGACCGGCACCATCGGACTCAGCCTGGAAGGCATGCCCAGCGGCGTCTTCCAGCTTTATCCGCGCTGCCGGAACGGGAACGCCGTTTTCGTCCAGCACGGCGCCTATGCAGTCGGCGGTGTCCGCCGCTTGAATTCTCGGAGAAGCAAAGATCACCTGTAGGAAAAATAGGGCAAAGAAGAGGCGAGGAATTTTCTTACAACGCATTCCAATTGACCCATCTGTGATTAAACTACATTTTGCAAGGGCTGGATTTTCGTTCTTATTCGTGTGACAACACTTCTACACTGATGGACAACACAGGCTGCCGGGATGTCGGGCAGTCAGTGGTGCGGTTGAGCAGCGTCCTCCTGGAGGATCGAGTCGACTGTGCGCACGAGTAAGTCCGCGTCAGCTTTTCTGAACACAAGCGGCGGGCGCAGCTTGATGACGTTGTGATGTGGGCCATCCGTGCCAGTAAGAATCCCGCATTCGCGAAGGCGGTTGACGACATAGGACGCCTGCTGGGGAGCGGGTTCACGCGTGGCTCGGTCGACCACGAGATCGATTCCCAAAAACAGGCCCGACCCTCGCACGTCGCCGATGAGGGCGTGGCGCGACTGTAGCGCCTGCAGTTCAGTCTTGAGGTAATTGCCTACGCGTAGCGCGTTTTCTTGCAAGTGCTCTTCTTCTAGAACATTGAGAACCGCGAGGCCCGCCGCGCAAGCTACAGGGTTTCCGCCAAACGTACTGAAAAATTCCATTCCGTTGGCGAAAGAATTGGCAATTTCATTGGTCGTGACGACCGCCGCCAGTGGAAACGCGTTCCCGATTGGCTTACCTAGCACAACGACGTCCGGCACTACACCTTGCGTTTCGAAGCCCCAGAAGTGCGTTCCCAAGCGTCCAAAGCCAACCTGTACTTCGTCGGCGATGCACACGGCGCCAGCGGCGCGCGCGTGCTTGTAGGCTTCTTGAAGGTATCCGGGCGGAAAAACAATTTGGCCGCCGACGCTCGGCAAAGTTTCCGCGATGAAAGCGGCAACGCTGCGGCTTTCGGCGCGGGCGCATTGCAAGGTTTCGGCAACGTGGCGGGCGTATTTCGCGCCAGCTTGTGTGTCATCGCGGCGATATGGACCGCGATAATCATCTGCAAGCGGGGCGACATGGACCCACGGTTTCTTTCCGCTGCCGCCAGGACCATTGAATTTGTAGGGGCTGATGTCGATCAACGTGTTTGTGTGGCCGTGATAAGCATGCTCGAGCACGATCACGTCTTCGCGGCGAGTGTGCGCGCGAGCTAGGCGTAGCGCGAGCTCATTTGCTTCGCTGCCGGAATTCACGAAATAGCAAACGCGCAACGGCTCCGGCAGCTTCTGGATCAAACGTTCGGCGTACCGATTCACACTCTCATGCAAATAGCGGGTGTTCGTGTTGAGCAGCGCGAGTTGGTCCTGCACGGCGCGCACCACGCGCGGATGGCTGTGGCCGACCAGCGGCACGTTGTTGTAAACGTCAAGATAGGCACGGCCCGTTTCGTCATAGAGATACTGCATCCAGCCGCGGACGATTTTCAGCGGGCGTTCGTAGGAGACCCTGAGATTTTTCCCAAGTAACGAGTGGCGCTTTTCGAGAGTCTCGTCCGGCGGAGTTTCTTGCGGTGGGAAGCGGTCTGCGGGGATTCCAAGCAGGAGGTTGGGATTGGGCGAAAGGCTTGTCCAGACGGCGCGCTGCGAGGCGCAGGCCACTCCGGGAAAATCGGGCCCAAGATCGAGCAAATCGAGAATGATTTGGAAATGGAGATGAGGCGGCCAGCCGCCGTTTTCCGAGGGCTCTCCGACGCGGGCAAATTCCTCGCCGCGTGAGATGTGTTGACCCACCTTGAGTTTCTCGAGCGTTTGCGTGGTCAGGTGGCCATACTGAGTGAAGAACTCTTCGCCATCTGCAGTTTCATGCCGCAAGATGACGAGCGGGCCATAATCGAAGGGCGCCGCATTGTTAGCGAGAGTGTGAACCACTCCATCAAGCGGGGCTCGCAAAGGTGTGCCAGCCTCAACGAAAAGATCGAGGCCCAAGTGGATCGTGCGGCGTTCCGCAGTGGGATTGTTTTTGTCTCCAAAGGCAGGCGAATTGTAAAACGGGCGCGCCTCGTTGTAGCGGCCAATGCCCGCGCGGACTCCTGTGCGCTTCATCTCGCCAAAGATTTTCTCCGTGAGCTCGGGCGCCTCAGACGCAGCGGGATCAGCGCCGAGAAAAGTGCTGCCTACCCCCAAATCAAAAACCACGCAAGGCGCGGTTCGCAGGTCCACATCAAGGACTGATGCGGCCGTTTTGGATTGAGTTTGCAGCCAGCAGCAGAATTTCTCTGCTTTCGGAACTGGTGGAAGGCCACACATCGCGCGAAACGTGTAGTGCGCAAAGCGCGGATGAGTTTTTGCGAGCCGCTCGAGCGCTTCCCAGGCGGGAGCTTCACTGACGGTCACATAAGCGTCATCCGGCTTCACGTGCTTACGGTGTGCGGAATTGGTCACGCTTACCGCCAGTCGCATTGCTAGCAGCGGAAAAACGACAGCAAGTTCCTCCTCCTGCAACGGAAAAATGCTGTGATAGCCCGCAACGATTTCTGCCGCCGCTTTCAGTGAGTCGGCTTTGCCGAGGATCGCGTAAGCAGCTGCAACCGCAGGTTCCGAAACCGTCAGGCCGTGATGCATGTCGCCGAAATCGATCAGGCCCGCGATCTTCCGGGGCTGCGGCCAGGGGTCGCTCACTAGAACGTTGTAGTCGTTTGCATCGCCGTAAATCACGCTGCGGCGCAGTCCTGGCAGCCGCGGCACGACTTCGGTTTCGTAAAGGCCGAGAAAGTGTTCAACAAGGGCACGCCGTTCCGCGCCTTCGACTTCTGGAATGTATGGCTTGATCCATCCGGCGCGCGAAGAATCCCATTTGAGTTCGCGATGCGCCGCTGGATGCTCGAAGGACAGCAGCGCTGCGTCCATCTCGCCCAGAAAGCGGCCCAAATCGCGGAGAAGCCCCGGAGAATGCGGGCGTACCCCGCTGAAAACAATTCCTTTCAAGAAGCTCAACAGCCAGACGAGCCTCTTCGATCCATCAGGGGCAGTGTTTTCCTTGAAGAATTCGCCCTTGCGGCAAGGAATTACGCGTGGCAGAGGCAACTGCGTGATGTGCTGAGCCAAATACATGAGCGCTTTGCATTGCAGATCGATGAAGGAGCGCTCGCGCGCCGGGTGCATTACCTTGAGAACAAACGCGCGCCCATCCGCGGCGCTCAAATGAAAATTGTCGTCGTATTCGCCGGGAAGAGCACGCGCGGAAACTTCCAGCCCGTAGATTTCGCGGGCCAGAATCATGGCTTGCGCTTCGGTGGTCGAATGGGCGACGCGCGCTTCGAGCAGCATGCGTCAAATGTTAGCCGCATCAGCCAGATGGCGTCTACTTTGCGGAGTTACCAGCTGTGATTGCGCAAATCAAAGACGCAAACAGATTGCTCGCCTCGCTGCGCTTCGTTCGAAACGACGGTGCAGGCGTAGGCTAATCGCGACCTTCCTCGACCGAAACCGGTCCATTCACCGTAGACAAATGCAGGACCGCCGGCGTAGCGCCATACTCGATTCGGCGGTGCTCGTCGTCCCAAGTCTTGCGGGCGTTTTCGCAAACGCTCGCGCGGCAGCTCATCGGTGCGTGAGTTGTCGATTCGACGACGAAGCCGGACTGGAAGCCACTGGGCACGCGCAAAGTTACCGGGCCGTTCTCGGCATCGGCAGAAAGTCCGGTGCCGTTCCAGCTCGTTCCCTTGATGTCCACGTTGATGGGACCGTTTTCCGTGCGAATGCGCACGTTGCCGCTGCTGCCCTCCATGCTGATAGGGCCATTCAAGGCGCTGATATCGCCCTCGCCGGAAAAATTATGCAGGCTGATCGGCCCGTTATGTGCGTGGGCCTTCAATTTGCCGTCGACCTCGTACAGCGAAATGGGGCCATTCATGGTGTCCAGGTCAATGGTTGCGGATCGCGGCGTGCGAACGAGCAAATAAACCGTCCAGTCCTCGTCACCGCTTGGGCCACTGGTCGACACGGTGCCGTTTTCAATAGACATCTTAATCTGCGAGAGAACGCTCTCGGCGGAATCCCCAGGAGCCGCCGCCTTGCAAGCGGTCACGGAATAGTTTGGGCTATCCCAGCCTGCTACTTGCGTGCCGCCGTTAGTATGTGGGTGCACGCGCAAAACCGGCGCTTCGGCCTTGGTTAAGGTGCGCGTCTCCGAGCGAACGACGGCGTCTCGGTCGTCAAATTGAATCTGTAGGTCGGAGCAATCGTTGACGGGCTGGCGGTGGCCGCCGTGGATGTTGATAGAGTGGCGACGATTAGAAGCACTCCGCCCGGTGGCAACCCCAAACACAAGCAAGGCAAGCAAAGCATAGGCGGCTGTCAGGTAAAAGAAGTTACGGCGATGCATGAGGACCTCCTGCCGCTATAGACGACGGGCCGCGGCGATTGTCACGTCGCTACATGCGGAAAAATCAGGGTTGCCAGTCCCAGTCGTCGTCCGCGCCGATGGGGGGACCGTCCGGAGGCAAATTGGGCGCTGGGGGAACAAATCGCTTCGGATCTTGTAGAAACAGCTGGATTTGCCGGCCGGCCAGCGCCAGATGTGCGATTTGCTCACTGTCCCGCGCAGACTCCGATTCGTGGGAAATCCAGAGCGCTAGTTCCGCAAGCTTATGCGTGGCCATTGCTCGAACCAGCTCGGAAGCGTTCTCATTGGCAGCCAGAGAAATCAGGTCATGGAGCGCTACATCATCAACAATGCGGGCAATCTCGCCGACCAATGCTCCTTCTCGAGGCGCTCTCCAAGTGGCGTTGACGACGTCCTCGAGGACTTCTTCGAGCCCAGGATTTTCTGAATTGCGAGCGTGAAATTCCACGAGGCGAGCGGCGCGCTCCGGATTGAACAGGAACTCGAGCGTATGCTGCGCCGCGGCTTCAGCAGGGGCCAGCGCATCGAACGCCGGGCTGGTGCGAATCTTGAAATGCTCCCGGCCGCGCTCATACAACGGCGGGCGAGGAGGAATCATCTTCAGCAGCGGCTCCGGCAGGACCAGCGCCTCGGCCTTTAGAGTGGCGAGAACTGCAGCCAGCGCGCGGCGCTGCTCGGCGGGCGCGACGATCTTTGTAGGCGTTTCCCCATCGCCCCGCAGAGCAAACGTGTAATCCATGCCACCAACGAGTTTGCTCGCTGCTTCCACCTGATAACGATGGAGCATGTAGAGCGGCACAAGGACGTCTTCCAGCGTGGCGAGCGGCGCGCTTTCGCGAATGTTGTTCTCGCCGAAGCGCTTCAAAGCTGCGGCACGCACCTGCATCAAGCGGTTTAGTTCATCGACTGCGTTCGTGCCGGAATCCCAGAGATGCGCCTGGCTGCTGGACGAACCCTCAGGCCGCGCGTCCTGGTCGGTCAGGAAACGTAAACCGCGTGCGAAAGCATCATTCAGAATTTTGTTCAGGGCCATATGCTCGTCCGTACCTGTGGGAAAATCCTGATACCCCCAGGTGATCGACACTTTGTCCCATTCACCGATTCCTGTCGCGTAAGCATCTGACAAATCCGGCGTGCCGTCCGCGCCCAGCTTGATGTACGGCGGCGGATAATCCATCACCGAAGAACGGTTCACCGTGCTCGCCGAGTAGTTGTGCATTAATCCCAGGGTGTGGCCAACTTCGTGCGCGGCCAATTGCCTCAGCCGCGCCAAGGCCATCTGTTGCATCTTCGGCGAAACGCCTTTTCCTTTTTCGTAGGCAGCAAGAAGCGCTTCGGCAATCAAATAATCCTGCCGCACGCGCAGCGACCCTAGCGTGACATGCCCTTTGACAATCTCGCCGGTACGCGGATCGATCACCCCCGCGCCATACGACCACCCTCGTGTCGCGCGATGCACCCACTGGATAACGTTGTAGCGCAGGTCCATCAGGTCCGCGCCCTCCGGCAGCATCTCGACGCGGAACGCATTTTTGTAGCCGGCAGCCTCAAACGCCTGGTTCCACCAGCGCGCGCCTTCGAGCAGCGCGGTGCGAATCGGCTCCGGCGTGCCACGGTCCAGGTAATAAATGATGGGCTGCACCGGTTCGCTCATCGCGGCCTTCGGATCTTTCTTTTCAAGGCGGTGCCGCGCGATGAAACGCTTCACGATTGGCTCGCTAACGGGCGTCGCGTAATCCATGTACTGGATGCCAAAGAAGCTACCACGTGGGTCGTAAGCACGCAGCTTGTAGCCCGGCGGCGGCAGTTGCACGAACGAGTGGTGCTCGCGAACGGTTATCGCCTCGGGGGACGGAGTCACTTGACGCACCCATTCTCCGGGTTCGTCACCTGTGAAGGTCAGCGTCGCCTCGACTTCGGTATTGAGCGGAAAGTTCTTGGTCTGCGGCAAATAAATGGCGCAGCGCGAACCCTCTAGGCGATAGGCGCCCTGCTTGGTGCGGCGCAGCGCTTCCGGGACGTGATGCGCGTCGCGCAGGAAAAAATCCGTCGCATCCACGAGCGCGTGGTCCTTTTCTTCCGCGGCGACGGTAAATCCCCAAAGCGCCGATTCCGCAAACGAATCGTGCACCGTGCGACGTTCGTCCGGATCGTTGCTGACCGCACGATAGTGGAGATTCTCGTGAACCAGGAGTACCTTCGGACCGCTGCGGTCGAACCGCACGATGCGCGTCGCGCCTAGTTGGCCGCGGTCCAGGCCAATATCATTCGAGCCGATCCCGGCAGGCAACCCGCTCTGATAGAGAAACTCGGTTCCCCACTTGTCAATTTCCAGCCATAGTTTCCCCTGTTTCGCGTCCCAGTAAAGATTGAAATAGCCAGGCAGCTTCTGCATCCCCGCCGTCTTTTCCGCAATTGTCGGCATGCTGGCAGGGCTTGTCTCTGCCGGTCGCTGTTGTAGAGGCCGGGCTTCAGCCTGGCTCCCGGTCACCGCCAACATCGCCGGCGCGACAAAAGAAACAAACAACAGGAACAAGATGCGACGCGAATGCTTTGACATGTTCGAAACCTCCGAAGACAACGAATGGTTTTACATCAAACGGGGCATTCCGCAGAGGGAATTTCTGTCTGCTATACTGAGCGTGTGGCGAGAGCTCAGGACTTGAACAAATTGCGCATCTCCATCGTCCAGTACTTGAACACCGCGCCGCTCGTTTGGGGCTTCACCAACGGGCCGCTCCGCGGGAAGTACGACCTGTCGTTCACGGTTCCTTCGCAGTGCGCGGAAGACTTGCGCGCGGGCCGCGCCGACATTGCCATCATCCCGGCCATTGAGTACCAGCGAATCCCCAGGCTCGCGATTTTGCCGGACATGGCCATCGCCTCGAAGAATCAAGTTCGCAGCTTGCTCATAGTCGCCAAAAAGCCGCTCGGACAGGTGAAGACGTTTGCGCTGGACAGCAGCTCGCGCAGCACGCAAGTCCTGACACGCATTTTGTGCGCAGAGAAGTGGCGTATCGCGCCGCAATTCTCAGAAGCGCTGCCGGACTTGCCCGAAATGCTGCAACATGCCGACGCCGCGTTGCTCATCGGCGACCCCGCCCTGCGCGTCTCTCTCGGCATGGAAAAAGAAAGCTCGCAAGGCTCGTCAGGGCAAAAGGTATGCCAGGCGGCGACGCTCGGCATCACGAGTTCCGAATTGCTTTACGTTTACGATGTGGTTGGCGAGTGGCGAGTGCTGACGGGGCTGCCGGCCGTACTCGCGGTGTGGGCAGTCCAGGGGGACCTCGCCACGGCGGAGCTCACCGGAGACTTTTTGGCCTCGCGCGATTTCGGCCTTTCGCATCTTGGCGAGATCAGCCACGAAGCGTCGCAAGATTTGGAATTGCCCCAGCCGGCACTGGAATCGTATTTGCGCAACAGCATCGACTATTCTCTGGATGCGGAAAACCGCCGCGGCCTTGAACTTTACTTCGACTGTGCGGCAAAGCTTGGGCTCATTCCCCAAGCAACCGCCATCCGCTGGGCGGCCGCAAAGTCCGAAACCGTAAAGTTGTAGGGGCACGACATGTCGTGCCCGTCTTTACGGCACGATCACCAAGGAAACATCTTGCCATTGACGAAACAACAAGCGCTGGAAATGCTCGAATCCGATGACCTCATCGGCCTCGGCATGGCCGCGCACCAAATGCGTCTGAAAAAAACCGATCCGCGCATCGCGACCTACCAAATCGACCGCAACATCAACTACACCAATTTTTGTACCGAGTACTGCTCCTTCTGTGCTTTCTACCGCCCGCTCGGCGCGAAAGACGGCTACATCCTCCCGTTTGAGGAGATCTACCAGAAGATCGACGAGATGCTGGAACTCGGCGGCACCGGGATTTTGCTGCAAGGCGGACTGCATCCGGATTTGCAAATCGGCTATTACGAAAACCTCTTGCGTTCCTTGAAAGCGCGTTACCCGCAAGTGCATCTGCATTGCTTTTCCGCCCCGGAAATTCTGTGCATCGCGGAAGTTTCCGAAATCAGTATTCGCGAAACGATTCAGCGCCTGATGGACGCGGGGCTGCAATCGATTCCCGGTGGCGGCGCAGAAATTCTCGACGACGAAGTGCGCGCGCGCATCGCCCGCCTCAAATGCACCAGCGAAGAGTGGGAAGAAGTTCACCGCATCGCGCACTCGCTCGGGCTGCGCACCACCGCGACCATGATGTTCGGCTGCGGCGAAGAGCTGCGCCACCGCGTCAATCACTTCGAGCGCATTCGCCGCATTCAGGAAGATACCGGCGGTTTCACCGCGTTCATTCCCTGGATGTTCGCCGCAGAAAACACTGCTCTCGGGAAAAAAGTTCAGGAGACGACGGCGGTCGATTACCTGAAAACTCTGGCGGTCAGCCGGCTGTACCTCGATAACATCGATCACATCCAGTCGAGCTGGCTCACACCGGGAATTAAAGTTTGCCAGGTCGGTTTGCAGTTCGGCGCCGACGACGTGGGCAGCATTCTCATCGAAGAAAATGTGGTGTTCGCTGCAGGCGTTAAAAACCGCACCAACGAAGGCGAGCTTCGCCGCATCATCTCCGACGCCGGCTTCATCCCCGCCCAGCGAGATACGCTCTACCGCTCCTACGCGCTGAAATAAGAGTCGAGTTCTTGCGGGCTGAATAGGACGAGCCCTTAGTGCCAACCGCGCATAGATCGCGCCTTAGAAGGCCGATCCTATGGCTTTTCGCGATTTTGCAGCGGGAAGATGGAAACTTCGACGACGGTGCCGTCGGGCAAGCCGACGTCTTCCAGGAGATAGAGAACGCCGCTGCGGAAGCGCGCCTGGATGCGCCGCGGGCCTGTTCGGTCCATTGAATTTGATTTTGGCGCCGGGGCAGGATTTGCCGGCTTTCCTTCGGTTTCATCGAGCGCTTGGTTCGCAAGCGCGTCGGCTTCGCGATTCTGCTCGCGATAGACGTGGTCGATGCGGAACGACTCGAAGGCCTGGGACATTTTCTTCGCGCGCTCAAACAGCGGCTGCAGGTCCGCGCTTTTCACTTTGTAAAGCCCGCGCATCTGCTTCACCATCAATTCGGAGTCGCTCTCGACACGAATCGCGCGGACGCCATGCGACTGCGCGTAGTCCATCGCGGCAATCAGACCGTAATATTCCGCAACGTTATTGGTAAACCGGCCAATGTATTTCTTAAGATTGGCAACGGGTTTGCCGCTGGCGTCGCGAATGACTACGCCATAAGCCGCCGGGCCGGGGTTGCCGCGCGAACCACCGTCGATATTGATGCGATAGGCTGCTGCGGCCGGCTTTGGCTCGGGGGCGGCATCACCGAAGAGATTCTTGCCGCGCGTGGTAGTTAGTTTGCGTGGCATCAGGTGGTTGTAGCCGAAGAGGCGGCATCCGCCGAGCCGTTCGCGGGCTTCGCGTAGGGAATCGGCTCCAGCATGTAGAGAATCAGTCCGCAGCTTTCGCAGCGGTAGACTTCTTCGCTTGTTTCGGAGCGCAACTCCTGCACGATATGCGGCAAGACGCGCAGGCCGCACCCGCGGCACTGGTCGTCGCGGACCTGCGCCATAGCCGTGCCGCCGTGGCGCTTGGCAACGCGTGAGTACAGGTCGCGCAGTTCTTCCGGCACAGGCGCGATGATTTTCTCACGCTCAGCGGCCGCGGCCTCAAGCTGCTTCTTTTTTTCCGCTGCTTGCGCCTCGATCGATTGTCGTTCCGCAGCAACGCCCTGCTCCGCTTCCTTCAGGCGCGATTCGCCAAGCTTTACGCGCCGTTCCGCCTCTTCCGCTTTCATCATGACTTCCAGTTGGCGGTCTTCGGCTTTGGCGACTTCGGCTTCGGCATTCGTGATTTCGTGTTGAAGCGCGCGGTACGCTTCGTTGGTTTTCACCGCGCCGCTCTGGTCGCGGTATTTGCGCGCGCGATCCTTCCACTCCTGGCCCTCGAACTCGAACTTCTTGCGCTCCGCGTTGATCTTCGCCAGGACCTCTTTCGTGGCAGCAATTTCCCCGCGCGCGCCCGCAAGTCGCGATTCTGAATCGCGGATGCGTTTCGGGAACGATTCCAGCTCGGCGCGAAGAAGTGCGATCTGGTGGTCAACACGCTGCAGTTCAATTAGGTGAGGAATGGCGGGATGCATTCACTCTTCATTCTATCACATTGCCCCAGAAGCCTTGGTGAAGAGTCACCCAATCGATAGAATCCAGGCGAGCTTGTATGCAATTGTATGCAATAAGGAGAAGTCGTTCATCATAAATAAGGAGGAGCGGAATGCCGCACGTGCAGATTACCTGGGTAGAGGGGCGTACCACGGAACAAAAGCGAAAGGTTGCGGAGCGTGTTACGGCGGTGCTGATTGAGGATGGCAAAGCGAAACGTGAAAACATCCATGTCTCATTTCACGACTTACCCCCAACCAACTACGCAGAGGCAGGGGTGCTTGTTGTGGATCAGAAGCGCTCTCCGTGAAGGGCAGCTCGATTGATGAAGAAGACTTTGGAGGTCCGCGTCCGCTTCCTGCTAAGTCAATGAGTGCTGGATAGCTGAGGAGTGACCTTTGATAGGGACAGGCAGCAAGCCTGTCCCCACAAAAACCACTCTCGCTCAGGCGCGGGCGTCGCGATGAATCAGTTTCCAGTCCACGAAATAGCCGACGCCCACGGCCAGCGGAATGATGCCAAGCGCCGCCACCGTCCAAATGTCACGATCCGCCTGAATCTGCGCGATCAATCCGAATGTCAAGATAAAGCCAATCGCGCCGCTCACCAGCAAAATGCCCGCGCGGCGGGAACGCGCTGCCTGGTTCAACTCCGGCTCCATGGGAATATTTACGCCGCGCGCGATGGCCGCCATGCGCTCCTCGCTCTTCAGCTTCCGAACGCGGTAATAGGTGTACAGCACACCAAGGGGAATGCCCAACGACATGACGACAGCGACTAAGCCAATAATTTCTCCGCCCATACCTTTCTCCTTCTTTTCTGGATGCGCCCCTGGGCGCTTTTCTTGTGGGAACCGTCTGCACTAATAGGTACGGGGCACTGCTTCGGAAAGTTCCTTGAAATTGGGGAGGGCGAGGAGAATCCGCGCTTTCGGTGCGGCAGCCCAGGCGAGATACTTAGTTAATTTCGCCAACTTGCATGTTGGCATCGATCGCTAGATTGGGGTAGCGGATGGGAGAACCCGCAGGCGCGGGCAGATGACGCGCGGTGGCGTTAAATTCCGAGCCGGAGCACTGGACCTCGTAGATATATCCGTCGCGTCCGGTGCGCGGAACAGAAAGCGAATTGGAGGAAATCAGCTCGTCCAGCGAGGCGCAGTGGCCGTTGGTCACGATGTAGCTGCGCTCCGCCTGGGCAATCTGGAGCAAATCGCTGCGCACTCCGGTCAAGCTGATGGCTTGTGTCGGGGCCGTGCCTTCGTCCGTGGTCGGCATCTGCTTGAAATAATAGTGATAGATGGCAAAGACCAGTGCGGCGGCAACAAGGATTACAACGAGGCCACGCATACTCCAATTTTCGGCCTGGCCAAGCGCGGGCGCAAGCCCAACGCCGCCAAGCGTGCATTACGAAACAACACTTTGCTCCGCCATCCAGGGCGCCTGAAAAGCGGGCCCGCGCCTGTGTCCACCAAGCCATGTAGAGAGTAGACAAAGGACTTGGCAAGATGATTGACACTTTTTCGGCTCAGTCAAACCATAAGTAGAAACCAACTTTGCAGGGAGAGTCCAAGATGAAGAAGAAGTCTCCGTGTGCCCTGGGTTTGGCGATGCTCCTTTCCTGGTTGATCGCCTTTCCGGCGAATAGCTGGGGGGATCCGCAGGCTGCAGGACAGCGCGCCGGCGAAGTCTCGCGAGTAATTCCCGCAGTCAACATTGCGCGCAGCGGCAAGACCATTCCCGCCGCCGCGAAAACGGTCGTGGATTGGCAAGACCTAGTGAATACGCAGGTAAATGCGCGCGCGCGCATCGCATTGGATGACGGTTCAGTGCTGAACGTGGGCTCGGACTCCTCTATCAAGGTGGTCAAGCACGATGCCGCTGCGCAGCAATCAGAGCTGGAACTTACCTACGGAAAGCTGCGGACGCAGGCGCAAAAAATCGCCAAGCCGGATGGCAAATTCGAAGTGCGCACACCGGCGGGAGTCGCGGGCGTGGTGGGAACGGATTTCTATGTGGAATTTACGAACGGCACTATGAACGTGATCGTGTTTGAAGGGCAAGTAAAGGTTTGCAATCTGGCAGGCCTTTGCGTGTTGGCAAAGGCCGGACAAATGACCAGCGTGCGCAGCGGCGATAATTCCGGGCCGCTGCCGCCGCAACAGGCCACTCTCGATCAGTTGGTGGCGTCGAGCAACGACACGATCTTAGGAGCAGGATCCAACGCAGCCGCAGCGGCAGGAGCGGGGGCCCATCTAGGCGTTTGGGGAACGGTGGGAATTGTCGTTGGGGCCGTCGGAGCCGGCTTGGGCGTGGGGCTCACCCGCAGCAGTCCACCGAGAGGCTGCAACCCGAACAACCCTAAGGCTTGCGGATAGCGGCCGGCGAATCGGCATCATAAGTATTTTGGCGGCTTTGGCGCGGTCCTTCTGCCACAGCCGCTAATCTAACCTGCCATGCAACGCAAGCTACGCGAAAGCCGTCGAAGGTGTTGTACGGACCGCAATGCTGGCGCTTCTGATGTTTGGTACGCCCCATCCATTAGCGTACACTGAATATTTGCGAGTCTCGTCTAATAGTGAGTGAGGAATCCCTTGATCCACTTGAATGGCATTAAACGGAGTCCCTTCTTTGTTGCGTCGGCTTTGCTGATGACTTTCGCTCTTTCGTTCGCCTCCAAAACGTACGCGGGAACGCCGGACGCCCCGGCAAAGCGCTCTCCGCTGCTCGCGGCCATGCAGGCTGAGCTGGACCGCTCGATGAAAACGTTGAGCACGCAAGACCCTGTGGCTTACTACGTGGGTTACACCATCACCGACACGCAGCGAGTGGATGTGTCTGGCTCGAACGGGGCACTGCTGAATAGCAGCGAAGGACGCAATCGCTGGTTGGAAGTGGCCGTGCGCACGGGCAACTATAACCTCGACGACACACACAAGGTCGGTGAGCGTCAAGGGCAGAGCGGTGGCCCGGGCGTCTCCGTTCCCGTGGATGACGATCCGGACGTTTTGCGCCGCGCGCTGTGGTTGGAAACCGACAAGCAATACCGCGCCGCGGCGGAAGCGCTCATCAAGATCAACACGGGAAAAGAGGTTAAAGTGGAGACGGCGGAAGGACGCGCTCCGGATTTTTCTCGCGAACAACCGCACACCTACATAGGGCCGTTGGCTTCTATTTCGGTGGACCGTCCACCGTGGGAGGCGCGGGTGCGCGCGTACACGAAGGCCTTTCGCGAATCCGCTGCCATCATTAATTCCATCGTGACTTTCAGCGGGCAAGCGCAAAACGTCGTGCAATTCACCAGCGAAGGCACGGCGCTGCAGTTCGGCCAGATTCGCTACCGGCTGGAGCTTTTCGTCCAGGGCAAAGCCCCGGACGGCATGGACATCGACCGCTACTACAATTTTGACTGGGTAGATCCGAAGGACGCGCCCGATGACAAGGCCGTTTATGCCGCCGAAGCTACCATGCGTAAGGAACTGGAAGGCTTGGTCGCCGCACCCATCAATGATCCAACCGTAGGCCCCGCGCTTCTGACCGGGCGTGCCGCTGCCGTATTCTTCCACGAAGTTTTTGGGCATCGCGCCGAAGGGCATCGGCAAAAAGACGTTTCCGAAGGACAGACGTTCTCCAAGAAAGTTGGCGAACAGATCTTGCCAGATTTTCTGAGCATTACCGACGACACTACGATGAAGAAGCTGGGAGGGCAGGATCTTCTTGGCTACTACCAGTTCGATGACGAAGGCGTGCCGGCGCAACGTGTGATGCTGGTGGACCACGGTGTGCTGAAGAATTTTGAAATGTCGCGGTCTCCGCTCGTGGGCTTTCAGCATTCCAACGGGCACGGCCGGCGTCAGCTGGGTGCCGTGCCGGTATCGCGCCAGGGCAATTTGATCGTGCAGAGCAGCAAGACCATGACCAACGCGCAGCTTCGCGCCAAGCTGATCGAATTGATCAAAGCGCAAGGCAAGCCTTACGGCCTGCTGATTGACGATATCGCTGGCGGATTCACCTTCACCGGGCGCGGGCAGCCGCAAGCCTTTCAGGTTTTACCGCTTGTGGTTTACAAAGTATTTCCTGATGGCCGGCCTGATGAATTGGTGCGCGGCGTGGACATCGTCGGCACCCCGCTCGCGGCTCTGACCAAGATTGTAGCCACTGGCGATACACCGGAAGTCTTCAACGGCTATTGCGGAGCTGAGTCCGGGTCCGTTCCGGTGGCTGCGGCATCGCCCGCTATTCTCACTTCCGAATTGGAAGTGCAAAAAAAAGAAAGCTCCACGGACCGGCCGCCTATTTTGCCGCCGCCTGCTCATGACAAGATCAAGACGGGAGGTCTGCGGTGAAGCGCACTGGGCTGACAACAAGCACATTACTCTTCCTTGCCGCGCTGAACTTTGGCGCCGGTGCTCCGGCGCGAGCTCAACAGGACAACGACCACACTTTGGAGGCCATGCGCGACGAGATGGCTCGCGCCAAAACGCGGCTAGAATTGAAGATTCCCAGCGTCGAGCAGCCCGTGCGGCCGTACTACGTTGAATACAGGTTGCTCGACCTGGACGTCCGTGAAGTCGTGGCGGAATTTGGCGCGTTGCTTTCCAGCACACGCACGCGGAACCGCTTCATGAATGTGGAAGCGCGCGTCGGCAGTTATAAGCTGGACAGCTCGAATTTCGTCAGCGACGACGTTTTCCGCGGCTTTATCGGGCCGACTGGTTCAGTGGGTATCGACCGCGATTACGATTCGCTCCGGCAGGATTTGTGGATTGCAACCGATCAAGCTTTCAAGGAAGCAGTCGACACCTATTCTAGAAAAAAGGGCTACCTGAATAGCCTGGCGCGCCAATCCAACATCGATGATTTTTCCAAAGCGGAGCCTGTCAAGCTTATCGAACCGCTAGAGACTCCGGATTGGACGAATCGCAATTGGGAGCAAGAAGCCCGCGACGTTTCCGCAGTGATGCGTGCATTTACTCAAGTGCACGAGTCGCGGGTCACTTACTACCTCGTTTACGCGACGGAATACCTGCTGACCAGCGAAGGCACGGAAATCCGGCAGAATCGGCGGTTCGCAGCCATCGAGGCTGGAATGAGCGCAGCGGCGGACGATGGCGTGCCCCTGAACCACTATTACGCAACATACGCGGTGCGTCCGGCGGAGCTGCCCAATGTCGACGCCGTTCGCAAAGGCTTGAACGTAGCCTGCACGGAATTGATGGCCCTGCGTGCTGCGCCGCCCGCGGAGGATTACACCGGACCGGTGCTTTTTGAGGCGCGGGCCGCAGCTCCGCTGCTGGCTCAAGTCTTGAGTCCGGCGGTCAACGGCGCACGCCCTCCGATTTCCTTCAGCCCTGTGCTGGAGCAAATGTTGACCGGGCTTGGAGGAAAGAGCGACTGGGTCGGACGAATTGGTGCGCGTGTCCTGCCAGCAAGCGTTACGGTCGTAGATGACCCAGGCGCCAAGGAATTCAAAGGCACGTCTCTCATCGGGGGATTTCGTGTAGACGAGGAAGGCGTTCAGGCGCAGAAAGTCGACATAGTGGAAAACGGCTCGATGAAGGCCGAATTGATGTCGCGCCGTCCCGGACCGGATTTCCAGGAGTCCAACGGCCACGGCCGTGCGGCGTTTCTGAACGATGCCAGGCCCACGATGAGCAACCTGATCTTTTCATCCAAGGAAACACTCTCCGGGGCCGACTTGAAGAAGAAGTTTCTGGACGCTTGCCGCGGGGAGAAAAAGGCGGAGCGCGCACAGTATTGTTTGATCGTTCGCGAGATGGACAATCCCGCGCTAAGCCTATTCCATCAGGACGATTTTCAGGAATTGCTTGCCAGCTTTGGCGGCGGCGCGGGGACAGGCGATCGCCTGCCGCTCGTGGTGTACCGCGTGTATCCAGAGACGGGGCGCGAAGAGATGATTCGCGGAGCGCGCATCATCGGATTGAATACGCGGGCCCTGCGCAACATTGCTGGCATCGGCAACGACAGTTTCGTTTACAACTACATGCAGAGTCAGGTGAACGGTTTTGCTGGCACAGCCCTCAGCGCTTTTGGTTCTGCGCAAAGCGGCTTGCCTGCCTCCGTCGTCGCACCCTCGCTGCTCTTTGATGAAGTGGAAGTCCGCGGGGAGCGCGGCGAAGCCAAACGCCTCCCGCTTTCTCCTCCTCCGCCGATGACGGCTTCTAAATAAATATCCCAGCGCCAAATCCAACTAGATAAGAGCCGCGTATTAGTTCACTTCCGGTCCGGGCGTGCGAGGTAAACCGCGATTTTAAGGTAGTCTAGACGCTCGATGGACAAACCCGCCCCATTCGAGGAAGTTCGGGAGAAGAAGCGCGCTGCGCTTTTGAGCGTCGGCTCCGCCGCGCTTCTCGTTTCGTTAAAAGCCTTTCTCGTTGCCCGCACAGGGAGCCTCGGAGTGCTTTCCGAAGCGCTACACTCCGGCCTCGACTTAATCGCCGCTGTCATCACCTTCCTTTCCGTGCGCATGTCGGATCAGCCTGCCGACGAGCGCCACCCCTATGGTCACGGTAAATTCGAAAATTTCTCTGCGTTCGTGGAAACCGGCCTGCTGGCGCTGACCGCCCTTTACATCATTTACGAAGCATTTGATCGGCTGTTTTTTCGCAGTGTTCACATCCAACCGAGCTTGCTTGCTTTGGTCGTCCTGTTTGCGGCTCTCTCAATCGACTTCACGCGCGCCCGCGCCCTCGGGCACGTGGCGAGGAAATACACGAGCGAGGCGCTGGAAGCCGACGCGCTGCATTTTTCCACCGATGTGTGGAGTACTACGGTTGTGATTGTGGGTATCGGACTGGTGTGGGCAGGTGAAACTTGGAATGTGCCGTGGCTGATTTACGCGGACGCGCTCGCCGGCCTCGTCGTCGCGGGCGTGATTTTGTGGGTTGGCTCGCAGTTGGGTCGCCGCACGCTGGACGCGCTCTTGGACGCCGCACCGAAGGGTCTGCAACAGGAGATCGCGGGGGCCGTCCAGCACATGGACGGCGTCCTGGAAGTCGAGCGCGTGCGTGTGCGGCGGGCGGGAAACCGCCATTTCGTGGACGCCACCGTCAGTGTGGCGCGCACGGCAAGCCTCGAGCAAGTGCACACGCTGAGCGACGCCATCGAAAAGCGTATTGGCGAGATTGTTCCTTCCGACGTCATGGTTCATGTCGAGCCTCGCGCGCCAGCCGGCGAGCATCTCTTTGAAGCCATTCGTGCGGCGGCGCAGCGCTTGGGCCTGGCGATACACGATCTGCAAGCATCGCAGCAGGACGGGCGGTTGTTCATCGAGCTGCACCTGGAAGTGGACGAGAACCTGAGCCTGGGCGAGGCGCATCGGCAGGCGAGTGAATTGGAGGAAAAGATTCGTGAGCTCCGGAATGGCGCGGTCGATGTGAACATTCATATCGAGCCGCTGGGGCGCCACATAGCAATGTCCGAAGCGGGCATCGGAGAGATGAAACAGCTAGCGAGAGCCATCGAAGCGTTCTTAAACGGTTTGGCGGCGGAGTTCGACGAGTTGGTGAACTGCCACGACGTCCGCGTGCGGCAAGTGGAACATCACATACTCGTCTCGTGCCACTGCACTATGAAGAGCGAGCTGCCCATTACGCAGGTTCACGACGTGACGGCGGCGCTGGAAGACCGCGTGAAAGAAAGGTTTCAGCAAATCTATCGCGTGACCATTCATCCCGAGCCGGCAGAGGAAAAGGAGTGACTCAGGCAGTGCCGGTGACGGGCTCAAATTATGCTTCAGGAAGGCGGCCTAGCCAGGAAGGCGAGAGGCACTTAGCTCGCTGATTGTCGTTCGAATCTTCTGGCAAAAACTTGGGCTCCCAAAGCGATTACCGGCGGAAAACAGACCAGCACGTAGCGGGGCTCAGGTGTTTCCAACGTGGTCAGAAACGCGGTGCGGAGCAAAAAGAAAAGAATCAGCATGGCAACTAAAGGCCGGGCCGCCTCGCTCAAGCGGCAGAGTCGCAAGCCTCCCCAAACACCTAGTCCCATATAGAGGATGTTCAGCAAGAAAAGCAGAATGGTGTATTGCTGGTCGGCCGGATCTTCTTCACGCATATAAGCCAGAGGAAAGACGTTTCCGGCAATCGGCAGCAACTCGATGCGAGGCGTGAACCAAATGGCCACGGCCCGCGCAGCCGGGATGAGCAGAAAAGTTCGCGGTGGGTGGCGCCGCGTGCGTTCGCGCGCGATCTGGCCGAAGACAGCATCTTCTTCCTGCGTTAGCGTAAGGTCTTCATTGTATTGATCGAGGATGTCGCCGACACGCTCCTTCTCTCCCGGAGAATCAAACGCGCGCGATGGGATTTGGTCCACGTCTATGGATTCGTCGTTCAGCTTCCAAGCCACTAAGTAACAATCGCGCACGCGGTATAGCCAGGTTTTCTCCCAGGCCATAAACCCGTAAGGCACGAGTTCGCCGGGAAGATTCGAATACTTCGGCGTCAGAAGCTGCGCTTCATGGAGAGTGATAGCGTTTCGAACGGCCCAAGGCACGAGCGGTATTACGCAAGCAACACTGGAGAGAATCACAGAGCGGAGCCAGAACCGCAGTTCTGTTCTTCGATAGCATACCCAGCCCAGCGTTACCCATATCGGTACGAGCAGCAGCGGACTTTCAGGGCGGAAAAGCGTTGCCAGTCCAACGAAGAGTCCGCCAAGCGTCCCGAGCAGGACGGGTCGGTGACGGACCACGAGGTTGCATCCGGCAGGAACGAAGTCTGTTTGCCGCAATCGACGGAACTGCGCAACGAATAAGATCAAAGCTATGGCGGTGAGCAACACGACGAACACTTCCGTAAGCGGCACGGCGGCGTAATTCGCCGTGAAGGGGCACAACGCCGCCAGCCAAATTCCTGCCGTGAAGACCCGCTTGGCATTCACTTGTGAGGCGGACGCCGCAAGCAAGCTGCACAAGCAAGCTATCGCCCAGCACGAGAGCAGATCGACGCCGATCTGGGCGAACATCACCCACAACCGCGCCGCTTCTCCGGTGTGGCCTGTCACCGCATAAATCAGGACCAGAAACGCAGGATAGCCCGGCATGCGCAAATCAACTGGCGTGAGTGCGCCTTGTACGTCCATGCCGTAAACGTGGTGCTTGAGCCAGTTTGTGGCGATTTGTTCGTAGAGAACGGTGTCCCCGGAATTCGCCGGAAACTTCAGCACGAAAAACAGCCGCAAGCTCAGACCGGCCAGGAGCGCGGCAACTGGGTGGAAGAAAATTCGCTTCATCCGTGCAACGCATCTTACAATAGAGGAGTAGGAAGCGCTTGGAAGGACTCTGCCCAACCTGGAGTCGATTTCCCGGCCATGCCGCCAGGTAATCCTGATTCATGAAGGAACGCAGGCCGATCTTTTACGACGCGGAGCGTGTGCGATGGCGCCGAACGCGCCGCGTCCTTGAACTCACGGGGGCGCTGCTCACCGTGTTGCTTGTATATTTCTTTGTCACCATCGCTGTCACGGTGGACTTGCCCGCCAGCCTGCTCCCTGATACCAAAATCGGTTATCACGCGCTAAAGGCAAAGAAGAAGCTGGTGACTGTGCGCGAAGGCCGCCGCCGGCGCGTTGCTAACTTGGGAACTGTGCCCGCGAGCTACGACCCGTTGCGCGCCGCATTTTATGTCAGTTGGGATTCCAACAGTCTCGCGTCGCTCAAAAAGCATTACAAGGACATCGACGTCCTGATTCCTGAGCAGCTCCATGCGGTCTCGCCGGATGGTGCAATCACCGTGGTGGACTACAACCCGCTCGGGCAGAAGACCGTCAAGGCGTCCCCCGCAGAGGCCCTTGCCATTCTCAAGTCGGACAGCCTTCACCAATGGATGAAATCCACGACCCCGCCCATCGAATTGCCTTTGATGGGCCTCTTGAACAACTACGATGGGACGCAATGGCGCATTGACGAGATGGTGCAAATGCTCGCCAGCCCACAGATGCGCCAGAAGATGGTGCATGACGTGACGGAATTCGCCGTGGAAGCCCACGAAGCGGGCATTGTCGTGGATTTCGAAGAAGTTCCCGACACCAGCCAGGCGCATTTCCGCGAGTTTGCTGCCGAGCTAGCGCCAGCATTGCATTCTGTGGGCCTCAAGCTGATGATCGCGCTGCCCGCCCGCGACGACGCGTACGACTACAAGTTCTTCGGGCAGCAGTGCGACGCGATCATGCTCATGAATTACGACGAGCACTGGCTGACTTCACCTCCTGGGCCCATCGCCTCGCAGGATTGGTATGTCGAAAACCTGCGACAGGTTCTCGAAGTCGTGCCCGCGCAAAAGATCATCGCGGCCATCGGCAGCTATGCGTATGACTGGTCGGAAGCGGGGAAAAAAGCCTATGAGCCTGCGCAGTCGCTGAGCATTCAGGAAGCCTTTCTCCACGCGTATGAATCCGAGACGCAGGTGGAGTTCGACTCCGCCTCCCTGAGCCCACACTACTCCTACGACGACGAGCATAATCATACGCACCAGGTGTGGATGCTCGATGCCGTCACCGCTTACAACGAGTTACGCGCGAGCGAACGGCTGGGCGTTCAAGGAACTGCTTTGTGGCGCTTAGGCTCCGCAGACACCTCGCTCTGGCCGGTCTGGGATTCAACGCGTCCCGACGACACGGTGCGCCAAAAACTGGCCGACCTGCCGCCAGGCCCAGATTTGATTCTCGAGGGGGAAGGCGACATTTGGCACTTCCTCGACACGCCGAAGCACGGCCATCGCACGTTTACCTATGATCCTGCAAGCGATCTAATTACCAGTGAACAGTACGACGCTTATCCTCTCTCCTACCACATCGACCAGATCGGAGCTGCCAAGAAAAAACTGGCGCTGACCTTCGACGATGGCCCTGATCCAACCTGGACTCCCAGGATTCTGGATATTTTGAAAGAGAAGAATGTAACTGCGACGTTTTTCGTGATTGGTTGGGATGCCAATCGATGGCCACAACTTCTTCGCCGTGAATATGCCGAGGGCCATGAAATAGGCAACCACACTTATACGCATCCGGATTGGGAAGATGCCCGTCTGACCCCCACACAGATTCGCTGGGAACTGAATGTAACGGAACGCTTGATCGAGAGTGTTATTGGAGCGAAATCGCTTCTCTTCCGCCCACCCTACGGCATAGACCACCAGCCTGAATACGCCGAGGAAGTGTCGCACCTTCCGATTGCCCAGGAGCTGGGCTACCTGATCATCGGTCAGCGTGTGGACCCTAATGATTGGAGCCAGCTCACGCCTGGCGTCCCGCTACCGGCCGCGAAGATTGTCGAGAATGTCTTGAAGGAAGCAACGAAGGGCAATATCGTGCTGCTCCACGACGGCGGAGGCGACCGCGCCGAAACCGTGGCAGCGCTGCCTCAACTCATCGATACCCTGCGCGCGCAAGGTTACGAATTCGTTTCCGTCCCGGACTTAATTGGGAAAACGCGCGCGCAGCTGATGTTGCCGCTTTCTCCGCAAGAACAGTTTGAGGCGCGCGCCGACGGCTTAATTTTTGGGATCTATCATTGGTTCTGGGTGGTTATCGCCACGACGTTTATTCTTGGCATCGTCCTCGTCAGCGGCCGCACGCTCATCATCGGAATTCTAGCGTTTATCGAGAAGCTACGCCCCGATCGCCCCGAAATCCACGAGCCCTTGCCGGGCGTGACCGTGCTGATCCCCGCGCACAACGAAGAAAGCGTCATCGTCCAGACGGTGAACTCGGTCCTGTTTTCGGATTATCAGGACCTCCACATCATCGTCGTGAATGATGGCTCCACGGACAAAACGGGCGAGCTTCTCGACGATAACTTTTCCAGCGAACGCCGCGTACGCGTCATTCACCAGGTGAATCGCGGAAAAGCTGCCGCGCTGAACGTGGCCATGTCGCAAGCGGAAACTGCAATCGTGGTGACCATCGACGCGGACACGGAAATTGAGCCGGACGCGCTGCGCAAGCTGGTTCGGCATTTCTCGGATCCAACCGTGGGCGCGGTCGCCGGCAACGTCAAAGTCGGTAACCGTTCGCGCTGGCTGACGCGCTGGCAGGCGCTCGAGTACATCACCAGCCAGAACATGGAAAAGCGCGCCTTCGATCTTCTCAACTGCATCACTGTGGTGCCCGGCGCGCTTGGCGCCTGGCGCAAGAAAGCCATTGATGCTGCTGGCGGCATCACCGCCGACACGGTTGCAGAAGATGCCGACCTAACCATCGCGATTCGCCGCCTCGGCTGGCGCGTCGGCTACGATGAAGAAGCGATTGCTTGGACCGAAGCGCCCGAAACGGCCGGGCAGCTGATTCGCCAGCGATTCCGCTGGACGTTTGGCACCCTGCAATCTTTCTGGAAGCACAGCAGCACGCTGTTCCGGCCGAAGTACGGCACGCTCGGGTGGATCGCTTTACCAAACATTTTCGTGTTTCAGCTGGCTCTCCCACTGATCTCGCCGCTCATCGATCTAATGTTCCTCGGCTCAGTTGCGCTCTGGGCTGTGGAAAAACTGCATCTCTCCTGGCTGCCCACGATTCAAGCGACCACGGGCGACTTGATGCGCTCCGTATTCTTCTTCATCGGGTTCCTGCTAATCGACGTCTTCACATGCATCCTCGCATTTGCCCTTGAGCGGAAAGAAGACTGGACCTTGCTCGTTCCCGTTCTTTTGCAGCGCTTCTATTACCGGCAATTGATGTATGTGGTGTTGTTCCGGTCGGTCAAAGAAGCTGTGCGCGGCCGGCCAGTGGGCTGGCGCGGCGTCGAGCCCGAAGCACCCTTGCCGCAGCCACCGAAAGCTCCCCCGCGGCCCGCCGAGGTCGCTGGCAATTAGGTCTGCTCACGCCCTGTTCTCCTGAACGTCTGATTCCAACGGGGGCGCGCTTGTCAACGAAGGTCACTCGCCGCCTTTTTCTAGCAAACACTGCTGCCACCAGTGCCAGTCTGGTTTTCGTCTTCCGGCTACGATTGCTAGCCACCCCGGACGGTGGAACCGATCCGAACTCATTCACGCCTAACGCCTTTCTCGATATCGCTCCGAACGGCAGTGTCACGATTTGGTGTGCCAAGTCTGAAGTCGGCCAGGGTGTCCGCACTTCGCTGCCGATGATTGTGGCTGAAGAACTCGGCTGCGACTGGCAGAGCGTTACCGTCGCTCAGGCTGACTTGGATCCGAAATACGGCGACGAGCTCACGGGCGGCAGCCTCAGCGTACGTACTTCCTACGCTGATCTTCGCAAGGCCGGCGCGGCGGCGCGCGAGATGCTCATGGCTGCTGCAGCCGGAGAATGGAGCGTTTCGCCCTCGGAATGTAGCGTGGAAAATGGCTTTGTCCTTCACCTGTCGACCGCACGCAAGATCGCCTTTGAAAAACTAATCTCCGCGGCTTCCGCCTTGACGCTTCCTGCCGACCCCCCTCTGAAGAAGTCCTCAGACTTTATGCTTGTTGGGAGGCCTACTCGCCGCACAGACAGCAAAGCCAAAATTACGGGAACGGCGCACTTCGGTATTGATACGCGCGTTCCCGGAATGCTGGTCGCCTCCATCGAGCGTTGCCCTGTTTACGGCGGAACGCCTCACCGCTTCAACGCGGACAAAGTCAAATCCATGCCAGGCGTCCGGGCGGTCTTTGAAGTTCCCGCCGTTCATCTGACTCATCAATTCGGCGAGGTTTCCGGTCCGGGCAGCCGCAATTTCACTTGCTCTGGCGTTGCGGTGGTCGCTAACTCGTCATGGGCCGCGCTACAAGCCCGCAAAGCGCTGCAAGTGCAATGGTCCGAGACGGACGCAGCCCGTGAGTCCACCGATTCTCTGCGGCAGCAGTTGATAGCGCTCACGTCCAAGCCAGCCGCAGTCATTCGCAATGACGGTGAATTTGACAAAGCGCACGCTGCGGCCAGCACGCAAATCGAAGCTGTCTACGAGGTGCCTTTTCTCGCTCACGCCACCATGGAACCGGTCAATTGCACCGCTCATGTTCGCGGCGATTCCTGCGAGCTTTGGGCGCCAACACAAATTCCAGGCGCCGCCGCCGATGCGGTCGCAAAGGCTCTCAACATTCCCCGTGATCGCGTTCAGGTTCACGTCACTTTCATTGGCGGCGCATTCGGTAGACGCCTGGTTCAGGACTTTGCCGTCGAAGCTGCTCTTCTCTCTCGCGAGGTGCACGCTCCTGTGCAAGTCATTTGGACGCGCGAGGACGACATTCATCACGATTTCTACCGCCCCGCGGCTCGCCACCTGTTCCGCGCAGGTCTCGACTCGCAGAATAATCTGGTGTCGTGGTTTCATCGCGCGGCTTCGCCTTCCATCGGGCAGTTCTACAGCGGCACAGGCATCTCCACCGGTGCTGCCGCCGAAGTGAACGGCCCGGATTTTCCCGGATTTTCGGTCCCGAATTTTCGTCTTGAGTTCGCAGTGGCCCAGTCGGGAATGCCTCTGGGCTACTGGCGTTCGGTGGAGAACTCCGGAAATGGGTTTGCCATCTCCAGCTTCTTTGATGAAGCCGCCCATTCAGCCGCCCGCGACCCCGTGGAGTTTTTGCTTGCGGTTCTCGGACCTGCGCGCACGATCGATCTGGGAGCGGGTCGCGGCACAATTGATGTTGCCCGACGTCGCCGCGTAATCGAACTGGCCGCCGAAAAAGCCGGTTGGGGCAAGTCTCTGCCGAAAGGCGCTGGGCGCGGAATCGCCGCGTATTTTGGCTACGGCAGCAATGTCGCGCAGGTCGCGGAGGTTTCCTGCGATGTTTCGAACGGGTCCTTGCGCGTCCACCGCGTGGTTTGTGCTATCGATTGCGGCTCGGCGATCAATCCGCTCGGCGTGGAAGCGCAGATGCAAAGCGCCATTAATTTCGGCCTGGCACAGACTCTGAAGAGCGAAATCACCGTTTCGCGAGGCCGCGTCAACCAAAGCAACTTTCATGATTATGAGGTATTGCGCATGAGCGATGCCCCGCCGGCTATTGATGTCCACATTGTGCCGAGCACCGATCCGCCAGGTGGGTGCGGCGAGCCGGGTGTCCCACCAGTTGCAGCCGCGGTGGGCAATGCCATTTTCGGCGCTACGGGCAAGCGGGTCCGCCGGTTGCCCATTCGCGCCGCGGATTTGCGCCCGGCTTGAGCAAGGGCTTTATGCGGATTTTCATCCACACGCTAACTGTTGTAGGATATTCCCCTGCCCGAGGAGGTTCCCATGGCCATCAGTTTCACTTTGAACGGCAAGTCCCAGTCCGTCGAAGTCAGCCCGGATATGCCTCTGCTCTGGGTGCTCCGCGACACGCTCAACATGACCGGAACGAAGTTTGGCTGCGGCATGGCGCTTTGCGGAGCCTGTACGGTCCATATCAATGGCGAAGCTACGCGCTCTTGCATTACGCCCATCTCGAGCGTGGCTGGCAAGAAAGTCACGACCATCGAGGGCTTGGCCGCAGACGAAAGCCACCTGCATCCCGTGCAGCAGGCCTGGATGGAAGAAGACGTTCCGCAGTGCGGCTACTGCCAGTCAGGGCAGATCATGTCTGCGGTCGCGCTGATCTCCAAGAAGCCCAACCCGACCGATGCCGATATCGACGATGCCATGAGCGGCAACATCTGCCGTTGCGGCACGTACCAGCGCATTCGCAAAGCCATCCATCGCGCCGCGTCCTCGATGGCAGGCAAGGCCCATTCGGCCGCGTAATTTCTTTCGACCAGCCCTCTCGCAATCTATCCCGAGGTGTCCCATGGCAAGTGTTTCCCTTGTGAACCGCCGCGATTTCCTGAAAAAGAGCGCAGCCAGCGGGGCGGTGCTCGTCATTGGGTTTCATTTGTCGCCGAAGGCGCTCGCGCAACAACCCAAGGATCAGGAGGAGCAACCTCCCAACCCATTTGACGCCTGGGTGCGCATCACGCCCGACAACCGCGTCACGCTGGTGCTCGGAAAATCGGAGATGGGCCAAGGTGTCTACACGTCGTTACCGATGATTCTTGCGGAAGAACTATGCGTGGATTGGAAGCAGGTGCGTGTCGAGCAGGCGCCCACGAATCCGAAAATCTACGATCTCGGCACCGGCGGCAGCGGCAGCGTGAAAGACTCCTGGCTGCCTTTGCGTCAAGCTGGCGCGGCCGCGCGCGAAATGCTCATCGCGACCGCCGCGAAAAAGTGGGAAGTTGGCACGGACACTTGCAAGGCGAGAAACGGTTATGTCGTTCACGGTCATCCAGAGCGGTCTTTCCGGTACGGCGAACTTGTCGCTGATGCAGCGAAGCTTCCTATTCCCAACCTGCACAAGGTGCCGCTGAAAAACTCCAACGATTTCACGATCGTCGGCCGGGAGATGCACCGCCTCGACGCGGCAGCGAAGTCCAGCGGCACGGCCAAGTTCGGGATAGATTCCCGCGTGCCCGGCATGCTCTACGCGGTCATTGCGCGCTGCCCCGTTTTCGAAGGCAAAGTCGCTTCCTTCGACGCCGCCAAAGCGAAAGCAGTTCCTGGCGTACGTGATGTTTTTGAAATCAAGACCAGCGGCCGTGGAGCTTCCACTACCGGCGGCGTCGCTGTCCTTGCTGAAAATTCTTGGGCTGCGATTCAGGGACGGAAGGCCCTCGAAGTGAAGTGGGACGAGGGCGCAGCCGCGAACGAATCGAGCGAAGAGTTGCGGAAGCAGTTTTTAGACAATGCCTCAAAGCCGGGAAAGAACGCCTTGCGCAACGACGGCGATGCCGACGCCGCGCTCGCCGCTTCATCCAAGAAAATTGAAGCTATCTACGAGTTGCCCTTCGCTGCGCACGTCTGCATGGAGCCGATGAATTGCACGGTGCACATTCAGAGCGATAAAGCGGAAGCTTGGGTTCCCACGCAAGGCCCACAGTGGGCGCAAGCCGTTATCGCGGATATCGCCAAACTTCCTCCAGAAAAAGTTACCGTGCACACCACCTTGATGGGCGGCGGCTTTGGCCGGCGCTATGCGGCTGACTTCGTGATGGAAGCTGCGCAAACCTCGAAAGCCAGCGGCAAGCCCGTCATGGTTTTGTGGACCCGCGAAGATGATATGCAGCACGATTTCTATCGCCCGGCGTCCTATCACAGGTTGCAAGGCGCCTTAGACAGCGAAGGCAAGCTTGCCGCATGGAAGCATTTCCAGACTTCCACCTCTATCGCGCACAAGTGGAGCCAGAAAGGCGCTGATGATCCGGGGTTGGGTGAATTCGGCACCGGCGCAACCATTCCCTACTCCACATCCAACATTCGCATCGAATACACGCTGGCGCACTCCAGCGCCACTCGTGCCTGGTGGCGCTCCGTCGAGCACTCCAGCAGCGGTTACGTCATGGAAAGCTTCGTCGATGAGCTTGCCGCTGCCGCTAGTCAGGATCCACTAGCCTTTCGTTTGAAACTCATCGGCGCAGACCGCAAGATTCCGCAATTCGGGGAACCGCCGGATTATCCCCAGATGAATACTGCCCGGCTGAAAGGCGTGTTGCAGCTTGCCGCGGAGAAGGCGGGCTGGGGCAAGCCGCTCCCAAAGGGGCAGGGCCGGGGTATTGCCGGCTTTTATTCTTTTCATAGCTACGTCGCGGCGGTCGCGGAAGTTTCCGCGAGTTCCGGCGGCTTCAAGGTCAACCGCATCGTTTGTGGCGTTGATTGCGGCCGTCCCGTAAATCCCAACGGCATTCGAGCGCAGGTAGAAAGCGCCGCGATTTATGCGCTCACCGCGACTTTCAAGGACGCCATCACCGTCGATCGCGGCCGCATCGTGCAAGCCAACTTCAATGATTACGACATGATTCGTATGAACGACGCGCCGCCCATCGAAGTGCACATTGTTCAGAGCACGGAAGAACCGACCGGAATCGGCGAGCCTACTGTGCCGGTGATTGCCCCGTCGGTTTGCAATGCGTTGTACGCAGCGACCGGCAAGCGCCTGCGCCGGCTGCCCATTCGCGGCGAGGATCTGGCTTAGAGTCGTAAGTTCTATCTAAATTCTAAGAGCTTGTTAAGAAACTTAGCGAGTGTGTCATTCCGAGAGCGAAGCGACGAGGAATCTGCTTTTTCCTTGATTTCTTTGCCAAAAGGCCTGAGTCACCTACTCACCTAGAGCTGAAAACTGAGCACTGACAACTGAATCCGTTGCACAATAGCGCGTGCTTCCAACGCCGACTCTCATCGCCACGGTCCCGCTGGGCATCTGGATCTATCTTTTCTTCGCGCGAGGCAATTTCTGGCAATTACACGAGGATGATAGCGACCCTGAGCCTCTGGAACGCTGGCCGCGCGTCGTAGCTGTTGTGCCCGCGCGCAATGAAGCAGAAACCATCGCGCGCTCGATTTCCTCACTGGCCAAACAGGCCTATCCCGGCGAATTTTCCGTGATTGTTGTCGATGACCACAGCGACGATGGCACCCGACCACTTGCTTTGAAGGCGGCGGAAGAGTCCGGTGCAGCAAGTCGCGTTTCCCTGCGCGCCGCTGCCCAACTTCTGCCGGGTTGGACAGGAAAAGTGTGGGCTATGAACGAAGGCGTTGCGGCAGTCTCAGAAGGGGCTCCAGATTATTTGTGGTTCACGGATGCCGATGTCGAGCACGCGCCAGACACGCTGCGCCGCTTGGTTTCTCGCGCGGAAAAAGGGTCTCTCGACCTCACATCGCTGATGGTGCTGCTCCGGTCGAAAACTCTTCCGGAGCGCTTGCTCATTCCACCATTTCTTTATTTTTTTCTGATGCTTTACCCGCCGCGGTGGATTGCCGATCCAAAGGCCCGCACGGCTGGAGCTGCGGGCGGTTGTAACTTGCTACGGCGCGCGGCTCTCGAACGCATTGGCGGACTCGAGGTGATCCGCAGAGAAGTGATTGACGACTGTGCTCTGGCGCGTGCCGTGAAAAAAAGCGGTGGAGGAATCTGGATGGGCCTGACGCGCAAAAGCGTTAGCCTGCGCAGTTACGGTAGTTTCGCGGAAATTCGTGATCTTATAGCCCGCGCGGCGTTCACGCAGCTTCATTATTCTGGCTTTCTGCTGCTCGCGACTCTTGTCGGCTTGTTTGCGACCTACATTTTGCCACTGGTCTCTTTTTTCGGAGGCGAAGATCCCGCGTGGTTTCTGGCGGCAACTGCCATTTGTCTGATGGCCGTCTCTTTTGGTGTGACCGTCCGCTTCTATAATCTGAAATTTTTCTGGGCGCTCACTTTGCCCATCGCCGCTACTTTTTATGCCTATGCGACTTGTGTTTCTGCGATGCGGTACTGGCTCGGCCGCGGCGCTCAGTGGAAAGGTCGTGCCCAAGCACCGCAGCCATAGGCCTGCTTTCGCAAACGCTCAGTCCGTGATGATGTGAACGAGAACGGCGGCCAGGATGGCGCCTGCGAGCAGCGTCCCGCTTCCGAGGAGGACGATCGCCAGATTCCGCCGTAGGCTCGCCAGCGCCAACGTCACATCCTGGCGCAGGGCTTCACTGCGCCGCCAAATCATGACAAGTCCGGCGAAGCCCACAATTACGGCGACAGACGGCAAGCCAAGAAATAGCAGGGCCGCGCCTGCACGCGAGATGTGAGGGCCGATCCGCTCGAAGATTAGCGAAATGGTTCGGGCGGGTTCGTAATGTGGGGGTTGCAACTGGCGCAGGACAGCAGCCCCGAGTAGCAGGGTCGCTGGCAAGACGAGCAGCCATTCCGAAGCCGCTACGGCAAATAGTTTGACCGGGCTCGCGGGATTTTTCATAAACACCTCCATCAAACCTGCGATTTTTAGTGCAAACCACTTTGTATGGCAAAGTTCATCACTTGTCAAGTGCAAACCCCTCGCGAGACATTCATGCAACAAGGCTCAAGATTTGGCGCGCCACCTCGCGCACGAATTCGCGTGCCATCGAAATTTCTGGTGATGCGCATCACAATTTGTTATTCTTAAAAGTTGTAGGGTACAGGGCTGCATTCTGCATTCAGGGAGCGGCACCGGAGGCCATCATGAACGTTGTTCCCCATTTAGGGAGCGGCAAAGTAACCGTCCCCGATCTCCTGCAGCGCAAATCCTCGCCTGCGGGTTTCCCTTCCAAAACACAAAAAATCACTTGCCTGACGGCCTACGACTATCCGACCGCGCGGCTGATGGATGAAGCCGGCGTGGATGTGATCCTGGTCGGCGACTCGCTTGGCATGGTGGTGCTGGGGCACGAGAGCACCCTGCCCGTAACTCTCGAAGACATGCTGCACCACACGCGGGCAGTGCGGCGCGGCGCGCGGCGCGCGCTGGTCGTCGCGGACATGCCCTTCGGCAGTTACCACGCGGACACCGCGGAGTCGCTGCGCAACGCTGTGCGCTTTGTGAAAGAAGGCGGAGCGGAAGCGGTAAAAGTCGAGGGCGGCGAGCGGCGGCTCGAGCTGATCGCGCGGCTGACGGAGGCGGAAATCCCGGTGATGGGGCACGTAGGCTTGACTCCGCAATCCGTGAACGCGCTGGGCGGCTATCGTGTGCAGGGAAAAACAGCGGATGCAGCCGAACGGTTGCTCCGCGACGCGCGTGCTGTTGAAGCTGCGGGCGCATTTGCCGTGGTGCTCGAAGCAGTGCCGCGCGAACTCGCCGCGCAAATTACGCGCGACTTGCGCATCCCCACCATCGGCATCGGGGCGGGGCCGGATTGCGACGGCCAGGTGCTCGTGCTGCACGACATGCTGGGGCTGACCTTTTCTCCGTTGCCGAAATTCGCGCGGCGCTATGCCAACGTCGGAGCAATCATTTCGAGCGCAGTGCGGAAATACTGCGAGGACGTGCGAGCCGGAGGATTCCCGTCGGACGCGGAGTCTTATCACGCGGCGCAGATGCCCAAGGAAGAGAAAGAGGCACCCGTAAACACGGATGGCGATTGGTAGGCGCGAAAATGCAGGTTCATCGCACGAAACCGTTGTAGGTGCTTCGACCGGGTCGGGCGCCCGAGCTTAACAACCAAGTTGTAGGGGCGCGCCTTAGCGCGTCCCCAGTTTCCCCACGAGGCTTGTTGAAGGCCAATAGGAGGAGTCGATGTCACCCGAAGAGATGCGCACGCTTTACGACTACAATGCCTGGGCAAATCATCGCCAATTGGAAGCCGCTTCCAAACTCACTACCGAGCAATTCATAAAGCCCATGGGCTCGAGCTTCGGCTCAGTGCGCGACACGTTAGCGCACATTTATGGGGGAGAATGGGTATGGTTCGAGCGGTTTCAGGGACGCTCGCCGTCTTCGCTACCCGATGTAGCACAGTTTGGGGACGTTGCAAGTCTCAAGGACCGCTGGACCGAGTTCGAGCCGCGGCTTCTGAATTTTGTGCGCGGGCTGACGCAAACGGACCTGGATCGCGTGATGGAATACAAGACTCTGAAATTCGGCGTGTACAAGAATCCGCTGTGCCAATCCATGCAGCACCTGGTGAATCACGGAACATATCACCGCGGGCAGGTGACGACGCTCTTGCGGCAGCACGGCGCGCAGCCCATTCTCACCGACCTGATGCATTTTTACCGCGAACGTGCGATGGCGGCAGGCGCTTAGTCTTGCCCACCCTTCCTGTCACAGTTGAAGGGGCGCAGCACTGCTGCGCCCCTACACTTCCCAAGATCAATTCTACGGAAATACACAGCGGCTAATGGAAACCATCCGAACCATCGCTTGGATGAAGCAGATGGCGCGGCAAGCGCGCGCGGAGAGCCGCGTCATTGGGCTGGTGCCGACAATGGGAGCACTGCACGAGGGCCACACTTCGCTGATTGCGCGCGCGAAGAGCGAATGTTCACCAGTGATCGCCTCGATTTTCGTGAATCCGAAACAGTTCGATCCGAAGGAAGACTTTGGAAAATACCCGCGAGCGTTCGAGAGCGACACCGAGAAACTGATCACGGCCGGCGTGGAAGCACTGTTTGCGCCTGAAGCGGAGGAAGTTTATCCGAAAAGTTTTTCGACCTACGTGCAAGTTGATGGATTGAGCGACCGGCTCGAAGGACGGTCCCGGCCTGGCCATTTTCGCGGCGTCACCACGGTCGTCATGAAGCTGCTGCAAATCGTGCAGCCAAATTTCGCGTACTTCGGGCGAAAGGACGCGCAGCAGGCGCGGCTCATCTCGCAGATGGCGCGCGACCTGAATCTGGATTCGGAAATTGTGGTTTGCCCGATCGTGCGCGAAGCGGATGGTCTGGCTCTTTCTTCCCGCAATGCCTACTTGAATCCGGAAGAGCGCAAAGCCGCGACGGTTTTGCATCGTGCGCTGCAAGCCGCGAAGAAGGAACTTGATGCAGGCTCTCGAGACACGGTGCATTTGCAATCCGTTCTCAAACGCGAGCTCAGCGCGGAACGGCTCGCGGCGTTGGATTATGCGGAAGTCGTGGACGCCGAATCCTTTGAGCCTGTGGTGCGCGTTAGCCGAGCTTGCTATGTGCTTCTCGCTGTCTTCATCGGCAAGACGCGGTTGATCGACAATCTCTACGTCGATCCAAAATCCCCCGGCTCCGACGAACTGACGTTTCATCTTTAGCGCTTCTGATATGTTCCGCACGCGCCCCGCAATTCGTTCTGGTAAAATTTTCTTACTGCCCAAATCTAGACAGGAGGTGACGGAGATGAAATCACGCATTCGTGCAGTCGTAACTTCCATCGCGATCACGTTCTTGACGCCAGCGATGTTGCGGGCGGGCGGGACGATTCCCGCTGGCGCTCATATTGCTGTGATAACTGATCAGGCGGTCAGTTCGAAAGACGCGAAAGTCGGCCAGCCTTTAACGGGCTCCGTGGCCAACGATGTTCTCGTCGGCGGCAAAGTGGTGATTCCAAAAGGCTCCGCGGTCAAACTGGCGGTAAGCGGCGTACAGGCTTCGGGAAGGCTTTCGACGCCAGCGAAATTGTATCTGCGGATTCGCACTGTAACGGTGCGTGGCGAAACCTACACTATTGCGACCAGTTCCGCCGGCAGAAGCGAGAAAGGCAAGGGCAAACGCGACGCCGGATTCATCGGCGGTGGCGCGGCCGGTGGTGCGGTCATTGGAGCGTTGGCGGGTGGTGGCAAAGGCGCAGCCATCGGAGCGGCAGCAGGTGCAGGAGCGGGAACCGCAGGCGCCGCAGCTACGGGCAAGAAGGACATTGAGTTTCCTGCCGAGACGCGACTGACGTTCACCACGCGAGCAGCTGTCGCCATCAAGTAGTCGGTAGGCTCGGGCTGGCCCGTCCACAGCACGCCATTTCGAGCGAAGCGAGAAATCTCTCTTTGCGCTCGGCCGTCAGAAGACGCCTTATCGGCCCTCGAAATGGAAAATGTCCAGGATTACATTCGTCCTGCGATTCAAAAGGACGATGTGGCCCCCAACGACGACGTGTGCGCAATCGGGCGGAGGCGGAGGCAACTGCCGTTCCAGCTCCGGGGGACACGGCTGAATGCGCTTTTGCAACCCCGGCGGGAGCGTGCCGCGCCGCATAAGCTGCTTTTCCAGTCCAGGCGGCAAGCGGTCTTTCTTTGCAAGCCCCGGCGGGAGGTCGCTGCCGTGACGCTCATACCAATCGCGCATGACTTCGCGGTCGTGGTCTCTGTAGTAGGATTCGCCCTGGTCGTCTTCGTCGTGTTTGTGATGGCCCTTGCCTTTGCCTTGTCCCGCTGCCATCGCCTGCGTGCCGACGATTAAGCCGGCTACCAACGTACAAGAAACAATCCACTTCGTGAGTGACATTGCTCCTCCATCTGCAGCCATGCAGACTGCCTGAGAGTGGGTTCCCGCTAGACTATCGTGAAGATCAGGACTCCGCAATCGCCAAGCATCGGGCAGCGGACGGCTAGGGGAGGCCGTCTTTACAATCGGAATCGGCAAAAAAAGGGGCACGAGTTATCGTGCCCCTGCGAGACGAAAATGCAGATCGGGACTTATTCTGCGGGAGAGCCGAAGAGGCGCAAAACAACGCCGGCGGAAGCCCAGTAATTGTTCTGTTTGGAACTAGTGCCATTGACCGGGAAAGAGGTCCGGTAGTAATCGACGTCGATCGCCCGAATTTCCCATCGCCGCGACACCTGGATATCCAGGCCGCCCCCGGCCTTAAACGAAATGCAGTTGTTGGAACTCGTTGCGCCGCTGTAGGTGGTATCGAGGCGCGATCCGCCGACCAGGCCTTCAGCAAAGGGAGTAATGTTCCAGGGCAAGTGCCGGCGATAGAAGTAGCGCGCCCCAAAGTGGTTGCCGTAGAGCTTGTTTTTGGTGCCGCTAATGGTGATGAAGTTGTAGCTGCTGTCTCCGACGATCTGGAGCCAGGGCTTGAAGTTCCAGCCAACGGAGCCCATAGCCCCGTTCAGATTGTAAGAAGCGCTGTATCCTGCGCTGCTGGCTGTGAATCGGGTGTAGGAATAACCGGAATAAACGTCCAAAAGGAAGTTCTGGCGGCCGGCCGGCAGCGGTTTCTCCCAGCTTGAGCGGACACTGGCGCTGCGAATCGGCGCGGCTTCCGGTTGCGCGGCTGCGGGTTGTGGCTGCGGGTCAGGCTGATATGCCGGAGTTGCAATGGGTTGCGCAGGCGCTGGCTCTGGAGCCGAAGTTGGCGCGGCATCTGAAACACTTGAGACGGGCTGAGTAGCAGGCGCTGAAGTTGCAGCTTCCACTTGGGCTGCGGTGGGGAGGCTTGGCGTGGCGGCGGGTTGCGCTGCTGGAGGCTGAGGATCGGCGGCCGCGGGCGACTGCGAAGGGGTCGCGGAAGTTGCCTGAACGTTCGGTACCGATAGGGGTGCTGACGTAGGTGCCGCAGGCATCACCGGAGCCGGAGCGGGCTGTGGCGCAGCTATAACGGCTGGGGAATTGGATGGCACCGAAGCTAGAGGCTGCGGAGCAGGAGGGGCTGTTGCCTGGGCGCTGGCAGCATACACAGGCGCCGACGCAGCTGCCGAGGCTGGAGAGGGCGCGGGCTGCGCCTTGGCAGCCTGAGGCGCGCCGGCTGTAGAATGATCGGCCGTAATCAGGCTTGAGAGCACATAGCCGACCTTGCCGTCCCGGGTCTGCACGCGAGAGAAAATGAAGCCGTAGAGCAGAACCGTGAAGCGCTCGCCGCAGGGAATGGAGCCCACCGAGTCCTGCGTCTGACGGGCCTTGCTGTAAACCTGGGTCGGATCCGGATGGCTCGTGCAGTCGACGAACGCTAAGTCGTCGGCCCACGCGGCTGAGACCAGCAAAAAGCAGCCGGTCAGCAAGATGAGTAGTCGTGAAAGTCGCATCGCCCCCTCCATGGCTCGGGGACACGCC
>Ga0126378_10000176_pt1 | contig 47947 bp, 38 predicted proteins | sample PanSoiMetPlot_23_FD_92587 | JGI IMG/M metagenome (GOLD analysis project Ga0126378, IMG submission 92587) | Tropical forest soil microbial communities from Panama - MetaG Plot_23 | ecosystem: Environmental > Terrestrial > Soil > Tropical forest > Bulk soil | place: Panama | collected 2016-02-17 | reverse complement strand
GCTTGCAAGTGTGGCGGCTATGAAATTAATGTCTTGCGACGGTACCCCGTTCCAGGCCATGATCTCCGTCCAGCCTTCGTCATTGACGGACATGGCACAAGCCGCATTTTCGCCCTCCTCCCTGCCCAAATCGGTAACCTTGTAGCTGGTTTGTGCTACCGCCCCGCTGGAACAAGCCAGAACAATCGTCGCAACCCACAGTATCCAGAAAATCCGCAACCGCCTTAATGCGCTCATATCTTCTCCTTTTCGTTTCGGGCAAAGTTCCGTGCCGAGATGAGTGCGAGTTACGTCAGGTACCACTCGGCGCTCTGACGGTTCTTGTGCAATTGAGAGCAGAATTGGCTCACAACTCCACAAATTCCTGCTGAGTGAGAACTGAGGGAGCATGTGGCGTTCCACGTTCACAACGATTACATGACACAACAGATGCAATCCTTGAGAGTTCGAAAGCGAGTGGCGGACTAACAACCTCGCGGGTTGATCTCAAAACGGCTAGAGCGACTCTTTCTCCAACTTTTCATACACAACTGGCGAGAGGTTACGAAATTCGAGAACGTCAGCAGCGAAAAGTCGGATCTCTCAATTGTGATTGACTTTCAGATCATGAACATACATACTGGTTGGTATGAACATACATACTGGTTGGTATGCTAAACGCGCGTGACAGGAAGCGCAGGTTGCGTGATCCACAGCGCACGCGGGAGCGCTTGCTGCAAGCGGCTTTTCGGGAGGTATATAGATACGGCTTCCAGAGTGCCGGGATCGATACTATTCTGGCCGCTACCAACGTCACTAAGGGAGCGCTCTACTACCATTTCAAAAGCAAGGAAGCCTTGGGATATGCCATTGTCGAGGAGGTAGTTGCAGAGCTCACCCGCGACAGGTGGTTACGTCCTCTGCAGCAGAGCGAGGACAAGAACTCTATCGATGCTTTGATCGGCGTTGTGCAGGCGATACCACACCGGCCAGGAGACGTAAAGAGCGGTTGTCCCCTGGTCAATCTGGCGCAGGAAATGTCTCAGCTGGATGAACAATTTCGCAAGCGATTGGAGAGGATCTTCCATGCCTGGCAGGAAGGAATTGCCACGACCTTGCGGCGGGGGCAGTCGCAGGGAACAGTCCGCCGCGACTTGGTTCCGGAAGAAACTGCGAGTTTTCTGATCGCGATGGTCGAAGGCTATGAAGTGTTGGCAAAGAATGCCCAGGATGCGAAGGTATGGAATGTGGGAATCAGAAATATCGTAGGCTGGTTGAGGTCTCTTCGCGCGCCGGGCAATCGCTAACGCAGCTGATCGCATCGATCCCAAGAAGTGTCTTGGGAGTGATCACATACCAACTGGTTTGTATGCTATGCTCGGATAAGTCAACCCCGCGATCGGGCGTAGCGTTTCAAACTAATCGTGAAAAGGAGAACGAACAATGACAAGGATAACAGTGTCACGCAGGAATCTGTTCGCAACGGGAGCCGGCGTGCTGGTTGGGGCCGTGAGCCTGCCGGGATCAGAGTGTGTCAGCGCATTGGGAGGGCAGAACTCAACGAACGAAGAGATCATCCGGAAGTGGTACAAGACGTGGGAGAAGAAAGACTGGGGCCCAGTGGATAGCCTGCTCGCTGATAACTTCACCTTTACGAGCGCGAACAACGACGACCACATCAGCAAGAGCGCTTTCAAGGCGCGATGCTGGGAAACACAGATTGATTTCATTGGACATATTGACCTGGAGCGGATCACCACTGGCGAGGACGATGCTTTTGTGAAGTATCTTTGCCACACCAAGAACGGTAAATCGTTCCGGAACGTGGAATATCTCCGAATCAAGAACGGAAAATTGCAATCCATTGAGTGTTATTTCGGCGCGCAATCCAGCTTTCCGTCAGCAGTGAGCACCGGGCAGAAGTAACCTGCGGGAAGGACACGACTTCCTCTATTAAGAGCCGACGCGATTACACCCTTGAATCAACGGCGGAGGACGGGCTTTGAACCTGCTGATAGATCTTTGCTTCCGGTAACCCGAGTTGATGCTGCAAACCTCGTCCGAGTCTTGCAACAGTTGGAGGTTATAGCAAAACGACAGGTGCCACGAATCGCCTTCAAGTCAAAGGGTAGAATCCTATTCTTGGATTTGGCCGAGATCGTGGCAGTGCAAGCCGAAGGTAATTACGTTTGGTTGCGACACCAACACAACCCCTATTTACTGCGCGAGTCCCTCTCGTCAGTGGCGGAGAAACTCAAGCCCTACGGTTTTATTTTATCCACCGCTCAGTCGTCGTGAATATTTCGGCCGTGGAGGAGATCCAACCTTCACCAACGGGGGAGTACAGGTTGCGTGTAAGAGGTGGGAAAGAATACCAGGTAACACGCAAATACAAACACAACCTAAGAGATCTGGCTCAATTGTGGGTAGGCTCAGAGCGGCTTTGCAGTTAACAAGCAGAAACACGTTTTACTTCGTTGGGCGAGGGATTTTGGGCGGTAGAATTTGGGTGTGCTTGGCAAGCTTACACGGATTGGGCTCATTTCGGATACGCATGGCTTGATGCGTCCGGAAGGTTTGGAAGCGCTGCGTGACAGCGATCTGATTGTCCATGCCGGCGACGTTGGCAAGCCGGAGATTCTCACCGCTCTCCAAAAGCTCGCGCGTGTGGTGGCGGTGCGCGGAAACGTCGATACTGCAGAGTGGGCCAAATCTTTGCCGGAGACGGCAGTTGCGCGATGCGACGACTCTTTGCTTTATGTCTTGCACGATTTGCATGCGCTGGACCTGAATCCTGCGGCGGCCGGCTTTCAGGTCGTTGTCAGTGGACATTCGCACCAGCCGGGAAAGTTCGAGCGCGATGGAGTTCTGTACGTCAATCCGGGGAGCGCGGGGCCGCGGCGGTTCCAGTTGCCTGTTTGCGTGGCGCGCTTGAGTTTGGAGCGCAGCCCGTTCGAGGTTGAGTTTGTAGAGCTAGTCTAAACGAGACTGGCTTAAGACCCAGGTTTAGAAACCAAAGCTGGGGCACCCAGCGCTTCTACATGCCTTAAGACCCAGGTTAAAAGCCAAACCTGTGGCACCCGCCGACAAGCCAGACGTTTTGGCAGGCCGCTATTCTCTATTGACAACCCATAGGAGGCGTGGCATATCTCTATTGCTTTCCCATAGGAGGCGTATGGGCGACAAGGCGGATGTTTGGCAAGGCACACTCGCGCTCATGATTCTGAAGACCCTTGAGACGCTGGGGCCGTTACATGGCTACGGCATCGCGCGACGGATTGAGCAGATCAGCGGCGACCTTCTGTCCGTGAATTACGGCACTTTGTATCCCGCGCTGCTGAAATTGGAACAGGAAGCGTGCATCGAGTCCGAGTGGGGAGTCTCTGACAACAACCGGAAAGCGAAATACTACAAACTGACGCGCGCGGGCCGAAAACAATTAGAACGCGAAGCGCGCGACTGGCAACAAGCGCAGGCCATCCTCGCGAAATTCTTCGCCGCTACCGAGCCATCCACATGAGCAGGGTCGGAAACTCGTTGCGCGCGTGGTTCCAGAGGCTTGCGGGCCTCTTCGGTAAACAGCGGCGCGATGCCGAGTTTGCCGCCGAACTGGAAAGCCATCTCCAGTTGCACGTTGAGGACAATCTTCGCAACGGTATGACGATCGAGGCCGCGCGACGCGAAGCACTTGTGAAACTGGGCGGCGTCGAGCAAACCAACGAGATTTATCGCGACCAGCGCGGCATTCCTTTCCTAGAAACCCTGTGGGCGGACATTCGGTACGGTCTACGCATTTTCCGCAAGAGCCCCGGCTTCACAGTCGTTGTAGTCCTTACCATCGCCCTCGGCATTGGCGCCAACACTGCCATCTTCACGATATTCGACGCCGTTCTGCTGCAATCGCTCCCCGTGCATGAACCTTCTCGCTTGGTTTTGTCCACGGACGAAATCAGCGAAGGAAGCTATAGCGGTAATCCGCCAACCGGGCGATGGCAGACATTTTCAACTGAGGTGTCCGACTACCTTCGCAAACAGCCGTTGCCCTTCCAATCTTTGGCGGCAGTTCGCAGCGGCGAAGCTACAGTGACTGTTCGATTGGCCGATGCGACGCCGACGGGTGGGCCGCCCGAGCGCGCCCAGGCGCATCTTGTCTCCGGAAACTATTTCAGCACCATTGGCACGGATGCTTTTTTGGGCCGAACGCTCAGTCCCGAGGATGAGCGGCTTAATGCTCCCCCGGCGGCGGTAGCGAGTTACGGTTACTGGAAGCAGCGATTGCAAGGCGATCCAGCTGTGATCGGGAGACTTGCTTATCTCAACGGCACGGCATTTACGATGGTAGGTGTCGCGCGGCCGGAATTCTTTGGCGAGCGGGACCGACGCCCGCCCGATTTCTGGGTCCCGCTTGTCTTTCAGCCGCAGATCGAACTGATGCCCTCGCGTCTCGAGCGCAATGACGAATACTGGCTTTTCTTGATGGGGCGTTTATCCTCCGGAGCGACACGCGCGCAAGCGCAGGCAGCAACGAATTCTGCGCTCCAGCAATTCCTCACCAACAAAGAAGGCTCGAAGTTGACCGACGCGCGCAAGCGTGGCATCGCCCGGTCGCACGTCGAGTTTGTTGATGGCGCGGGTGGGATTTCCTGGTTGCGTGCCGAATACTCGCGACCGCTGCACACTCTGCTGGCTGTAGTTGCTATGGTGTTGTTGATTGCATGCGCGAATGTTGGGAATTTGTTGCTTTCACGAGCGGCCCAGCGTCAGACGGAAATGTCGGTACGACTCGCGCTGGGGGGCAGCCGCCTGCGGCTGATTCGCCAGTTGCTAACCGAGAGCATTCTGCTCGCGGTGCTGGGCGCAGCTTGCGGTCTTTTGCTGGCGCATTGGGCGGTGAACATGCTTTTTGCATTGGTGGCGCGAAACTCGCCAGTCAAGCCGCACCTAAACGCGCCCGTCTTGGCCTTCACCATTGTTATCACTGTGATTGCAGGAATTCTCTTTGGGCTGGCGCCCGCATTTTCAGCTGGCCGGACCGACTTGGCCGGATCGCTCAAGGCGGGGATGCGCAGTCTGACGGGTGACCGCAAGAGAGTTTCTGCAACGCATTCTTTAATTGCTGCGCAAATTGCCATTTCGCTGGTTCTGCTGGTTGGTGCGAATCTTCTAGCGCGGAGTCTGCTCAATCTGGAAAAGCAACCACTAGGTTTTGTCCAAGATCACGTTCTGCTCGTGGGCATCAGCCCACGGCTAGCGAACTACAAACTAGAGAACGTGGCTGAGCTCTACCGCAATCTTTACACCCGGTTTAGCACGCTTCCCGGCGTGCGAGCCGTGAGCGTAGCCCGGTACAGCCCCATGAGCGGTTCCTCCAGCACGCATAACGCCACCATCGAAGGTCGCGTAAAAAAGCCGGGCGAAGATTTGCAGGTCGAAAGCATTCCCGTCGCGCCTTCCTTCGTGGAGGCCATGGGAATGACGCTTCTGCAGGGCCGCGAAATCGGCCTGAAGGACGTTCCCGGAGCGACTGAAGCCGCCATGGTCAATGAAGCTTTCGTGCGCGCGTTTTTTCCGGGACAAAATCCGCTCGGCCACCGCTTTGGCTATGGCGAGCCTCCGAGCAAGTATTACGAAATCGTGGGCGTGCTGCGCGACGCGCAGTTTCACGATGTGAAGGAAAAAATCAACCCCATCACTTTCCCGGCCCTGATGCAGGACACTACGCAAGACGCGCTGTCCAGCAGCATCGTCCTGCGCACATCGGGAGACCCGGCATCGATGGCCGCTACCGCGCGCCAAGCTGTCGCCGACGTGGATCCCAATCTGCCAGTGACGGGAACGCGAACGCTAAGTAATCAGATTGCTTCGACTTTTGACGTCGAGCGTATTGCGGCGGAACTGGTCAGCTTTTTTGGGGGCCTCGCGCTGCTGCTGGCGTGCGTGGGCCTTTACGGAGTTGTCGCGCAAAGTGTTTCGCGGCGCACCAATGAATTCGGCATTCGCCTGGCGCTCGGCGCTCAGAGCGCAGACATATTGTGGATGGTGCTGCGCAACACCATGGCTTTGCTCGCAGCGGGTCTGGCCGTTGGAATTCCTGCATCGCTAGCGGCCACGCAACTGTTGAAGTCGCAGCTCTATGGCGTAGGTGCAGCCGATGCGGTTTCTTTCGCCATCGCGGCATTCATCCTTGGGAGCATCGCAATCGTTGCGGGGCTCTTGCCCGCGCGCCGCGCGGCATCTGTAGATCCTTCGGTCGCACTGCGATACGAGTGAGAGAACCTATGGCGAAATGGTGCGCGATTCGACGAAGGGCAGAGGAAACATCATGACGCTCTTGCGCGCATGGCTCAAGCGACTCGGCGGACTGTTCCACAGGCCGCAGCGCGATGCAGAATTTGCGGCTGAGCTGGACAGCCATCTGCAGCTGCATGTCGAGGACAACCTCCGAAATGGCATGAGCCCTGAGGAAGCACGACGCGCGGCTCTGGTTAGACTCGGCGGCGTCGAGCAAACGAAAGAAACCTGCCGCGACCAGCGCGGCATCCCTTTATTGGAGTCGTTTTTGCGCGACTTACGCTTTGCCGCGCGACTTCTCGCAAAAGATCGAGCCTTCACGTTGACCGCCGTACTCACGCTGGCCCTCGGAATTGGGGCGAACACTGCCATTTTCTCGCTCGTCAACACCGTCCTTCTGAGGCCCCTCTCTTACCCGGACGCGGATCGGCTGGTGATGGTTTGGGAACAAAACCCGCATCGCGGCTGGTTCGAGAACAGCGTGTCCGCGGCCAACTTTCTCGACTGGAAAAAGCAGAATGACATATTCACCGACATGGCGGCGTTCAGGTCCAGCTCTTTCACCTTGACGGTGGCGAACAAGCCTGAAGAGGTTGCTGGCGAGCAAGTTACGACAAACTTCTTTTCGGTTCTAGGGGTTAGGGCCTTTCGTGGGCGGGTGTTTCTGCAGGAAGAAGAGAAACGGGGCAATGCGGCGGTCGTCCTGAGCTATGGATTGTGGCAGCAGGGCTACGCCGGGGATCCAGCTCTCGTTGGAAAGCTCATCACCGTCAATGGCGAACGGCTCCCCGTCGTGGGAATTCTGCCCGCGAGTTTAACCAACGATTATTCCGCTTCTTTTGGCCCTGTTGCACGATTGTGGGTTTCCGGATTGGATCTCCAGCCGGAAGGCCGTGAACTTCATTATCCTTTTGCACTTGCCCGGCTCAAACCCGGGGTTTCCTTATCCCAGGCGCAGGCCGAGATGAACACCATCGTATCACGAATCGAGCAGCAATACCCTGAGTCCAAAGGCTGGGGCGTGGCGCTTATTCGACTGCACAACCAAATCGTGAAGCAGACGCGTCCAGCATTAGTGGTGCTTTTTTGCGCCGTCGGACTTGTGCTGTTCATCGGCTGCGCCAATGTTGCGAACTTGTTGCTGGTTCGGGCGACAAAACGAGAGCGGGAAATCGCCATCCGCACAGCCCTGGGCGCAACCCGGGGACAAATAGTCCGCCAACTGCTCGTCGAAAGCACGTTGGTTTCATTGATGGGCGGTGCGTTGGGATTAGTCCTTGCCGGCTGGGGCTCGGAGCTCTTGGTGAAACTATCACCGTCAGGAACCCAAGGAATTGAGAGAGCGGGGATCAACAGTCTGGTGCTCCTGTTTACGGTCGTCGTGGCCCTCGGAACCGGAGTTATTTTCGGGCTGGCTCCGGCACTGGAGGTATCGAAGACTCAAATCGGTAAAAGTCTTAAGGAAACCGGCCGAAGCTCGGGCAAGAGTGCGAAGCGCGGCCGTCTGAGAGACGCCCTGGTGGTCTGCGAATTTGCCTTAGCTTTGACACTTTTGTTTGGAGCCGGCTTGATGATTCGGACGCTTACGCATCTGAATCGCGTGGACCTGGGATTCCATCCCGAAAACGTAATAACGATGAAGGTACCTCTGCAAGGCTCGCAGTATGGGGAGCAACAAAAACAGGTGCAGTTTTTCCAGCAATTGCTCGCGCGCGTAGAAGCTCTCCCGGGTGTAGAGGGAGCAAGTATTACCCGGCGCGTTCCAATGCATGGCTGGTCAGGATGGGACTTCGTGACCGCGGACAATCCCAATCCTGCCCCTGGCGAAGTTCCTGACGCCAACTATGTGGTCGTCGCACCGCATTATTTTCGGACTATGGGGATACCAATCCGCGCGGGCCGGCCCTTTGCGGACACCGACAACGCCACTGGAGAGCATGTCGCCATCGTTAGCGAATCTCTCGCTCGCAAGTATTGGCCGAACCAAGATCCCTTAGGAAAACGGCTCAAAGTCGGGGCGGACCCTCATGATGAGAAGATACCTTGGCTCTCGGTCGTAGGTGTCGCAGGCAACGTAAGAAGTCAAGGCCAGTTCGCGCCGTTCATACCCGAGATTTATGTTCCCTACACGCAAAATCCATGGATTCTCTGGCCACGCCAAATCGTCGTGCGGACGGCCCTGAGTCCGGCAACACTGGTTGCAGCTGTTCGCCAGGAAGTGGCGGCTCTCGACAACGACGTGCCCATCTCAGAAGTGAGCACCATGAATGAAATCGTGTCGGGAATCGTGCGGCAGGATCAGACCGTCATGTGGCTGCTAGGCGCATTCGCCGGGCTGGCGCTTCTGCTGGCAAGCATCGGAATTTACAGCGTGATCTCCTACGCCGTGAATGAAAGAAGGCATGAAATAGGAATTCGCATGGCCCTGGGAGCAACCCAACAAAGTGTCGCTCGCATGGTGGTCGGGCGAGGATTGGTTTTGTCATCGATCGGCGTAGGACTGGGTTTGTCAGGCGCATTGGTTGTCACGCGCGTTCTGTCCGGCTTGCCTATTGACGTTCGCGAGCCGCTGCTCTTTGACGTTCGCCCGTTGGATCCACTCACACTCGCATCCGTGTCCATTATTTTGTTTCTAGTATCTCTAGTCGCCTGTCACTTCCCCGCGCGGAGAGCGGCGGGCGTTGATCCGATGACCGCGCTGCGATACGAGTGAGAGAACCTATGGCGAAATGGTGCGCGATTCGACGAAGGGAAGAGGAAACATCATGACGCTCTTGCACGCATGGCTCAAGCGACTCGGTGGCCTCTTCCGTAAATCCCAACGCGACGCTGATTTCGCGGCGGAATTGGAAAGTCATCTTTGTCACAACATAGATGACAACGTGCGGAATGGCATGAGCCCCGAGGAAGCACGACGCGCGGCTCTGGTTAGACTCGGCGGCGTCGAACAAACGAAAGAAACCTACCGCGACCAGCGCGGCTTGCCCGCGCTTGAGGGATTCCTTCAGGATTTCCGGCACGGTTTCCGCAATCTTAGAAAGAGTCCGGGATTCACGGTCATCGCCGTTCTCACAATGGCGCTGGGTATCGGCGCGAACGCCACAATCTTCAGCATGGTCAACGCCCTGCTCTTACACCCCTACCGTTTCCACAATCTGGATTCTCTCGTCCTGCTTTGGGAGAACCGGGGCGCCGATGAGGGCGTAGACGCGCGGCGGATCTCCGCAGCAGACGGATTGGAGCTTCGTACCCACCAACAATTATTTGAAGACCTCGCAATGTTTCAATGCGGCGATTTCAATCTGTCTTCTGGAGGCAGAATCGACGCGACTCGCGGCTGCCGCGTCTCGGCAAATTTCTTCAACGTTTTCGGCGTGACGCCTGCGCAGGGCCGCCTGTTTTCCGCGGAAGAAGAGACGCCCGGCTCCGATCAAGCGGTGATCATCAGTGACAGCTTTTGGCGGTCAAGGTTCGGCGGAGATCCGAACCTCATAGGCAAAAAGGTTCGCTTGAACGGGCGCGGCTATTCGATTGCCGGAATCATGCCGCGAGATTTCGACTATCCCGTACCTATGGAATTGTGGGTGCCGCTGGCATTGAGTCCCACGGAAAGAGCGGACCGCAGCCAGCTGTCGTATCACGCTTTAGCGCGGTTGAAACCTGGAGTCTCGGTGTCAGCCGCGAAGGCCGCCTTGGATGGGCTTTCGCGCCGACTTGGCGAATTGTACCCAAGCACAAGTTCGGGCCGCGTTCTTACCTTGTTGCAGCTTCGCCGGGAACTCTACGTTTACACGCTGCCGCTTTTTCTGTTGTTGCAAGCTGCTGCAGCATTTGTGCTGCTTCTAGCGTGCGCCAATCTGGCAAATCTGCTGTTTGCGAGGATGATTGGCCGGCAAAGTGAGCTTGCGGTCCGCTCGGCGCTGGGAGCAAACCGCGTGCGGCTCGCACGGTTGGTGGTCTCGGAGATGTTGCTGCTTGCATTGCTTGGCGGAGCGGTGGCCACTGCCGCATCGTATTGGAGCGCGAACGTTCTTCGCAACAGCATCTCGCCAGAATGGACGATGTGGGTTCCTGGCTGGGATGGCATTGAAGTGGACCGCGCGGTTCTGCTGTTTGCGATTCTTCTCTCGGTGGCTCTAGCCCTAGCCTTCAGCCTAGCCACCGTTATGTACATGCGGCGCATGGATTTGAACAACGTTCTCAAGGAGAGCGGACGCGGCCCCGTGGCGCCGGCGCGAGGACGTTTGCGAAACGGCCTGGTTTCCGTGCAAGTGACGTTCGCCCTGGTGCTGCTGGTGTGCGCGGGCTTGACGATGCAGGGTTTCGACCGGCTCGCTCGTGTCTATCAAGGGTTTCAGCTGGAAGGCGTGCTGAAATTTGAGGTTTCGCTACCGGAGAACACTTACCCTGACGGCGCGCGGATCGCCGGTTTCCATCAGAGAGCATTGCGCGAGGTCTCCGCGCTGCCAGGAGTCACGCAAGCGGCCCTTGCCACCAACCTCCCCGCGAGCAACGTGGACAATCAAAAGACACTGTTCACGATCGAAGGCCGTCCCTCTTTGCGCGCCAGCGAAGCGCCCGCGGCGGATTTGCAAACGATAAGCAAGGACTACTTTTCTGTTCTGCGGATTCCTTTGATTGCTGGCCGATTCTTTACTGAAGCTGACAACGCAAGCTCCGCGCGCGTTGTCATTATCAGCCAGAGCATGGCCAACCGTTTCTGGCCGGGCAGCGACGCCTTGGGGCAAAGATTCAAGCTTGGCTTGGCCGATTCGGCTGAACCGTGGGCCACCGTGGTCGGCGTCGTCGGTGATGCGCGGCAGAATTGGTGGAACCCGGCGACAGTTCCCTTGATCTACCACCCATATCTTCAGTCTCCTAACGACAAGTTCACATTCGTGTTGCGCGTGGCGTCGAATCCGGCGAGTTATGGCTCAGCCGTCAGGGGATTGTTTGCACAACTGGATCCGGAGATCGCCGTGACCGACCTGAAAACCTTGGAGTCGGAGGTAGCCGATTCCATTGCCATCGTGCACATCATGGGAATTCTGATGGCTGTCTTCGGGCTTGTGGCGCTGCTGCTTTCCTCGATCGGCCTTTACGGCATTCTTTCCGAAAACGTTGCGCGGCGCACGTATGAATTTGGCATCCGCTTCGCCCTCGGAGCCCACCCGCGCGACGTGCTTAAGTTGGTGCTGCGCCAGGCCCTGACCCTGTCTGGGGTCGGCTTAGCGATTGGTTTGCCGATTGCCTTTGCCGCAAGCCGCGCAATGGCCACTTTCGTTTTTGGAATCGTTGCGGTGAGTGTTCCGGTTTTGCTTGCTCTGGCGGCGCTGCTGGTCGTGGTGGCGCTTGTCTCGGCGTACTTTCCTGCGCGCCGCGCCTTCCGCGTCGATCCGATGACTGCTTTGCGTCATGAGTAATGGCGGCCACGTCGAAGTTGCGCGCAATTTGTTTTAGAGGGGGCGAAACATCATGACTCTTCTGCGCGCATGGTTTCATCGGCTTGCGGGCCTGTTCTGGAAGCCGCAACGTGACGCCGAGTTCGCTGCGGAACTTGAGAGCCACCTGCATTTGCACATCGATGACAGCCTGCGGAACGGCATGACATCCGATGCTGCGCGGCGCGACGCGCTTATGAAACTCGGGGGCGTCGAACAAACGAAAGAAACATACCGCGACCAGCGGGGCGTTCGGGCAATGGAAGATCTCCTCCAGGACTTGCGTTTCGCCGCACGCATGTTGCGCAAGAATCCCGGCTTCACGGCCGTCGCCGTGCTGACTCTCGCGTTGGGCATCGGCGCGAATACCGCTATCTTCAGCTTGGTAAATGGGATTCTCCTCGTCTCCCTGCCCTACCCCAAATCTGAGCAACTCGTTAGCGTCACGGGAACGTATCCCAGAGGCGGGATCGTGGCGATGCGCCAGCAAATGCGCACTATGGACGTAGCTGCGTATTACGAAGGTCACGAATTAAATTTGACGGGCCAGGGTGAGCCGGTCCGTTTGACCGGCACGTTGGTTTCTGCGGAATTGTTCACTGTTCTCGGCGCGCGCCCTGAACTCGGGCGCACTTTTTATCCGGGGGAAGATGCCGCTGGCCAGGACAATTTCGTCATTCTGAGTCACGCGCTCTGGCAGCAACGATTCGGAGGCGACACGACAATCATCAACCGATCTATCGAAGTGGGAGGCGTAAGCCGTCAAGTCGTAGGCATCATGCCGCCCGAATTTCGCTTCCCTTCCCCGAAAACGCAAGTGTGGGTTCCCCTGCACAACGATCCTCGCAACACTACTCTTTACTGGGCAGATGATTTCATGCCCGTGCTGGGACGTCTTCATCCCGATGCAACCATGGAGCAGGCGCGCGCGGACCTGCGAATCTTTCAGTCGCGCGTTAGAGGAATGTTCCCGTGGCAAATGCCGGCGGCATGGAACGCCGACGTCACCCTGCTTCCGCTTCAAGGCGGCATGGTCGCCGACGTCCGCGGGAGGTTGCTGATGTTGCTTGGCGCAGTGACTTTGGTGGTGTTGATCGCGTGCGCTAATGTCGCCAATCTGACTCTCGCTCGCGCGGCCACGCGCGAGAAAGAAGTGGCCATTCGAAGCGCACTCGGCGCTGGAAGGAAGCGCATTGCCGGGCAACTCCTCACGGAGAGCGTCCTGCTTGCCTGCACCGGCGGTTTGCTGGGGATTGTTTTTTCTATTTGGGGGCTCTCTATTCTTAAGACACTGCTGCCCGCAGACACACCTCGGATCACCGACACCCACATAGACTGGCGGGTCTTTGTATTTACAGGCGCGCTCGCAATCTTCACAGGTTTGCTTTCGGGACTCGGCCCGGCGCTTCACTCCTCGCGAGCGGCTGCTACGGAAGCGCTCCGCTCCGGCGGGCGCGCCGGGACACTTCCTGTCTCGCAGCGACTCCACAGCGGGCTGGTTGTCGCCGAGGTTGCCTTTGCAGTGCTTTTGGTGATCGCCGCGGGACTGGTCATCCGAAGCTTCTGGGCATTGTCCCATGTCGATCCTGGATTCCGGCCGGAGCACGTCCTGACCGCGCGCCTCTCTCCGAACCAGTCGTTTTGCAGCGAACCTGAACGATGCCTAACTTTCTATCGCGATTTGTTGGATCGGGTACGCACTTCGCCGGCCGTTACGGGGACCGCGCTCGTGAATACTCTTCCGCTGTGCGGGAGAGTGGCCAAGCGATCCCTCAATGTCGAGAACTATACGCCGTCGCCGGGAGAGGATTTGTCGCCGCTTTTTTGGCTCGACGTTGTCACCCCTGACTATTTCCGCGTGATGAGCATTCCTCTACTTTCAGGTAGGACGTTTACTGATTCCGACGTGGCAGGGGAGCCGGTAGCAATCATTACGGCCGAAACCGCACGACGTTTCTGGCCCAACCAGAACGCCGTCGGCAAACACATTTATCTCTTGGACGACAGGGGCTGGCGATCCATCGTTGGCGTCGTGACGGACGTGCGGGCGTTCGATATGCAGCACAATACGCCGAACTGGATGCGGGGGACGGCCTTTGTGCCCTACAACGCGACGGCTACGCTCGAAGATCGGCGCGTGCCCGCCGAGATGACCATCGTCGTACGAACCACTTCCGATGAGTCTCAAGCTGCAACGACGCTTCGCCAAGCTGTTGTAGATTTGAGACAGGACGTGCCGGTGAGCGAAGTCAAGACAATGACGGCGGTGGTGTCCGAAGCCGTAGCGACTCCCCGATCGACCGCCGCTTTGTTCTTGGTCTTTGCCGGCCTTGCGCTTACTCTCGGGGTCATCGGCATTTATGGCGTGCTGTCCTATCTTGTTTCGAACCGGACTCAGGAAATTGGAATTCGCATGGCGCTTGGCGCGCAAAAACGTGATGTGTTGTGGTCGGTCCTGCGCGAGGGAGGCAAATTCGCGTGCCTGGGCATTGGCTTGGGGATCGCCGGGGCTCTTGCCCTGATGCGCTTGCTCTCGAGTGAGCTCTACGGAGTCACGGCAACCGACCCTGCCACTTTTGCAGCGGCGGCGTTGATTTTTGCAACTGTCTCCTTGCTTGCCTGCTACTTGCCGGCGCGCCGGGCAATGCGGGTGGATCCCATGGTCGCCTTGCGCTACGAGTGAAAGAGCAGTCTCCTAGATGCAGAGATGGGCGTAGGGAGGGAAAGACCTCCATGAAATGGGCCCGCAGTTTGCTCCGGCGTTTCGGCGCCCTCTTCCATAAACGGCAGCTCGACATCGATTTCGCTGAGGAATTGGAGGGCCATCTCAACCTGCACATCAACGAGAACCTGCGCAATGGCATGACGCCCGCGGCCGCGCGACGCGAGGCTTTGATCAAGCTCGGGGGTCTGGAGCAAACCAAAGAAACATATCGCGACCGGCGCGGCCTGCGACTCTTGGAGACGCTATTCCAAGACCTGCGGTTTGCCGTACGTATGCTGCGCAAATACCGGCTGGTTTCGGCGGTCGCCATACTCACTCTCGCGCTCGGCATTGGCGTGAACACGGCCGTCTATTCCTGGATTCAGACGATTGTTACGAATCCTGTTCCCGGTGCTGCCGATCCCGCACGGCTGGTGACTGTGCTTCAGTCCGATCGAGGAAACGTTCTCGTATCGCGTATCTCATATCCGGATTTTCAGGCACTTGACGGTTTGCACGACGTATTTCAGGGCTTTGTTGGCACGAGCCCCGCATCGGTCGTTCTCACCGTGAACGGCCACAGCCAATGGGTTGATGCCCGAGTGGCAACGGCGAGTTCCTTCACAACTCTGGGTATCCACGCGGAATTGGGGCGCACCTTTCTCTTGGAGGAAGACCAAGGGGAAGGCGGGCATCCGTTGCTTCTGATCAGCCATCGACTGTGGGAAAACCAGTTCGGGGGAGATCGTGAAGTCCTGGGAAGGACTGTCCAAGTGAACCAGCAGCCGTTCACTATTGTCGGCGTCTTGCCACCGGAGTTTCAGGGCGTAACCGGTGGATCGCGTGTGGACGTATGGGCTCCCGTGTCTATGCATGACGCTGTTCTCCATTACGGATCCTATGCGAGCCGTTCTTTTCGTTGGATCCTGCCGATGGCGCGGCTGAGACCGGGCGTCAGGCTATCAACCGCACAGGCCGCTGTCGCAATGCTCTCTGCGCAGTTGGAAGGAGCATATCCAGACTCGAATGCAGACGTCCAATTCAAATTGTTTCCCCTCTGGAAGTCCCCGTTCGGCGGGCAAGCGGTGTTCCTCCCCGTCTTGCGCTTGCTGGCCGCGGTTGGTGTTGGCCTGCTTCTGATTGTGACCTGCAATCTGTCGTGCCTTCTTCTGGCGCGTGCAACCGAGCGCGAAAAGGAGGCGGCAATACGATTGGCCATTGGCGCGAACCGGGCACGCCTCATTCGGCAGTTCTTTACGGAAAGTATTGCCCTGGCAATTGCTGCGGGCTTTATCGGTGTACTCTTCGCACACTACGCGGTCAATCTTTTCACTCGCTTCGCGCCGCGGAGTTCCGCTCCTTACGAGTTTCATTTCGTCCTGAATTGGCAAACGCTCACCTTTGCTTGCCTGATTGTTCTGGCGTCGGTGCTTCTGTTCGGTCTCGCACCTGCCCTGCGCATCAGCCACGCGGACCTGCGACCCGCTTTGCACCAAGGAACGCGCGGCTCTTCCGACGCGCGGCAGCACCGTCTCCTCAAATCGCTTATTGTCGCTGAGGTAGCAATCTCTGTGGTGTTGCTCATCGGAGCGGGCCTGTGCATCAAGGGTTTTCGCCGCGCCGGTCAACTGGACCTGGGTTTTAACCCTGAAAATGTCCTGTACGCTGGCCTTAACCTGGTGCCCAACGGATACTCGCCGGAGCGCGCCAAAGTATTTGACCGCGAGCTGCGGCTGCGTCTTGCCGCCCTTCCAGGCGCGGTGGATGCGGCTTTCGTGAACACGCCTCCTCTTAGCGCCAGCGGTCCGTTCACTGGAAGAGTTGACATCGAGGGCCATGAAGTCTATTCCAGCGAAAGCCGCCTCGTGCCTTTTCAAATCATCTCGCCAGGATATTTCTCGGTGCTGCGAATCCCCGTGGTGGGAGGACGTGAGTTCAACGACCTGGATGATTCCATGCAAGGTCATGACGCGATCGTCAACGAAACTATGGTCCGGAGATACTGGCCCGGCCTCGAGCCAATTGGCCGCCGCTTTCATATGGCGGTCGGCATCTCTCCGAGCGAGACGTTCGTGATCGTAGGCGTTGTGCGCGACAGCAAGTTGGAATCACTGAGCGAGCCCCCCACGCCTTTGGTTTATGTCAATTATCTACAACGTCCGCTCGCGTCGCTGTACATGAACGTCTTGCTACGCACGAAGAAAGATCCCGGACTCATGGCTGGGGCTGTGCGGCGCGAAATTCACGCGCTTGATCCCGGTGTGGAACCGCTCGGTATCCAACCTCTGGGCCAGTATATTCAGCAGGCATCTTTGCCGGCTCGCATTGCGGGCGAATCGCTGTCCATTTTGGGCGCCGCCGCGTTGTTGCTTACTACGCTAGGTCTCTATGGCGTTATGGCTTATTCCATCAGTCGACGAACCCACGAGATGGGCATTCGCCGTGCTTTGGGATTGCAGCCGCATAGGGTGGTTCAAATGGTCTTGCGTGAGGGAATGTCCCTGGTAGCCATCGGAGCCGCCGCGGGGCTGACAGCAGCGCTAGGGCTTACGCCCCTGCTTGCGAATTTTCTCTATGGCGTCAGCGCCACGGACTCCGGCACGTTTGTAGGGGCAACCCTGATCTTGGCCGCCGTCGCCCTCGTTGCCTGCTACGTGCCCGCTCGTAGGGCCGCACGTGTCGATCCCATCGTTGCCCTGCGGTACGAGTGAGCGGACGACCTCCTACAGCTGAGAGAATAAATGAAACAGGCGGAACAAATCCCCGGCTCGGTCCGTTTATACTCCTGTGGCGTACCCACAGAACCTGTGTTAGCCTTATGTGGGCATAACACAGGAGGACAAGCCATGGCTGAATCCAAACTGGACCTGTTGCAGGGAACTCTGGACCTGATGGTGTTGCAGACGTTGGCGACTATGGGCTCGCTGCACGGCTACGGCATTGCGCGCCGCATCGAGCAAGTGAGCGGCGATTCAGTCCTGCTCAACCAAGGCACCATCTACGCCTCCCTGGTCCGGCTGCAGCAGCGCGGATGGATCTCCGCGGAATGGGGAGTTTCGTCCAACAATCGCAGGGCCAAGTTTTACTCCATCACAAAACGAGGCCGTAAGCAGCTCTCGCAAGACGCGGCATATTGGCAAAGATTGTCGAGCGTTATCGGCCGCGTGCTTGCTTTGCCGGTAGGGAGCGCCGAGAAATGATCGGCCAGCTACAGCAGCTGCTTCTCCGCATGCGCTCCTTCTTCCACCGCGCTCAAGATGACCGCGAACTTGATGCGGAAATGACCGCGCACCTGGCGTTTGCCACGGAGGACAATCTTCAACGTGGCTTGCCGCCCACTGAAGCTAGACGTCAAGCCTTCCTGAGCTTCGGCGGTCCGCAACAAGCCAAAGAGCGGCACCGCGAATCCCGTGGCATCCCTTTCCTTGATACGCTTTTCCAGGACTTGCGCTTTGGCTTCCGGATGCTCCGGCGCAGTCCGGGCTTTTCTCTCCTCGCGATTCTTTGCCTTACTCTGGGAATTGGCGCCAACGCCGCCGTTTTCAGTTGGGTCGAGGGTATCCTCTTCCGTCCTTACCCGCTCGTAGCCCATCAGGAACGGTTGCTGGCGGTGGGAGGAACCGATCGCAGCCAGCCAGGCGGCACAGGAATTTCCTGGCCGGATTTCCTCGACGTTCAGAGGAACTGCAAGTTATTCGATTCATTTTTCGTAACCAAAATCACTGGAAGCACCCTCAGCATCGGCGAGCGTGCCGACGTCACGACCGGAAGCATCGTATCGGCGAACTATTTTGACGCCATCGGAGTGCATCCAATTTTGGGACGCGGATTCGAGCCAGGGGAGGACACCGGGTGGGGCGGCCACCCCGTGGCCGTGATCAGCTATCAGCTATGGAAATCTCGATTCAACGGCGATCCGCAAATCATCGGGAAGACACAGCGCTTCAATAACGTCATACACACCATTGTGGGTGTCGCACCGGAAGGATTTTACGGGACCTTCGTCGGCTGGGCCATGCAATTTTGGGTGCCGGCCTCGATGGAGGATACGTTTGAGTCCGGCGGGTACAAACTCGAGGACCGCGGCGCGCGCTGGATTGAAGCCTACGCGCGACCGAGACCTGGCGTCACTCTCCAGCAAGCGCAACAGGAAATTTCCGCCGTGTCTCAACAATTGGAGAACGATTATCCAGCGACGAACCGCGGGCGCGGCATCCAGCTTTGGCCGTTGTGGCAGACTCCGTTCAATAACGCCAATACTCTGCTTCCCACGCTCGAGATTATGCTTCTCGTGGTTGCGTTTGTCCTTCTTATCGCGTGCGCCAATGTAAGCAACCTGCTGCTTGTCCGGTCATTTGTCCGCCGCCGCGAGATGACGATTCGGCTTGCCATCGGCGCAGGCCGTGGCCGTCTGTTGAAGCAGCTCCTGACCGAGGGCCTGATCCTGTCAGTTGTTGGCGCAGCGGGAGGGATGTTGGTTGCGCGCTGGTGCCGTCAGGCGCTGGTCCTGTTAATGCCCGCGCGCAACGGGAAGACCATGCTGTTGCCGGGAGCAATCGATGCACGCGTGCTGGGGCTTAGCATAGGCATCTGCCTGACCACCACGCTTATTGTCGGGCTGGTCCCTGCCTTCCAAACGCGCAGAATCGAACTTGCAAACGCGCTCAAATCGGATTCCTTGGGTGTTGTTGGCGCTCGCGGAAGGGCCTGGCTTCGCTCGAGCCTCGTCGTTATTCAAGTTTGTCTGAGCTTTATTTTACTGGTGGGAGCTGCTCTGCTGATGCAGAGCCTGCACAAGATTCGCAGTACCAGCCCAGGCTTTTCAACTACCAGAGTGCTGGATACTGCTGTGTCTTTGGTTGCTGCCGGATACGACGCCCCGCGAGCCAAAATCTTTCAGGACGAGCTAGTGGAGCGCGTCCGCTCCTTGCCCGGCGTCGAATCGGCGGCTTACGCGCGACTTGCTCCGCTGGGATATGGCACGTACAGTGAAACTCCCATTGCGGTTGACGGCTATGTGCCTCCGCCAGGCGAACAACCCACGGTCCGGTACAACCAAGTGAGTCCCGGCTATTTCCCGACAATGGGTATTTCTGTGATTACCGGCCGTGAATTCACGCGCGCCGACGACGAAAAGGCTCCTCTCGTCGCCGTGGTGAACCAAACCATGGCCGCCCGATATTGGCGCGGTCAGGATCCTGTTGGCCAGCGCCTACAAGTGAAAGGCAACTGGGCGCAAATCGTCGGCGTCGCGGCCGACTCCAAGTACGGGAGCATGCGCGAAAATCCCATACCATTTTTTTACATGCCGCTCCGGCAGGATTTCGTAAGAGGGCCGGCTATTTTTATCCGCACGACCCAGCCTTTGCAGACCATGCAGGCGGCCCTGTTGCGCGAAGTGCGGGCGCTAGACGCAAACCTTGCGCTCTATGAAATGATCACGCTTCAGGAGCAGGTCAACCGCTCCACGTCGCCGCAACTCGTGGCTGTAACTTTGGTTGCGATCCTGGGAGGATTGGCCCTCCTTCTAGCCAGCATCGGGCTGTACGGCGTGATGTCCTATGCAGTGTCACAAAGCACGCGCGAGTTTGGACTCCGTATGGCGCTCGGTGCTCGCACTTCCGACCTTTTCCGCCTGGTGGTCTCTCGCGGCCTCGCGCTGACCGGAACCGGCATCCTTGTAGGTGTGTTAGCTTCTCTGGGATTGACGCGCTTGTTCGGGTATCTGCTCTACGGCGTAAGTCCTCGCGACCCCGTGGCGTTCGCCGCGGCATTCGCGGTTCTCACAATTGTTTCGCTGTCGGCGTGTGTCTTGCCTGCCTGGCGGGCCATGCGTGTCGATCCTAACGTCGCTTTGCACTATGAGTGACCATGCGCATGAGCATCAATACTCAGAGCGTGCGAGAAGGGAGCAGCGGCAATGATCGATAAGTTGCAACAATCGCTCCTTCGCCTGCGCTCTTTCTTCCGCGGGGCGCAAGAGGATCGCGAACTCGAGATGGAAATGATCGCGCACCTCGCTTTCGCCACAGAAGAGAATCTCCAGCGCGGCTTGACTCCCTCGGAAGCTCGCCGACGGGCTTTCCTTAGCTTCGGCGGTCCGCAACAAGCGAAAGAACAGCATCGCGAAGCGCGCGGACTGCCTTTCCTCGAGACCTTGCTCCAAGACCTGCATTTTGCAGCGCGCATGCTGCGCAAGTCTCCCGGCTTCACCGCCATTGCTGTTCTCACCCTTGCGCTGGGCATTGGCGCAACCACCGCTATTTTCAGCGTGGTCTATGGCGTGCTTCTGCGGCCGCTTCCCTACCTAAACGCGGATCAAATCGTCCAGCTATGGGAGCAAAATGAGCACGGCAACCACACGAATTTTGCCGACCCCAATTTTGAGGATGTTCGCGCTCAAAATCATTCTCTGCAAGGCCTAGCGGAGTACGGTTATGGGGTGGAGACCGTTTCCGGCGGAACAGAACCATCGCGAACAATGACCGCCTCCGTTTCGCGCGACTTCTTTTCTGTTATGGGTGTTCAGCCGGTCATTGGACGTGCGTTCGCACCCGCAGAGCAACAATTTGGCGCCACCGCTGTGGCCTTGGTCAGTTATGCGTACTGGAAGCAAGCGCTTGGCGGGCCGCAGGATCTTTCTTCCTTCCACTTCAAAGTTGGCAATCAGCCTGTCTCGGTCATCGGCGTGTTGCCGGCCGGGTTTCGCTTTCCGGATAAAACGGACATCTGGCTGCCGCGCGAAATCTTCGAGAGATACCCTAGCCGAACCGCGCACAACTGGAATGTCATCGCAAGGTTGCGCGATGGTTCAAGCCCTGGCGAGGCACGCGTTGAGCTGTCCGCAATCGCTCAACGCCTCAAGCAGCAGTTCGGACAAGACACGTCTATGGTTGCCGTCGCCATTGAGCCTCTGCGCGAAGCCATGACCGGCCACGCGCGCCCTGCCCTTCTGATTCTTCTGGGAGCTTCTGGTTTCCTGCTGCTGATTGCCTGCGTCAACGTCGTGAATCTGATGCTCGCCCAAGCCGCGGCACGAGAGAGAGAATTGTCCATCCGGACCGCGCTCGGCGCTCGGCGGGCACGCTTGATCCGCCAGTTCCTCACAGAATCTTTTCTGCTTTCGCTGCTTGGCGGGGCCTTCGGGATACTGCTGGCCTATTGGAGCCTGAACGGTTTGCTAGCCCTGGCGCCAGCAACGTTGCCGCGCCTCGAAGACGTTTCCATCAATCTTTATGTACTGCTGTTCTCTCTCGGGACCGTCTTCCTGGTTTCTGTTTCCTTAGGGATTCTGACCGCCGTCCGGGCAGTCTCTACAAGCGCTGGCAGTGGGCTGAATGAAGAAAGCCGGGGACAAACCACAACTCTCCGCAAGCAAAGACTGGGCCGAATCCTTTCTGCCGGGCAGCTTGCCACCGCTCTCGTGCTTCTGGTCGGCGCAGGGCTTCTCGGTAGAAGCTTACTGCAAGTCCTGTCAGTGGACTCGGGTTTCCGTGCCGAACGCGTGATCACCATGGATCTTGGGCTCCCCGGCTCTCCTGAAAAAGCACAGCGCGTGGCATTCCTGAACAACCTCTTCACGCAACTTCGAGCGGTTCCGGGCGTCCAAGAAGTTGGCGGCACTACTGTTCTGCCGCTGGGCTCGGGTTTCTCCCCGGATGGCTGGTACGTGATAATGAATCCCGGGCAGATTTCTCCGCACATGCAGGATTTGATCCAGCGCAGTGCTACAGGGGATCTGGAGAAAGACCCGGTCTTGATGGCCGAACTCAGCAAATTTTTTGATGAGCTTTTTCACGACCAAGCGCATATGGGTGACGCTGACTATGCGGTTGCAACGGAAGGTTTTTTCAAAGTCCTCGGCATTCCTCTTGTAAGAGGGCGCCTGTTTGATGAGCGCGATTCCATGGACACGCCGCATGTCGCCCTGATTAGCCAATCCCTTGCGGCGGAAAAGTGGCCGAACCAGGATCCTGTCGGCCGAACCATTGAATTCGGTAATATGGACGGCGACCTGCGGCTGTTGACCGTGGTTGGCGTGGTTGGTGACGTTCGCGACCACAGCTTGGAAGCCGCACCGCGCCCGACTATCTACGTCAATGCTCGACAGCGGCCCAACTGGAACTCGGCTGGCGGCTTCACCGTTGTCATGCGCACGTCCACTCAACCAGACGCGGTATTTGCCGCCGCGCGCAAAATCGTACATGACCTGGACCCAAGCATTCCCCCGCGATTCAACACGCTCTCCAGGGTTTATTCTGCTTCTCTAGAAACTAGGCGCTTCAGCCTGACCCTGGTCGGAGTCTTCTCGCTGACCGCGCTCATCCTGGCCATGGCGGGGATTTACGGCGTGACTTCCTATTCCGTCGCGCAGCGTGTTCGCGAAATTGGCGTGCGCATGGCCCTGGGCGCTTCCGCGCGGGAAGTTCTGGGAATGGTATTGCGGCAGGGCGCGCTCACCTCGGCCATCGGTGTAGCGACTGGAGTTGTAGGTTCGTTGATTCTCACGCGCTGGATCCAGTCCCAGCTTTTCGGCGTCAGCGCCACTGATCCCACGACGTTCGTAGCAGTCGCCTTGCTGATGCTCGTGGTTTCTCTTGCTGCCTGCCTGGTCCCCGCGCGCCAAGCTGCGGCAGTAGACCCCGCCGTCGCTTTGCGGTATGAATGAAGGGATAATGAGACATGGATATTCAACGACCTGACAACTCGCGTTCAAAAAAAATAAAGCGAATGAGCTACGCTACGGTCGCAGTTCTCTTGACCGGCGGCGTAACGATCGGCGTCTCGCGTCTGCGGCCCGCCGCACCCACTGTGGATCGTGCAACCATCTACACTGACGACGTCAAGCGCGGTTCGATGCTTCGCGACGTTCACGGTCTTGGCACCCTGGTTCCAGAGGATATTCGCTGGATTCCTGCGCAAACCGATTCGCGCGTCGACCGCAAGGTCTTGAAGCCAGGCGCCATCGTGCACCCTAATTCGGTCATCCTGGAACTGAGCGACCCACAGCTACAGCGCGACCTTCTGGATGCGCAATTCCTGCTGAAGGGCGCGGAAGCGGACTTTGCCAACCTGAAAGTCCAGGTTAACAGCCAATTGATGAACCAGAAGTCGGCGGAAGCCACCGTGCGCAGCGACTATGAGCAAGCGAAGATCCAACACGAGGTGGATGATAGGTTGGCTAAAGAAGGGATCGGCTCGGATGTGACAGCGAAGCTCTCCAAGGTGAAGATGGAGCAGCTGGCGATCCGACTGCAGCTCGAGGCGGAACGAACGCGGGTGGCGACGGATTCCGCGGCCGCGCAGCTTGCTGCCCAGGAAGCGAAGGTCGAGCAGTCGCGCGCGCTCTACAGCCTGAAGCGCAGCCAGTACGAGGCGCTGCATCTTCGCGCCGGAATCGAAGGCGTGCTCCAGGTCGTCCCTGTCGAAGTCGGGCAACGTGTTACGCCAGGAACAAATCTCGCGCGCGTCGCCGACCCGCGAAAGCTGAAAGCCGAGATCAAAATTGCGGAGACACAGGCGAAGGACGTGGCCATCGGTCAAAAGGCTTCCGTGGACACACGCAACGGTATCGTCGCCGCCCGTGTCTCCAACGTAGACCCCTCGGTTCAGAATGGCACAGTCACGGTGGACTTGGAAATCACCGGGCCTCTCCCTTCCGGCGCCCGCCCCGATTTGAGTGTTGATGGCACTATCGAACTTGAGAACCTCACCAATGTGCTCTACGTCGGCCGGCCGGTGCATGGCCAGTCTGACAGCACCATTGGCCTGTTCAAGCTCGTTAATGACGGCGGCGAGGCCGTGCGCGTCAATGTTAAGCTAGGCAAGAGTTCGGTCAACACCGTCGAAATTCTTCAGGGCCTGCAAGCGGGAGACAAAGTCATTCTTTCGGACATGTCTCTCTGGGACGCCTATGACCGGGTCAGGCTGCGCTGAAAGGGTTTTTTGCTCAGGCGGCTACCCGTCCCGACCAGGTTAGGGGGGCCTGCTTTTGTTCGAACTTTCTGATCTCGATTTTCGTTTCCTAAACGGAGGCAACGCTCATGACCTCAGCAAATGGAACGCTCATCAGCATGCAAGGAGTGAACAAAGTCTTCTTGACTGATGATCTCGAGACTCACGCTTTGTCCAATGTCCGTATGAATATCGACCGGGGCGAGTTCGTCTCCATCGCCGGCCCTTCGGGATGCGGTAAATCCACCCTATTGGCCATCCTCGGGCTTCTGGACTCTCCCAGTTCCGGCGAATACAAATTGAACGGAAAGCCGGTGTCGGCGCTTGGCATCAGCGACCGCACGCGCATCCGCAACCGCGAAATCGGCTTCATTTTTCAGTCGTTCAATCTGATCGGCGACCTGACGGTGTACGAAAATGTGGAGCTTCCGCTCACCTATCGCGGCATGGGATCCGCCGAGCGCAAGCAGAAAGTGCAAAGCGCCCTCGAGCGCGTCGGCATTACCGCGCGCTCGAAACATTATCCGGCACAACTTTCCGGCGGCCAGCAGCAACGCGTGGCCGTAGCCCGCGCGCTTGTCGGCGACCCGCTTATTCTCCTCGCTGATGAGCCTACAGGAAATCTCGATTCCAAGAACGGGGACGCCGTAATGGGGCTGCTTCGCGAACTACATGCAAATGGCGCTACTATTTGCATGGTCACGCACGACGCGCGCTTCGCCAGCGCCGCCGACCGCACCATTCATCTTTTCGACGGCTGCGTGGTCGACCAAACCGAGGATTCCCGCACCACCGCGGCAGTTTAGCTGAAGGTCACAGGCCCGAGGGTTCTATCCTCGAAGTGCTACGCTTTGCCGCGCCGCCACGGCGAATTGCTCCAAATCTTCGTCTTCTTTCTGATCTCTGCTCTCCGATCTCTGATCTCTTATGTTAAATTCCCCACGCGCCTAACGCCGATTTAAACGTTGAACCTTGCAGGAGAATGCTTCGATGTCCATCCTCGACTTGCTCTTAGGCAAGCCTCTCGCCTCAGACGAAGCACGCGCGGAATGTATCGGCACCGCCGCCGGCATACCGATATTTGGCCTGGATGCCCTAAGCTCCGCAGCCTACGGTCCCGAAGCCGCTCTTACGCTGCTCATTCCCCTCGGCGCAGCGGGGATCGCGTACATGGTTCCCATCAGCACGAGCATCATCATCCTGCTTGCGATTGTTTATTTTTCGTATCGCCAAACCATCCAGGCGTATCCGGGTGGCGGTGGTTCCTACACTGTAGCGCGCCAGAACCTGGGCGTCTCCGCGGGGCTGTTGGCCGCCGCCGCTCTCATGATCGATTACGTGCTGACCGTTGCGGTGGGTATCTCCGCAGGCGTAGGCGCGCTGGTTTCGGCGGTGCCAAGCCTGCAATTTCACACTTTGGTGATCTGCCTCGTCATCCTGGTCCTCATCACGCTGATCAATCTTCGCGGGATGCGCGAGACCGGGTTGGTCTTCATGGCCCCAACCTATTTGTTTGTGGCGACTCTGCTGATCGCAATCCTCGTTGGCTTGTTCAAGGCGTTTTTCTCCGGCGGACACCCCGTACCGGTCGAGCCTCTTCCCCAATTCACGCAAGCCGCGGCTCCAGTCAGCGCCTGGCTCATCCTGCAGGCTTTCGCCAGCGGCTGCACGGCGATGACCGGTGTCGAAGCCGTAAGCAACGGCGTGAAAGCCTTTCGGCCGCCGGTGGTTGACACCGCGCGCCGAACGCTCACCATAATTATCGCGCTATTGATGGTGCTCCTGGCCGGAATCGCTTATCTCGTCCGCGCCTACGGCATCCAGGCCACGGATCCTGGGCAGGCTGGCTATCAAAGTGTTCTTTCCATGCTGCTCGCCGCAGTTACCGGCAGAGGCGTGTTCTACTACGTCTCGATCACGTCCATCCTGCTGGTTCTCGCACTCTCGGCCAACACCGCCTTCGCTGACTTTCCCCGCCTTTGCCGCGCCATCGCACAAAATAACTATCTCCCGCACTCTTTTGCCACGCGAGGCCGCAGGCTGGTCTATACGCAGGGAATCCTGGTTCTCGCGGCTCTCTCTGCAATCCTACTCGTCCTCTTTGGCGGCGTAACGGATCGCCTGATTCCACTCTACGCCGTGGGCGCATTCCTTGCGTTCACTCTGTCGCAGGCAGGCATGGTTGGGCATTGGCGGCGCGTGGGCGGTGAAGGCGCAAAGCGGAGCATCTTGATCAACGGCTTAGGCGCGTTTGCCACGGGGATCACGGTGATTGTTGTTCTCGTGGCGAAATTTGTTCAGGGAGCCTGGATCACCGTCTTACTAATTCCGGCCCTGGTCATCGCGATGGGGTTAGTGCGCCGCCATTACCATCTCGTCTCGCTGGCGGTGCGCAGCGCAACACCCATCGAGTTGAACGATCTGAACCCGCCATTGGTCATTTTGCCGATTCAGGGCTGGAATCGAATCGCCAAGAAAGCACTGCGCTTCGCACTGAAAATCTCCACAAATATCCACGCGGTTCACGTTGATTGTGGAGAAGGCTCAGCGTTTTTTTGTTCTGAGTGGTCGCGCTACGTGGAAGAACCCGCCAGACAAGCAGGCGTTGCTATTCCACAGGTGGTTGTTTTGCCTTCGCCTTACCGGCTAATTCTCGGCCCGATTGTCGATTATATTCTGGAAGCCGAGCGCGCGAACCCAGGTCAGCAGCTTGCCGTGGTGATTCCGGAGCTTGTCGAGCGCCATTGGTATCACCATTTGTTCCACAACAAGCGGGCCTCGGTTCTGAAAGCGCTCCTTTTGCTCCGCGGCAACCAGCGCATCGTGGTCATCAACGTCCCGTGGTACCTCGATGTGTAAGGCGGCATCCCACGTTGAGGCAACTCGCTGTGTACCTCATCGCGAGTCAAACGTAAAAATCAATCCGAAGACCAGCATTTGCTGCGTTGGCACCAGCGCTATTACTCCGGGCGAAATGACCGCGCCGCGATAAAACCCGCCTCCCGACCCGCGCGAATCGTCCACACGGTATTCCACACGCGCAATCGTGTTGGTCTTCCAATACGGCACGCGATATTCCAACGTGCTCGTAAACGCTTTGATGGTCTGTTTCGACCCCGTCCATCGTCCGTTGCGGTCCCACGCAACCTCCGGCCGCAGCGTGAAACTCCACGGTCCTGCAATCACGCGATGAAACGGTAGTTGCGCGGCCATCCACAACGCACGCGGTGTTCCCGAAACATTCACTTTCTCCGTGCCAATCTGATATTCGAACGCCATGGTAAGGCGGTTTTGTTTCCATTCCGCAATGCTATCCGAGAAAAAACGCCAAAAATCCAGCGAAGTGTCCGCTTGGTGCGGGCCGTACAGGACCGTTTCCTTGAAATTCAGATGGTCGGTCGCGCTGTAGCTCAGCTGCCCGCCAAAACTCGGAACGTTGTTCGGGTGCGCCAGATGGGCATAGTCATTGATCACAAATCCCGTCACTGTGATTTTTTTCGTGAAAGGATAGCTAGCGTTCACTCCGAACATTAGATACGGCGTGTAGTCGGCTCCCCACGGGCGCGTGTAGTTGAAATTATCTTTCGCGTAAAGCGTGTCGTAGCCAATCAGGCTGCTGAAGAGCCCGCCCTGCACCGTCAAGCCATTGCCAACCGGCGCGAGATACGAAACATCCGCCAAACCAAAATGCCGCAACACGTTCGCGTTGCTCACGTTTGGCGCCGTCGCGGAATATCCAAAACTTGCGGAATCTTTGCCGCCCTGTACTGAAAATTCCACGCCCCAGCGCGAGTCCTGTGAAGCATCCTTCTTGACTCCAGCCTCAGCCATGTTCAAATCCAATTCATTGACTCGGAACGTCGTGCTGCGGTCACGAAACAAATGGTTCGCCGGATGGTTGAAGTCAAGCATATGGCCAAAATCTAGGAAGCCGTTGTATTTCCATGGAGACTTCGGTCGCGCTTCTGTCGTCGGTGACTCCGTCGTTTGCGTTTGAATCTGCGAATCCTGCGGGGCGTTCAGCGGACCTTGCCTGGTCATGCCGCTGTCATCGGCGAACATGCGCTTCGTCAACACACCGCATTGGGCGGTTACAAGCAAAAGATCAAAGACCAACCGCAAAATCCTTTTCTCGTGCGTACGCGCGCGCACTCATCCCCCTTCGTGGAAACAAAAGCACGTTATTGTATCCCCTCCAGTTCGGAATCCGGTGACCATCGCCGGTGGAACACGTTTTTTGTTTTCTTTCAAATGCGTTGCCTGGATGGTACTGGGGCACACTGTGGAGGTGCTGCGTCCAATTCAGCAAAATTTCCAATACAAACGATTTGTTTTTCTTGCTTGACGCTCAACGGACGCCCTTTAAGATGGCGGCAAGCTCAGTTTCTGCTCAACCAAAGGAGGGTCCCGCGATGAAAAAGCTCATCCTTTCGTTTCTGGCTGTTCCCCTCTTGCTCCCCTTGGCTGCGGTTGGTCAGAACAAATCCGGCATAGCCAAGCCCTTCACCGTTTCAGGCAGGGTCAGTGCGGATGGCAAGAGCCTAGTCCCGACAAATGGCGACCCCTGGTTGGTCGTGAATCCTGGCGCCCTGGCGGGCCACGAAGGTCAGCAGGTTCAAGTCAAGTGCCAGTTTTCTTCGGCCAGTCACGACATCCGCGTGCTTTCGCTTAAAATCGTGACCACGCAAATCCGCTACGCCGCTAATCCCAGCGATTCCGCCTTCCGTCGCTAACAGCTCACTTTCATCTATATTCCTGATCTCTGATTTCTCTCTTCTAAAACTTCACCAGAATCGCCAGATTGATGCGGTTCTCAATTTTCCTTAGGTCTGGCGTCCACAACCCGATCGCGCCGCAACCGCTTGCCGCTGCAGCGCTCCCGTCCATGCACACGAATTGCGTCGGGTTTCCGTTATTGCCGTTAGGGGGCGTAATCCCGCCCGGGCCGGACCAATACGGCACATTGGCCGCACGATGATCGAATTCCCAGCGGAACGTAATGTACTGGCTGGGCATCCAGTCGAATGTCGCCGAAGCGTCCCAAGCCTTGAACGGATCACCCGGATTCTCAGTGAAGTACGGTGAATTAATCGCTGCCGACGGCGCTGTCGCGCCGTTGATGGGCGGAATCAGCACGAGATACCGCCCCGGGTTGTTGATTCTGCCGCCCCCCAACGTCAGCGCGTACTTATCCCGGTTGAACCAGAAGCGGTTATAGAACATGTAGCCCAAAAAGCTCTGCTTCGGGCCTTTCTTCGAGTTGCCGTAGCAACTCACCCCGCCGCCGTGCTCGCATCCGATGTCGCCGGTGAGCGAGAACGCCATCTTGCTGACGAAATTCTCCGGCTGGTCGTAATACTTGATCTCCAAGCTATCGTCGGAGTGATATCGCACTCGGCCCGGAACTCCCAGCGTCTCTTCGCCGAACGCATATTGATTCCCGAGCACGGACAGCCATCCATTCGGGCGATACAAAATCTGCGTTCCAAAGCCGGGCCGGTGGTTGAATCGTCCGTAGGACTGCCAGCCATTGGTGAACCATGGCTCGATCTTCAGATGCTCGGTCGGGAAAATCTGCACGCGCACGCCGTTGAAAAACCACGGCGTGTTTGAAGAAACGAACGACGGCTGATACGCCCAGTTGTCGAAGTTGTAGTAGCTGAACAGCCCGATGTACGACATGAAAATTCCGGCGTCCACGTTGATTCCATGCAGCACGTTGAAGTGATAGCCGCCGTAGGCTTCTGAAACATAACGGTAGGCAGTATCCAGGTCCCACTGGCCGCGCGCGGGGCTGGCATCGTTGCGAGGCGTCGTAAACGAATACATGCCAAACTGCGTCATCAGGCGCCCGCGAACGTTGTCATAGTGAAAGTCGCCGCCCACCCCAAGCTGTGTGACCTGAACCTCCTTTGACCGAAACACTTCGCTCGAGCCGCCGATGGTGTCGTCCTTCGGATGGTTGAAATCATAGATATACGAAATGTCCGCACGAACTTCCGGTGTGAAAAGCTTGGTGTCCATCGCCAAGTCTTTGGTGCGCGCGTTTCCGTTCAGCCAGGTGAAATCTGCAAAAGCAAACGGCTCCGCCTTGGCCGGCTTGGCTGCAGCCGCCTGTTCCTGTTTTGCCGATTTCTCGACTTCCGCGTTTGTGCTTGCATTCGCGGCTGCGGGCGTCGCCACGGCTATCGGCGCAATCGCAGATTCAGCTGGGATATGCGCCGCCGCAGTGGCTTCGCTTCCCGCTGCCGGGGGCAAATCCCTTTTTTTTTCAAGTTCCGCCACGCGCTTTTCGAGTTGTTCGATGCGGTCGAGCAGCCAGCGTTCGCGCTCGGTCGGTGGTGCGGGCGCGTCGATTTTTGCGGCCGCAGGCTTTGCGGCCTCCGAATTAGCTGAAGCAGCTTTTTTCTCCGTGCCGCTGCTACCGTCGCCGGCCAGCAGCGTCTTGGGAGCGATCACCATCCACAGAAAAGCGGTGCAGACCAGACAGAAGATCCTCTTGTTATGCTTGAGCGTGCGCATTTCTGTCTCCTGTGTGACCCTCGCATTGTTCTTCAGCGCGGGGTAGCAACGGTTCTCATTTTGAATCGAAATCGCCTCTTGGCAGGCGCGGAAGGCTCGCTCGTTGCCTAGAAATGCTAGAGTGCGCGGCGTAAGGAAACCATAAGTGCCCTATAAGGTTGTAGTTAGCGGCAGGCTTGCCCGATCCGTCATTCCGAGCGAAGCGAGGAATCTCTCTTCGATTAGCCCTTCCTCAACGAGAATGTAGCCCTCTTGACTGGAAATCCGACTAGCTTGGCCCTGGGGCCCGCCGCGAAATTTCCGATGCCACCTTGCGCGCTTCTTCATGAATAAGTCCATTCGTCGCCAGAATCACCGGCCCGCCGAGCTGGTACGGCTTACCTTCAAAATCGCTCACCTTGCCACCCGCTTCTTCAATGAGCAGAACGCCGGCGGCCGTGTCCCACTTGTTGAGGCCAAACTCCCAAAAACCATCGAAGCGTCCCGACGCGACGCACGCAAGGTCGAGCGCTGCCGAGCCGTCACGCCGAACGCCATGCGACCGCTGTGTGAATTCTCCGTAGTACTGAAGATTCGGGCTCAGTTTGCGGTTGCGGACTGGAAAACCTGTGCAGAGCAAGCTTGTTGAGAGCGTCGCGTTTTTCGAGACGGCGATTCGTTTGCCGTTGAACGTTGCGCCTTCGCCACGCGCGGCCGTATACAGCTCGTTGTAGAACGGATTGAAAACCGCAGCGGCGAGCGGCGTGTCGCGCTGCGCCAGAGCGATGGAAACGCAGAAACACGGATAACCGTGCGCGAAATTGGTTGTGCCGTCGAGCGGATCGACGTGCCAGCGAAACTCCGACGCGGACGCGCTTTCGTGACCCGTTCCCTCCTCCGCCGCAATGCCATGCTCTGGAAAATACTCCGTGAGGCGAGCGACGATGGCCTTTTCGGAGCGCTTGTCAGCCTGCGTGACTAGATCAACTTCATCGCCCTTGTACCGAATCTCCAGCGGCCGCGAAAATTCCTCCATGAGAATCTTCCCTGCCTCTTGCGCGATCTCCACCGCCGCTTCCAAGTAGTTTTTGGGCATGCACAGAATTGTAGAGGAAGAACACCCAAATTGCTGGTTCCAAGGGACACGCTATTCGTCAGCACGCCAACAAAAAGAAGCGGGGAGCCACCTGCATTTCAGGTGGCTCCCCGTGTTTTCACTAAATCTAGTCTTGAAAGTTACTATTTGCTGCTACCCTTGTGCTTAGCGTTTTTCTCCCACCCCTCGCGTGTCCGGGTCTTCTTGCCCTTGCTTTTACTGCCCTTGGACGGAGTGTGGTCTTTGTCGCCCTTGTTGTTCGCGGTCTGAACCTCCTCCGCACGGGCTTGACCGTGCATTTTGCCGGCGCCATTATTGTTGTGTGCGCCCTTCTGCGCCGCAGCCGGGATTGCCAACGAGAAAGCCACGAGCACTGCTAAGCAGAGATACTTCATTGTCTTCACAAAGGCCTCCTGGAACCTTGTGCCTGCCGCAGTAATGGGTTGCGCGGAGATGTCAGGCACACCGATTCCTCCCTCTGAAATGAGCAGGTCAGGCTCCAAGATACTAAGTCAATACTTTAGAAGCATTTACGTTCTGTGAGACCACCGTGCCAGGCTCTAGTCGCCCTGCGATTTGTAGCCATATGCGTAAAAACTACACAGCTCAATCCAAGGCCCCCGGCTCTTGGCAGGTTGGTTATGCGTGTCCAATCCCCGTTAACTATATAAGGACACTGTAGTACCTCCGTGCCATCGACGGTGACGTAGGCAACAGCAAGAATTGCCTCATACACCAAAGTTGTTGCCCCTAAGTGGGCCCGGCCCAAGAAACATGTTCCTTTACGTCACACTAACTTAGGAGGCCCGGTGAACCTTATCAAAACGCTCAGGATATCAATGCCGATTCTGGGCTTTGGAGCCATTCTCTTTCTTGCTCCATCTGGTCGGGCGCAGGAAAGCAACCCTCAGATCTTCGACAACTACGAAGCGGGTCCGGCGCCTGTCAAGGCAAAGAATCGGACAGTCCCCTCGAAACCCGTGGCTGGGCAGGTCAGCACGGCACTGAGAACGAAAGAGATGAGTAAAACCACATTGCGGCCAGCCGCCGAGCGGAAATCCCAGAATGCACAACCTCGCAGCACAACGGCCGTCGCTACGATACATGACTCCAAGAGGCGCAAGTCTGACGACCAGTAAGAGGAGCTAGCGCCCGGCCTCGTCGGTATCCGCCAAGGCAGGCTGCCAATTGCCAGCCTGCCCCTGATCCAACCCTCCTAGGCCGCTTTGTGTGGCCCACGCGGCAGCATGCCCACTAACATCTCCGCCCAGGTTCGTCGGGGTCAGGCGCAGCCGTGCGTGGCTACGCCAGCCGCGCCGGGAGCCAATACTTCGTCGAGGCGGTTGTAGCTAGCGGCGACACCGTGCTCCATGCCGGACTTGAGAGCTATGTCGCGAATTTCGCGAGATTCAAAAAGCATGGAGAGCTTGAGCGTGGTCTTGCTATCCTGCTCGACGAAAGTTGTCGTTACCAGACATTCGCCCGGTTGGCCGTCCATAACTTCGGTATTCACCACGCGATCGGGCGGCACAAACTCACGGCACACGCCCCCGGTGCCAAACTGATGTCCACTGGCGGTGTTGCGCCATTCGTACCGATAGCGGTCACCCACCTTGAGAGCAACGTCACAAACCACCATCTCCCATCCTGGAGGGCCGAGCAGCCAGCGCTTCATAAGTTCCGGCTTGGTGTGAGCGTCAAACACCAGGCGGCGCGGAGCGTTGAAGACACGAGTCATCACGATTTCGCGGTCGCTGGGTGTGGTCACTTTGAAGGTGTCGCTGTTAGTCATGGATAGCCTCCTTTTCGCGTTTCTTGTTTCGGGGATTCTTTGGCTGCGTTTGGAGCTCGTTGAGGAGGGCGTCGAGGCGCTGATAATTTCCCTCCCAGATTTTGCGGTAGCGTTCGAGCCACCCCGTGGCTTCGGCCAGGCGGCGAGCTTCCAAGCGCCGCGGGCGCCGTTGTGCATCGCGGCCGCGGGAAATCAGGCCAGCGCGCTCCAGCACTTTGAGATGCTTAGAGATGGCCGGCTGGCTCATGGCGAATGGCCTGGCGAGCTGGGTGACCGAGGCCTGGCCGGAAGCGAGGCGGGCGAGGATCGCGCGGCGCGTAGGATCGGCAAGCGCGGCAAACACTGCGTTAAGACGGCTAGAAGCGTTCATTCCATAACCCATCGGTTGTACAACCATTAGGTTATATAAATGCACCACGCGTGTCAAGCCCAAAATAGCGATGCCCACAAAACAGGGGAATTGCTATTCGACCCTCAGGCCCCGCCGGAGACGTCAGGACCGTTCGCGCGAGTCAGTGTTCGTGAGTTCGTCGTCAAGACGACTGCCATTGCAGCAGCGAGATACAGTAGCGCGATGGTGATGTGGAAATGTTGGTTGTCCGGAGCCACTCGAACTATCGTACCGGCAAAGTTGTGCCCAAAGTGAGCCATCATCGCGAGAAAGAGGCTCCCGCTCGTGCTGTTGTAAATCCAGGCGTATACAATCGCTGTAGCGATCATCCGAATGTAAGTTGCTATCACGTCCTCGGGAGTCTCCAGGGAAAGGCCGCCCGGAGTGACAACCGGCCACAGATGCCAGGTTGCCCAAAGGATTCCAATCATGATGCTCGAGGTGAGAGCACCATACTGGGTCTGAAGCCGTGACTGGCCAAAGCCGCGCCACCCAATTTCCTCCGCGAATAGCGATCCGAACACGACCCAAAACAGGCTGCCAGGGCCAAACCCAGAAATCGAATGAACAACAAACCATTGCCCTGGCGGGGCTCCACCAAGCACAACATGGATGGCATCGGCGACAAGGAATAGCGCGATGGGGCCTAGAATTGCCAAGGCATACCAGATAACGCCGGCACGCCATGTTCGTACCTGATGCAGCAGGGAACGAACGCCGCCAGCGCCGGGATAAAAACAGGCTATCAGGAGGGCCGCTAACGTCGGAGAACAAGACGACACAAGCATGCCTGTCAGGGTGAGCGGAAGATGGGGCGTGGTCGACGTGATCTTGCTGATGTTGAGCCCACTGAGGAATAGAGGCAGCCCGCCAATCAAGGTGAGCGCGATGAGAACAAGAGCCCAGGCAATGACGCTTACGACTTCTGATCTGCCATCTGTACGAATTTTCTGCTCTGGCATTATGTGCGCTAACTCACTTGAATTAGACCTAAGAATCGCACGTAGAGAGTGTGGACGTCGAGCTTTGCAACGCGCGACATTTGCGCGCAATAAAAAAACGCAATTGCGGCCTAGTTTGTTCCCGGGAAACTAGAGCCAGCGAATTTGGCTGACATTCTTGGTGATGACGAAAACGCGAAGATTATTCGAACGAGGGTCTGCAGGCACCATGAAAAAGCCAACCTTCTGAGGATTGTAGGCGTCCGTGGTCCCTACCAGTTTTTCGCCGTCCTGAAATGTGACTTCGGCCTTGCGGCCCTGATTTTGCGTTGTGAATTCGTTGGACTCGTTATGGGCGGAATTGCCGTTGAAGTCCTTAGCGAAGAAGATGGCTTTCAAATCCTTCATCTGCACGTCGGCGCCTTCGCGCTGCATGGTATCGTGCTCGAGAAAGACGCGGAAGCGATCTTTGACCGGCGAAAAGTTGTAAATGTAGCCTTTCACGCGACGGCCGTCGAGATAAGCCACTACGGCTTTGCTTCGGAGATCGTTCAGATTGGGCGCAGTAGTCACGGAAGCTTGTCCAGAAATGGATTCCCACCTGACCATGCTGTCGGTTGCGACTCAAACAAAGCTATAGCTCTGGGGTACTACGTTATCGAAAACGGCATCATTGGAGCCGGTTACAAAGCGAGCGCAGGGGCTAAATCCTAACGGGTTGCCAGGCTACCTGGCCGCCAATTCGGGAGCTTTAACTTCAATCGAGATTTTTGCAGGATGAAGGAGAGTGTTGTGAATCAGGCAGTGGTGCACCGACTCTTCGACGCCAGCCATGTCTTTTTCGTTCAGCTCGCAGGGGATTTCAATGGCTATGCGGAAATTATCCAGGCGCGCGGGATCCTTTGCCTTGTCGGCGGTAACCCGGACTATCGTACCTTCCGTTGCCAGCGAATGCTTCTTCAGGTATTGCGCGGCGTAATAGCCAGCGCAGGAGCCCAGCGAGGCTAGGAACAACTCGGGCGGGGTCATACCTTCGTCGAAGCCTCCAATTTCGGAGGGCTGGTCGCTTACCAGGGTGTGCTGTCGCGCCTTGATTTCAAACTGAAAGGCGCCAAGATGTTCGACCTGGATTTCCATAGCATCCTCCCCTGCGGCACACAATCTGCCTGCTGATTCGTCGTGTCGCGCATTCATCTTTACAAAGAGCAAACCTTCAGGCGGTGACGCAATTCACAAAGGCATGTGTCGCAATCACAAGAAGGCGGGGGTAGGGAAAGAAGTGGCGGGATTTATTGAGGCGCAGTAAGGTACGACCTTCGGTGGCGAACCTGGTAGTTGCCAGTTGTGACTTTGACTTCGATCGCGCGGTAAGTGTTAGCCGGCCCGCGGGGATTGGGATAATAGGCCAGACGGTATTGCGTGCGCAGTTCGCGGTCGATGCGGTCAAAAATCGTAGTGAGTTCCTGAGCGGTGTCTGGAAAAAACATGGCCCCGCCGGTCGTGTCGGTCATTGTAATCAAAGCGTGTTCGCCTGCGGTGTTGCGGCCGTTCTCATTTTTCACGGGCCGAATGACGACGGTGTAGAGAAGCACGTTAGATCGAACGGCTTCTCTGCGCGCTGCGTCAAAGTCAGAACGGCTGGTGGTTTCGCCAGCGTCTGTGACAAGCACAATGACGCGGCGGCGATCGCCACCGCGGCGTGCGAGCGAAGAAGAACCCAGAAGAACCGCATCGTAGATGGAAGTACCTGCGCCGTCCGGAATTTTACGCACTGCGTCCTGTAGCTCGGCAACGTTATCGGAAAAGCTTACGCGCTGGTGAACGTCTTCGTCGAAAGAGAAAACCGAAAGCCGGTCGCCGGGCCGAATAACCTGGCGAATGAAATGCGCGGCAGCTTCGCGCTCGAAGGCGATTTCTTTGTGGGCACTCATGCTGGCATCGATCATGAGTGCGAGGTCGAGCGGCTGCGAGGTTTCGGGCTCGAAGATATCGATCTTCTGTTCGTTGCCTTCATCAAAGAGCTGGAAAGCTTCGCGGGGCAGATCGGGAGCGGGCCGGTTGTGGTCGTCCAGCACGCTGACGAGGACGGTGACGAGATTGACGTTGACGCGAATGCGGTTGCCCTGTGTGGCGGGAGCCTGAGGTTCTTCAGCAGGCGGAAGAGGTGGCGTGGGCTGAACGATTTTGCCGGGTTCGCCGTCGGGAAAGGTTGAGGGGTTAGAGGAGGACGACGAAGTGTCCGTGTTCGAGGGGGAGGTTGAGGTTGAATTGCCTTTGGAATTGGTCTTGGACTTCTGTGCCCAGGGTGGGCGATTGGGGTTGTCCTGAGTGAAGGCGAGTCCGCCCGAAAGGAAAACGGCAATCGCAAGAAGTTGGGCACAACGGGTAGGGGATATCTTCGACATTGGGGATTAAGATGCACGTTTCGCGCGCGGTGTCGCCACAGGCGCCGGAGGAAGTTCGCCGTCGGCCCATACAGCGCCGTCTTCAAAGTACTCCTTTTTCCAGATGGGGACAGTGCGTTTGAGAGTGTCGATCGCGAAGCGGCAGGCATCCAATGCGGCGCCACGGTGAGGCGCGCTCACCGCGATAAACACGCTCGTTTCGCCGATTTCGAGTCGGCCCAACCTATGCACAATGGCGACGCGGTGAATGGCAAATTTTTCATGGAGCTGTGCACCGATTTCGCGCATCTTGGCAAGGGCCATGGGTTCGTAGGCTTCGTAGTCAAGATAAAGTGTGGGCCTGTTGTGGGATTGGTTGCGAACGAAACCATCGAATGTGACAGTGGCACCGTCTTCAGGCGCACGGATGTGACTGGCCAGGGACGCCATGTCAATCGGCTCGCGAACGAGCTGGAAAATGTCGTCGTGATCTAGGGTTGAGGCCACGGTTCGCGTCTAGCCACCGCTGACCGGCGGAAGAAAGCCTACTTCGTCAGCGGAATGCAGTGGTGTATCCCAAGAAGTGAATTCCTGATTGCAGGACGCTACAACCGAAGAACGATATTTGGCTAGCTCAGGAATGCGGGCTGAATAGAGGGCGAACAGCTCTTCGATCGTCGAGGCGTTGGCGAGTTCGAGCGTTTGGTCGGAACGGCCGACGACGTCCTTCAGGCGGCCGAAGAACAGGACCTTCACGCGGATGGTTTGCGAGACCGCGGGCATGAAGAAATTGTAGCGCGAGAGGCGAATTGCAGCCAGTCGTTGATTGTGACTGGTAATTAGTGACCGGCGACTTCGAAGGCGACGACGCTTTTGAAGGATTCGACGTCTTGACCGTGGCATCGAGGTTGCGTAGCGTTCGAGGAGGTGCGGACAAATGCTTTCAGGATGCAGAATGCTGCGGAGAATTCGATGAAGATTTTGGTGACGGGGTCAACGGGACTGGTGGGAACGGCGCTTGTGAGCACGTTTGCGCGTGAAGGGCATACTGTGTGCCGGCTCTTGCGGCCGCAAAGTGTAGTAACCGGTGGAACGAAAGAAGGGTTCGATGTGGCGTGGAATCCGGACACCGGCGAATTGGGCGGAGCAGCCGTCGGCGCAGACGCAGTGGTAAATCTCGCAGGAGCATCCATTGCCGGCGGGAGATGGAGCGGAGAGAGGAAGAATCTGCTGCGCACCAGCCGAATTAATACGACGCGGGTGTTGGTGAATGCACTGGCCAAAATGAATACGCGGCCGCGGGTGCTGGTTTCGGCTTCGGCGATAGGAATTTATGGCAATCGCGGAGGCGAAGTGTTAACCGAGGAAAGCAAACCTGGGCTGGATTTCCTGGCAGGACTCGCCCAAGCATGGGAGGCAGAGGCGCTGAAAGCGGAGGCGCTGGGGATCCGCCTTGTGCTGGCGCGGTTCGGGATCATTCTCTCGAAACACGGGGGCGCACTGACGAAGATGCTTCTGCCGTTCAAGCTAGGCGCGGGAGGCAGACTCGGTTCGGGCAAGCAATGGATGTCGTGGATCACGCTCGAAGATGCGGTCGGGGTAGTCCGTTTTGCTATTGAAAACGGGGCAGTACGAGGCCCCATCAACATTGTGGCGCCGGGAGCAGTGCAAAACGAGGACTTCACGAAAGTGTTAGCACAGGCGCTCCATCGCCCCGCGCTCTTCCCTGCCCCGGCGTTTGTATTGCGATTCGCTCTAGGAGAAATGGCCGACGCGCTGCTGTTGTCCAGCCAGCGCGTCAGACCGCAAGGATTGCAGCAACTGGGTTATTCGTTTCTACAGCCAGAATTGGCACCGGCGCTGAGCGCGCTGCTAGCCCGAATTTAGGACATGTTTTACTTCAAAACATTAATCGTAACTGCGACTCGCAAGGTATGACCGTTGAGCGGATCCGTGGACGAAAGATTCTCAGAAGTTTGCCCATCCTTGAGAATGAGGTACCCGCCCGTCCTGAATTGACGAACAAGCGGCAGGCCATTAGGTTCAGCAACCAACCTTTCGCCGTCTGGGGACTTATTGGGATAAAGGGCCGAACGGTCGAAGATGAGAGAAACGTGGTAACGCCCATCCTCCTCAGATTTGATGCCACAGTCGATGTTCGAGCCAATATCCAAGTACGTAGTTTTCTGGTCTTTGGCGTCGGTCTCGATGGGAACCCGAATGCCGGTGCGCAGACTCGTTGTGTAATTGGGGGGGCCGGACTTGTCATCGCTAATCACTGTGAAGGAATACGGCATGCTCGAGATCTTTTTATCACCGTCGTATTCGGTAAAAACGATCTGAACTTTAACGGGAGTGGGGACTTTCACGCGCTCTTCAGTTTTTGGCTTCTCCTGAGCACGAAGCTGAAGCACAGGAAAGCAGATTGTCCCCACCAAAAGAAGCTGGATTAATTCCTTCATGAAACTCCTCCTGGAATGCGCAAGCTGTTTAGAATTTGACACCGTTTGTAGAAATCACTGGCTTTCGACTTCCTTCAAGAGCTTGACGTCAAGAGGATTGATTTGGATCGGAGCAGGTTTGGACGGAGTTAGCGTTGTCCAATCAGCGTCCTCAGCCACGAGCGTGGCAGGCTTATGCCGTTGCCACTGCTGGGCATACTGGGCTACCAAGACTTCCTGATCTTGAGGCACAAGAACTTCGGGCATCGAGAGACTCACGACACGATTCTGCAAGGCCCTTATTTGAGACACATGGGCAACGGCTCCTTTCAGTGGCACCACAACGAGCGGAAGTTGCGCAGCTTGCACTGAAGGAGGAGAAGAGGCCTTGCTTGCAGGAGGTTGGTTTTCAGCGCTTTTGTGCACCACCCCTCGAGCCGCGAACAACGCGACAACGGCAACCGCTGCACAAGCCCAAAGAGGTCCGTTAGCGAACCAGCTACTGCCCAAAGGTGCCGCTCCGGCAACCCTTGCACGAATACGCGGAAGAAGAGACAGCGGGACTTCAGTGTTGGCGACGGCATGAATCCCGGAATCGATAGCAGCGAAGAGGGTTTGCTCTCCACCGAAACCAGCGCGGCAGGAAGCGCATTCGTCAAGGTGGGCGCGCAGCTCGCCTTGCGGAGCGGCGCCGGAGGCCGCAACTTCAACTAGCGCATCTTTATAGTGTTCGCATGGCATCGCAACTTCTCCGCTAATTTCTTTCGAGCAACAAAAATCCGCGACTTAACCGTTCCGACCGGAACTCCGACCATGGCGGCGATTTCTTCGATGGTGTGGCCCTCCATCGCCGAAAGCAGCAGCGCCAGCCGCAATTTCTCGGGCAACTCCGCCAACGCGCCCTCGAGGTGGCTCTGAAACTGGTTCGAGGCAGCGACATCTTCGGCTGTGATTGGTGAAGCGAGCCGCGCAGGCGCGGACCACGTTGCGTCCCTCTGCTCGCGGCGCTTTGCGGAGCGCAACCGATCCAGCGCAAGCCGAAACGAGATGCGCACGAGCCAGCCTCGGAACCGATTGCGATCGCGGAGCCGCTCGAAGCCTTTGTACGCGCGCAGCAGGGCTTCCTGTGCCACATCTTCCGCGTCGGCGTCATTCCGCAGGACTCCGCGTGCAACGCGATAGGCCAGCGGTCCGCATTCGGCGAGGCGCTCTTCAAATTCCCTCCGGGCCTCCGCCTGAGCCTCCTCCCGCACCAACCCGCTCCTCGCCGCACTGACTGGCTGGATCAGAACCAGCTCCTGCATAGGATCCCTTCTAACTGCGCACCACGTGACTGCCTGGAGTAAGCACCGGGCTTCCCGGTTCCCGTACAACTACCAGACGCCGTGGTGGCGGACTTGGTTCACCTGGAATGTAGCGCCTTGAGCCCCGTGAGGTTAGATGCCTAGTTGGCCCAGGAGCTCTTCGAGATTGGATGCGTCGACGACCACTTCGCGCGGCGGCGCTCCCTGAGGAACGGCCTTTACGGCTCCTTCGTCAAAAGCCTGGAAAAGGCGCATTTTGGCAACGGCATATTCTTCGGAGCTGGAAAGCGCACGTCCATTCTGCGCTGCCCAGCTTTCCAAAGCGGATTGATGAACAAAAATCTTGAACGGAAAAGCGGATTGGCGGTCGACCGAAATGACATACGTAAATTCGCCCCCAAGGCTGGCGCCACGCCGCCCGCGATTGCCCTCGTAGAAATAATACTGGTACACGAAGCCGTCAGCGGCGGAATAGGTCTTTACGCGGCGAACAGCATCGGGACGAGCCATGAACGGATTATTGGAGGCCGGACAAGCGAAGTCAATGCTGCAAGCGAGGACGAGCGGCCACCCCGAATTGGAACAGGCACCTGGGGAGCAAGTTCCAAATCGGAACGAATTTTGTTTCAAAGCAACGAGGCGAATACACCTTCCATTTCCTAGCTATGCAGGCAAGGCTAGTTTTCACATCGCAAAGCCCCTATCTCCTGTGCCTTGCGAGCCAGCACCGCACGACGCCTTCCGTACCTAGAAAGCCAAATAGCCACTGCTTCGCTGGCCCTTCGCCTGCTTTGCGCAGGGCATGCTTCCCTTCCCCAGGAGCACTGGAGAGATCTTCGGCAAACCTCGACCCACATTTGCGGGGCTTCTCGCATTCGGAGCGTTCGCCACAGCAGGCTGCAGCGTAGGAAGCGGAACTGTCGGTCCCCCGCCACCTCCTGCAATCATAGTCAGCGTTTCACCGCTAACCGGAACGGTCCTGCTTGGAAACACGCTCCCGTTCACGGCTATGGTAACGAACACGACCGACACGGCGGTGAGCTGGAGCGTGAACGGAATCGCGGGAGGAAGCTCGAGCCTCGGAACAATCAGCGCCACCGGAAGCTACACCGCTCCCTCTGACCTGCCTTCCCCGGCGAGCGCGCAGATTACCGCAACGAGCCAAGCCGACCACACGAAATCCAGTACCGCCACCGTAAGCATCATCAGCGACATCACGCTGTCGTTGGCGCCGAATCCGGCGAACGTGGAATTGGGGGCAACTCAAGCTTTCCAAGCGACACTGACCAGCGCCGGGCATCCCGATACCGCCATGCGGTGGACTTTGTCCGGCAGCTCGTGCCCAACTGCCTGCGGCACCGTGGACTCGAGTGGGAGATTCACGGCGCCAGGAATCCTTCCTTCGCCGAGCGGAGTGACGCTGACGGCCCAAAGTGTTGCTGACCCGTCCAAACAGATTTCAGCAGCCGTCACGTTACAAGCAATTTTACGCTACAGCTAACGGCTCCTTCGAATGTGCCTGCGGGAACCAGCGCGGCGATTGTCTCTACACTGACACCAGCTCCTAATTCTAACCCGAGCACCGTACTGAACTGGTCGTTGAGCGGCCCGGGCTGCAACGGCTCTTCTTGTGGCGTCTTGAGCGCGATCACCACGCAGATGCCGAGCGGCAGCTCCGCCGCAAGTACGGTCACCTATACCGCGCCGGGGACGGCACCGACTCCCAACACAGTAATCGTCACTGCGACACCGCAGGCGGACCCCTCCAAAAAAGCGCAAGCAACGATGGCTATTCAAGCAGGAGTCAGCGTGAGCGTCTCGCCGATCACTTACACGCTTGCCGCAAATCACCCTGTGACTCTGGCGGTGCAGGTGAACGGGACTTCGAACACGGGTGTGAATTGGAACGTGAACGGTATCCCCGGAGGAAGCAGCACGTTGGGGCAGGTCTGCGTCTTCGGGTCGAATCCTTGTCAGGGCGTAACGATCTCGACGGCTTCGCAGGTGGACTATCTTGCGCCTGGCGCAATACCGTTGCCGAACCCGGTTAGCGTTGCGGCGGTGAGCGCCGCCGATTCCACCAAGGGCGCCAGCGCGCAAATTACGGTGATCAATCACGTGCTGGTTTCTGTGCAGCCGGCAACAATCAGACTGGCCCCGCTCGCGGTCCAGGCGTTCCAGGCATCCGTGCTGGGTACTGCCAACCAAAGCGTCGTGAATCAAACTGGAAGCGCGCAACTGACGGAAATTGAACAGACCATCACGCAATCCCTGGCTGTGTGGACCGGCGTAAGCGGCGCGCTCCTCGCGCCAGGAGCTTTTTCGCCCTTGACGCGCACAGCCACTCAAAATGCCTGCGGCGCGGATGGCCTGAACACGATTTGCTTCGACCAAGCGGACACGGCATTCACTCCCGGAGTGCTCGCATTTACTCGGGTCATCACCGCAGACCTCATTGGGATTCAGGTGGGCAGCAGTTCAGTTTCCACTGAGCTGGGGCAAATTCTCGACGCGGACATCTATTTCAATCCGGGCGATCCGAATACTAACTTCGCCACTCCACAAATGCTGGCGTCGGCCCCCAAAGCATACGATCTCGAATCCGTGCTCACGCACGAGCTCGGTCACTTCCTCGGCTTCAGCCACTCGGCAGTGTGGAGCGCGATGATGTTTCCGTATGCTCCCGCGCCTGGCACGATCAGTGGCATGCGGCCCACGACGCAACAGCCGGATGCTCCTCTCGGCGACGATGACCGGACCGGGCTGCGCGCGTTGTATCCCGACCCGGCAGACACGCTGCATCAAGGTTCGATCACCGGGAGAATAACTCCTGCGAATCCGCTAGCGCTGCCCCTGTTTCCTCCCGGCGTAACGGGCGTTTTCGGTTCGCACGTTGTTGCGGTAGACAATTCGAGGGGCGCCGTTATCGGCGCAACCCTTGCAGGATGGAGTTGCGCCGCACCGGGTCCAGTGCAATTTGACGGCACGTACCAGATTTCCAGACTCCCGGTCGGAAGCAGCTACAGCGTTTATGCCGAGGCGCTCAACGGAGCGGCCGATCCTTCGCAATTCACCAATGCGACTTCCTCGCTCTGCCGTAATCCAACAACGGACGCCGGCTGGCCGCCTTTGCAGGCCTGCGTGGTTCCAACTGTGAATATCAGCTTCACCACGCGAACGCGGCCGGGACCATGAGGAGGCTCAAGGGTCGAAGCAATATAGCGTAGATGCTAAGTCCAAGTTCGCTAGTCGCACTGGCTTTCAAGTAGGTTGCTTGTCGCCAAGTCAAAGCGGGTTCGTATTGGCATTTTGCCAGCCACTATTCCAACCAAATCTGCGGATCAACAGACCCCGTGCTAATGTGGCAAGTTGCGCTCAAGCAAGGTCAAATAAGCCTGGGCGCTCGTGTGGAAGGTTGTCCGAGGCATTGCTCCCAAGGATTTGATCTCAACTAGTGTCGAGAAGACTTAATCTGAAATGCATTGGAGCGCTCGCGCTCCTGTTCTCTTATACGCAAGTTGCCGGGGCGCAGCGCGTGCGCGGCGAGCTGCGCATTGAAGTACAGGACCAGGGCGGCGCGGCCGTGGCACCCGCCGGAGAACTGGTCAGCGAGGCCAATCATTTCCACCGCGCATTCCAGGTTCTAGCTGATGGGCATTATGTCGCGCAGGATCTCCCATTTGGGACTTACCGGCTGACCCTGCGCACGGAGGGATTCGCGCCCTGGAGCAATCTGATTGAAATTCGCTCGGAAGTGCCGGTGCGTGCTTCGATCACACTTGGCGTCGCGCCCCTCTCCACGCAGGTACACGTAAATGACTCTGCGACACTCGTGGACGTCAGCCAAACCGGAACAGTCTATTCTGTCGGGCGTCAGAGCTTGGAGGAACATCTCACCGCCCAACCCGGCCGCAGCCTTTCGGAGATGGTTAACGAGCAGCCCGGTTGGCTGTTTGAAGCCAACGGGACACTGCATCCTCGCGGCTCCGAGTACGACGTTCAATACGTCTTCGATGGCCTTCCGCTGACGCAAAATCGCTCGCCGGCCTTCGCTCCCTCCTTTGACGCGGACGATGTCGAGTCGCTGCGCGTGCTCACTGCAAATTTTCCCGCCGAATATGGCAGAAAGCTCGGCGGCGTGGTGGAAGTCACGACCGAAAAAGACGTCCCGGCAGGTTTGCACGGACAATTGGACGCAAACGGCGGCAGCTTTTCAACTGTGGGAACTTCTGCTGGTGCATCTTACTCAAACGGAAAGAATCGGTTCTCCGTCGGCGGCCAGGCCTTTCATTCCGATCGCTATCTCGACCCGCCGGTGTTGGCCAACTACACCAATCGCGGAAACGGCGGCGGGCTCTCTGGCTCCTACGAACGGGATTTCTCTGAACGGGATCGCCTCCGCATTTCCATCAGTCACAACGACGTCCGGTTCCTGGTGCCAAACGAGTTGGTGCAGCAACAGCAAACTCCGCCGCAGCGCCAGGACATCGCGGATACAGAGACGAGCGGGCTGATCTATTTTCAGCACACGATTTCCCCCAGCCTCTTTCTGAGTTTCTCCGGCAGCCTGCGCGACGTCAGCGCGGCACTGACTTCCAATCCTTCCTCGACTCCGGTGGTTGTTTCGCAAAACCGCGGCTATCGCGAAGGTTACGCTCGCGGCGACCTCGCCGGGCATGCGGGCCATCACGATTGGAAAGCGGGCGTGGACGGCATTTTTAATTCCGTCCGTGAGGAACTTCGGTACGCGATAACCGACCCGACGCAATTTGATCCGGGGACCCTGACACCTTTTCATTTTGCCGACCGTAATTGGGACGTCGAGCCATCGGCTTACGGGCAAGACCAGTGGCGTAGGAACAATTGGAACATCGGCATAGGATTGCGACTGGACCACTACGGATTTGTGGTTCACGAATCCGGTTGGAGCCCGCGTATTGGCGTCTCACGGTACTTCCCGCTGCTGAACTTGTTGCTCCATGCCTCCTATGACCGCGTGTTCCAGACTTCCGCGATGGAGAATCTTCTCCTTGCTAGTTCGCCGCAGCTCAAGTCGATCGATCCCATTGTGCTGCGCCTTCCAGTCCGCCCCGCCCATGCGAACTACTACGAGGGCGGCCTTACCAAAGCATTCTTAGGAAAGCTGCGGCTCGATGCCAACATCTTTCGCCGCGATTTTCATGATTATCCCGACGACGATGTGCTGCTCGATACGGGCATCGGCTTTCCCATCTCGTTTGCCAAAGCGCGCATCTTTGGCGAGGAAGTGCGCGTGGAAGTGCCGCAGTGGGGCCGTTTTTCGGGTTACATAAGTTATTCAAATCAGTCTGGGATCGCCCAAGGGCCGATTACCGGCGGACTTTTTCTCGGTAGCGATGCGGCCAACGCGCTGACGAACACAAGCAAATTCGCCGTCACGCAAGACCAGCGAAACACTCTCCGGGCGCGTATACGGGCTCAGGCCGCAAGGCGTTTTTGGCTGGCGCTCGGCGGGGAGTATGGCAGTGGATTGCCCGCGGATGTAGGTCCGAACCCCGATACCAATCTGCTGCTCGCGCAATACGGCGCTGCGATTCTTAGCCGCGTCAATTTCAGTCTGCAGCGTGTAAGGCCGAATTTCTCAGCCGATGCAGCAGGCGGCGCCGAGATCTATCGAAAAGAACAGCGGAGCGCCACCGTGCAATTGCAAATATCCAACCTGGCGGATCGCCTGAACGTCATCAACTTCGCCAGCCTGTTTTCAGGCACCGCGATAGCGCCGCCGCGCAGCGTCTCCGTACAGTTGCGCTTGACTTTCTAATCAAGCCTGCTTCCCTTCTCCTGCGATCTGCCGCTGCACCTGTTCCCGGAATTCCAGGGGATGGTAGATCTTCGAAAACACCTCGGGCGTTCCGCCGGTGCCCCGGACGATCACCGTGCCGTATCCCAGCAATCTTCCCAAAGCTGGTTCTTCCACGGCGACGCTTTCGATCCTCGAAAGAAGAATCTCGATTGTGCGCCGATCTACAAGGCCGGTCTTAACAATCACTCTCCTATTGGTGACTGCCATCTCCGTCGCGTTACGTTTCAAGATGCCAACGAAGAATAGCGCTCCGCCAACGACGAAACATACCAAGCCTGCAAGATAAACCGCTGTCGGAATGGACGAACCTTTGGTTTTGGTGCCAAGCACAGCCCAGCCAATCACAATTCCAATGGCAAGCAAATCAAGCAGAACAGCGACAACCGCATGCCCCAGCATGACAATCCAATGGAGTTTGGTCCGATACTGTACTGACTCGCCCGGGATAAGGTGCTTCTCGACGTAGCTCAAGTCCACTCCTGAATCGCGCAGAATCCAGCATGGCGCGAGAGCAGCAGCATACAGGCGCGAGCGTCTTCAATCCAGCGCAAGAGTAAGGAACGAGCATTGGCAAGAGCCAGGATTACTCGAAACTCTAACAAGAATCGAAACCGGCATCCCCGCAAAGAGAATGAGTGAGAAAACGCTGTCGTTAATCACTTTTACTTCTATGTACTTTTGCTCGACTACCTGCAGGCGTTTTCTTCTTCAGTTTGCTCTGATTGAACTCAATGGCAGCGCGAACGAGATTTTTTAGAGCACGCTCATTAACCTTATCGCCCTCGGACAAATCGATCGCTCGCCACCGGTTGCCCTCAAGGCCGGCGTTGAAGAGGTTCTCAGGGTCTGGGAGGATCGCCCCGTTGGAAAAGGTAAGCTTCACCTT
>Ga0126378_10000174_pt1 | contig 48297 bp, 48 predicted proteins | sample PanSoiMetPlot_23_FD_92587 | JGI IMG/M metagenome (GOLD analysis project Ga0126378, IMG submission 92587) | Tropical forest soil microbial communities from Panama - MetaG Plot_23 | ecosystem: Environmental > Terrestrial > Soil > Tropical forest > Bulk soil | place: Panama | collected 2016-02-17 | reverse complement strand
GCTATGGCGACAATCAGCATGAAGTAAATCGGAATCTTGATGCGGAATCTCATAGGATGTGGATGTTAGCTCAGGAGAGCAGAGCGGGATAGCAATAAGCCGACTTATGGGTCCTGGTAAACGCGGTTACCGGAGAAATGGGTACTAGAACAGGGGGTGGTCCAATGCTTTCGAGTTTTACCTGCCTCCGCCAGGCTGCGGTAGGCAGGGCCACGACGAAAGCGTGGGGCTGGAACGGCTCTATCGCGGGTGCCCCACACGCCGGTTTTGCGTGTGGGGGTTTCCTAAAGGTTGTTATGCTGAGCGCAGCGAAGCATCTCTCCTAAAATACGTTGGTGCTCGCTCACGGACCAGGTGTCACTTCTTCTGTAAGTCGGCTCTAGCGCCCGTCGCCCATGTTCGCCATCGCTTCCGGCTTGGACATGGAATCCGTGGCCGCCGTGCCGGTAATCAGCCGCGCTCCGCGGCTGAACGTTAGATACTCGAATCCCCACTGAATGAACACCAGCACGCGGCTTTGAAATTCCACGATGTACATCAAGTGGATGAACAGCCAGATCATCCACGCTGGCCATCCGGAAATGTGCAAGCCAAAAATGTTCGCCACTGCCGCGGCGCGGCCAATCACCGCCATCTCGCCTTTATTGAAGTAATGAAAGGGCGCCAATTCCTTCTTCCCTTCCAGACGCGCGCGAATCACTTTTGCGGCGTACCGGCCGCCTTGAATTGCCACCGGAGAGACCCCCGGCAGCGGCTGGCCTTTTTCATTCACGGCGTGCGCGAGGTCGCCTACAATGAAAATGTCCGGATAATTCGGAATAGTCAGGTCGCTCCGCACTTTGATGCGGCCGCTGCGGTCCGTTTCCGCTTTGGTGCGTTGGGCAAGTCTTTCGCCAAAAGGCGTGGTGGTCACACCGCCGGCCCACAGCACCGTCTTCGCCGGCAAGAACTCGGTGGAGTCGCCGCGCTTGAATGTAACGCCATCGGCGTCGATGTTGGTGACCATCACGCCCTTCACGATTTCTACGCCGAGATGCTTGACCAGCTTCTCCGCCTTGGCGGAAAGATCCTCCGGATAGGCGCTCAGCACGCGTGGGCCGCCTTCTACCAAAATAATGAGCGCCTCTTGCGGGCGAATCCTGCGAAAGTCGTGGCGCATCGTTTCGTTTGCGATTTCCGCGAGCGCGCCGGAAAGCTCCATGCCGGTTGCTCCCGCGCCGACGATCACAAACGTCAGCCACACTCGCACCTCTTCCGGCGTAGCCGCGCGCTCCGCCCTTTCAAACGCGTACAGAATCTTGTGCCGGATGGCTGTGGCTTCTTCAACGGACTTGAGGCTCGGCGCCCATTGCCGCCACTCGTCTTTGCCGTAGTAGGAAGTCTGCGAGCCCGTCGCCACGATCAGTGAATCGTATTCGAACCCGCCACCATCGCGCAGAATCACGCGCTTCGCCTCGGGGTCGACATCCACGGCTTCGCCGAGCAGCACGCTCGCATTCTTCTGACCGCTCAATACGCCACGCAACGGCGCCGCGATCTCTCCCGGCGACAGCGAGCCGGTAGCCACCTGATACAGCAGCGGCTGAAACAAATGAAAATTTCGGCGGTCAATGAGCGTCACTTGTACCGGCGCGCGTTTCAATTTCTGAGCGGCCCCTAAGCCGCCGAATCCGCCGCCAAGAATCACAACCCCGTGTTTTGGTTCCATTTTCCTCGCCTCAGCGCAACCTCGTTTCCACTACCATCATCTCATTTATGGTGAATAGCTTCCGGCACAACGCCATATTAGCTGACGCTCATATGGAGATTGATTACATTTCCACCGTTTGGTTACAAATCGAAATCCTCAGCAGCCAGCACGTTCAAACCGCCCTCAGGAAGTCAGGATGATTGCATGAAGATTCATGAACCAACTCACCGGACGGATCTCGAAAAAAATACGCTGCGTTTCTTGTGTTCCGTTCTCATTAAAGGCGGAACGCGCGGCGAGATTTGCAAGCTGCTCGACCCCACCGTGTTTCAGGATCCGCTGCGGCGCGCGGTTTTCGAAGAGATTCGCGAGTTGGGAGCCATCGATTCGCGCCGCTTGCGCGAACAGCTTCCCGCGCGCGTGACTAGTCGCGGCTTCCCGGACTTCGACCTGCACGCCTTTCTCGCGCCTCACGAAGTCACCGAAAAGGAGATCGATCACCTCTTTGAATGCGCACTCGAGCTTCTCGATCTCAGCCAGCCTGGCGAAGAGCCTGTCGTGGATTAGCCGCGCGATGACCACGACAACCCGGCGCTATTTTCCATTCATCGAAGCTTTTCTCTTCTGTGTCTTCGTTGGCTGGTATATCTGGCAGCTTCAAGCATCTTTCTTTTATTCGTGGCTGGTGTTTCCCGTTTGGATGATTGCCAGCTTTTTGTTGAACGGAGACTCGCTGCGCTCCGTGGGCTTGCGCGCGGATAATGTATGGGCCGCGGTCAAAGACTCTGCCCTTGTTTTCTTGCCCTGTATTTTCGCAGTCGTTGTTGTGGGACTGATGCTCGGAGCCGGACACCGCTCCATTGCGCCGCTTCTCATTCCCAGGCGCTTCTTTGGCTACATGGCCTTCTGCTTGATCCAGCAAGTTGGGCTGAATTCTATGGTGACGAATCGCCTTCTCGGCGCCGTGGAAAGCCCGGTAATTGCTTCGCTTGTTTCCGGCGCTCTTTTTGCTTTGCTTCATTGGCCGAATCCCGTCCTCGTGCCAATCACGGGGGTCGGCGGATTCTTAATGGCCTGGCTTTTCGCGAAGGACCGTAACATTTTTCCTCTCGCTGTCTGGCAAGGCACTACCGGCACTCTGGTGTGGTGGGCGTTTCCCGTTGCCTGGCATCACGCCATGCGCGTTGGCCCCGGCTTCTATCACTTCCACCCGCGCTAGTTGACGAGTGAATTAAGATTGGTGCGTTAGCGGACTAAGAGACCACTTCGCCGAATTCTCATGCAGCCTAACGCAGCCAGTCGAACCGCTGAGTACATGGCGCTTTACCGCGCGCTGGAGTCCGCTCGTCCACCTAGCAGACGGCTCTTCATTGACCCGTTTGCAATCCATTTCTTGCGGCCTTCGCTCCGGAGAGCGGCCCTGCTCGCTAGAGTTCCATACTTGGCGGATGCCATCGCGTGGTACGCGGACTTCCGAGCTCCGGGCGCGCGAACGTCCGCCATCGCTCGGACCCGCCTTATCGACGATGTTGTCTCCGAAGCGTTGCGCAACGGCACGCGTCAGGTCGTCATCCTTGGCGCGGGATTTGACTGCCGCTTTTACCGCCTTCCTGGGATCAGTTCCGTTGCCGCTTTTGAGGTTGACCATCCGGTGACAATTGCCACAAAGGTCTCGCGGCTGCGCGGCCTTCTTGAAAAATTGCCTGTCGAAGTGCGTTTTGTGGAGATTGATTTCGACCGGCAGAGTCTGGCCGAGACCCTGCAACGGGCGGGTTATAACGCCGGCCAGCAGTCTATCTTTGTTTGGGAAGGCGTCACAAATTATCTGACCGCCAGCGCGGTCGACGCAGTACTGCGGTATGTGGCGAACTGCGCCAGTGGCAGCCGCTTAGTATTCACGTATGTGCATCGCGACGCGCTAAATGGCTCCGGCAAATTTCCAGACGCCGCCAGGATCATGAGCAATGTGTCGAAGCTTGGCGAACCTTGGACCTTTGGCTTGATTCCTGAAGAGCTGCCGTCCCATTTGCGTGAGCGAGGATTCGAACTGAATCGCGACGAGGGTGCGAGGGAGTATCGAGGCGCCTATTTCGGGAAAGCTGCAGAGTTAATGAACGGATACGACTTCTATCACGTCGCGGTTGCCAGTGTTGCGGCGAGAATCTGATTCCGGGGGCGCGAGTGCGGAGCTTACAAATTCAGGTGATCGTAGCGTCGCGCAGTTGAGGCCGTGTTGTGCCTCAGTGACCGCTTCCCTTTCGTGTCGTTCGTCCACACGCCAGGAATGGGAAACTTGCACTCCGGGCAGGCGCCATCCTTGAGGCGATAGTCCATCACGTCGTGCCACGAGCGGCCGATGAGCCGCTCTTTGCAATTCGGGCAATATGTGTTCGCGCCGTCGCTATAAATGTTTCCTTCATACACATAGCGCAGCCCGACTTCCATCGCAGTTTGCCGCGCGCGCTCTAAAGTTGCCGCAGGCGTACGCGGCTTGTCTTGCAGCTTGAAATCCGGATGAAACGCCGTGAAATGCAGCGGCACATCCGGGCCGAGATGCGTCAAAATCCATTCCGCCAGCTTTCGCGTTTCCGCCGGATCGTCGTTCAGCGTCGGAATCATCAGGTTCGTAATCTCGAACCAAACTTTCGTTTCTTTCTTCAGCCACTCGAGCGTCTCGAGTACGGGCTGAAGATGCGTCAGCGTAATTTTCCCGTAGAAATTTTCCGTAAACGCTTTCAAGTCGACGTTCGCCGCGTCGATATGGTCATACACCTCATGAAAAGCTTCATACGTGATGTAGCCATTGGTCACCATTACGGTCTTCAAGCCGTGCCGCTTCGCTTCTTTGGATATATCGATCAGGTATTCGGCCCAAATCGTAGGTTCGTTGTAGGTGAACGCGAGCGATTCACAGCCGTATTTCAGCGCGAGCAGCGGCACGTCTTCCGGAGAAATCGCCTGCGAACGGACTTGATCCGCGTGCGATTTGGAAATGTCCCAGTTCTGGCAGAAGAAGCAGCCCATGTTGCACCCCGCCGTTCCCATACTGAAAATTCGAGTGCCAGGAAGAAAATGATTCAGGGGCTTTTTCTCGATGGGATCAATTTGCAGCGCGGCTGGCGAGCCGTAGCCCAGGCTGTAGAGCTTGCCGCCTTGATTGATTCGAATGAAGCAGAATCCGGACTGGCCGGGACCGATGTGGCAGTGGCGCGGGCAGAGATAGCAGTGAACTTTCCCGTTCGCCTCAGGCTCCCACCAGCGTCCCTCGTGAAGTTCCCGCGTTTTCTGGAGGATCTTCAGCTCTTGCACCGACCCTCCTCTCAAACCACATTATACCCCTAGGCCACAGGGCAATGCCGGCCAGCGACCTAACCCGCACGCCAAGCGGTTGCGGTGACTCGTGACTGGAGACTGGTGGAAGAGAAGAGCGCTGCGAGAGTCAGGCGGGGCGGCGGCGCTGGAAACGGCGGCGTTCTGCTGCCCAGTCTACAAAGCGCTCCATGTGTTCGCGGTATTTCCAAGCGAGATGAAAGAACTTGCTTGCGGTCAGGTCGGCCGCTTCTTTTCCAAGAAAGGTTTCAAACCGCCAGCGCACATAGGGACTTTTCCAGGGCTTCAGGCGATAACCGCGGGCGGCATTCCAGTAATACTGAAGTGTCTTGAACATCTCTTGCGTTCTGAGCGAACTGCTTCGCCCAGCTTCTTTCTCAAGCGACAAGACTGCATAGGGGGGACGGCCCAAAGTAGTGCTGCCTACCTTAGTGCGATTCGCTCACTTTTGCAAGCGCTCTTGTGGGCGCCTCGGTCTGCTTTTACCAAATTTTCATCTCCACTGCGGACGGGCGACCCGGACTGAAAATTAGGAGGGGCGGGTGCCCCAGGTTTTGGTTTGTAAAACCTGGGTCTGCGGTGTTTCCTTCTTTTTTCTGCTGAATCAGGAAGTCCCAAACCCAAGACCCAGGTTTAAACACCAAACCTGGGGCACCCACGCCTCTCATCTCTTTACGTTCTGGCACCTTACAACAGTGGTATCCTCTCACCGACGGACGCCATGAGGAACAAAGAACATCTCAACACCTGGCCACCCGCCCTGCCAGCCGCGGACTAACAATCTATTGCCCTGAGGGACCAATTTTGTTTATCGTCGCCTATCTACTTGCAGCGTTAGTGTTCTTGGCGATTGGCCTCTGCCTCCTTATATCGCCTGGCACTTATTTCGCTTTAATCGACCGTATGGCCCGGATAGACCTCTGGGCAAAGCCTAGCCCTTCTTGGGATCCGAAGGCACCGCAATGGCGAGTAGGGGGATTGGCGCTCACGCTCTTTGGATTGTTTTTGATTGTTGGTCCTCCCTTATCGGCCTATCTGCGATCTCCTGAAGAGTTTAACCAACGAATCCACTCCTCCCATCACGGTGTGAGTTGGGGAGGCCTTATTGTCTTGTTATTCTTTTTTGGAATTGGAGTAGGCTTTCTCGTCAGGCCGCTGGCTGTGCTGGATCGGTTCTCACCTCGTAACCTCTCAGCTGAACCTGACGTCCAGCGGCATGCATACATACTTCGCATCTTCGGTGGCGTGTTGCTCCTGATCTCACTCCTTGGGATTTGGGTCCAGCTCTTGCGGCATTTCCGACATTGAAGGATCAATTCCGCGTGTGGGCGACCTCTTACAATTTGGGGGGCGCATCCCTTTGAGTTTCGTTTTCAAGTTTACCCACCTCAGGCGGGGTGCGGGTCAGTTGCCGACGGGTTCGTTTACAAGGTCGGCAAAGCGGCTGGTCTCGCTGCGAGTACAGAGACTTACGACTCCGGTGACCGCGAAGTTGACGCAGAGACCGATGAAGCCGGCGTTCAAACCATGGAATGGGTCGCGTTTGGTAAGTCCCAAGATAGCGACGATCGCTACGCCCGTGACCAGTCCGGCGAAGACGCCAGCCGTAGTTACGCGTTTGGAGTACAAGCCAAGAACTACTCCGGGGAAAAATTGCGCCACTCCGGTGTACCCGATCAGCAAAAGCCCAACCAAGCTGGTGGAGCTATAGATCGCAGAGGTCAGCGCAAGAGCAGTGATCCCCAAGACGGCGGCCTTAGCCAATCTCGCAACTTGTGCGTCGGTCATGGAGGGCGCGAGGATTGGGCGGCAGAAGTTCTTAATGAAGAGCGTCGCCGCCGTGAGAATCTGAACGGCTGCGGGAACCATGGCGGTGAGGGCGCCAGCTCCACCGATTACGCCCAAGAACCAAGCGGGAAACGTTTTTCGAACAATGCTCAACAGGGCAAGGTCGCCATCCGGCAAGTTTGGCAGGACAAGTAGCGCTGTAAATCCCACGATGAAGACCAGCGGCATGGTAATGCTGTAAAGCGGCATGATGACCGCGTTGTGCCGGAGGGTGTTGGCATCCTTGGAGGAGAAACAGGCTCCGATATATTGCGGCCACATGAAGAAAGCGAGCACGGTCATCAAAACGGTGGAGATAAACCAAGAGTGGCCAAAAGCTTTGGTTGCGCCAGGCATGATCAGGTGGTTCGGCCTGGCGTGAATGAGGGCCGTAAACATTGGACCGACCCCGCCGAAATAATGCCGAGGAATCGCGATGCCAACAAAAATAGCGGCAAACAGTAGCAGCAAGTCCTTCAACACGCTGACCCAGGCCGCCCCGCGCACTCCGCTGGTGAACACAAATCCCGCCACAATCACGAAAGCGATCACCATAGCAGGCGTGCGGTGTATTCCACCGAAGCTGGCCACTTCCGCAATCAGGCCGAGGCCAGTGAGCTGAAGCTGCACATACGGAATTAGGAAAATCACTCCTACCAGTGCTGCGAAGGCTTCCAGATACTTGCTCCCATAGCGCACGCGGAAGAAGTCGGCTTGCGTCTGGAGCCGGTATCGCTTACCGGCTTCCCACATTTGCGGAAGGATGTAAAAGGAGACCACGTACATCAAGGGCTGGTAGGCAAGGATGTAAAGGACCGGGCCACCCCAAGAGTAAGCTCTGCCGCTCGCGCCCAGAAAGGTGAAGGTCGTGTAGACCTCGCCGGCCATCAGTACCCAAACCAGGATCATCCCAAATCCGCGACCTGCGACCGTCCATTGCTCCAGGTCCATCCTGTAACGAGCCCCGGCGTAGAAACCGAGAAATGCGCCGATGCCGACGATCGTGGAGATCACCGTGAGAGCGATGAGGCTTTCGCTCATGGCGCCAAGTCCTCGCTGTCACGACGAGCATTGGAATTGCGTGGCACCTCCTGCCGGTATGCGCCCCACATACAGACGGGCGTGAGCAAGAGCCAGAGGATCAACCAGAAAAAGTTGAAGGGCAGACCCAGAACTCTGGGATCAATGCGGTCCCACAGAGCCACAGGAAAACAAATGGCGGCAAAGGGAATCAGCCCGAAGAGAATTGACCCGAGCGATGGTCGTTTCAAGCAGCCTCCTGGCGGCCTTAAGCGCTAGCGCAAAAGAAAATGATTAAAGCGGGTGTGTGACACCGTCGAATGCGGGTGACTCTACACTATGGCTAATGACCTGGGCAATTCGATTTTCGCGGCTTTTTGCGGGATTGGTGGTGGGTCAGTTTCCGGTTAGCCGACAAATCAGGAGTCGACCATCGTTTTGCTCGCCGAGCGACAACTCGAACAGTGATAATCGGATTTGACTACCGGTGATATAGCCACAGAAACAAGCCGACAACGGCACCACCAAGAAGCGAAAAGAACATGAGATCTCTCACTGGGCTTCGAGAAACCAAGCCCATGAGCACTAAGCCAATCACGATGACAAGCCCAATGGGGTGAGCGGTCCACTGGCCGGCACCATAAGGACCGAATGGGACAAGGTGCTTGGGCTCCGGCGTCCAAACATCTTTGGGCCGGAGGTTGCGGGCGTCAATGTGCTCGTAACTGCCCTCAAATGAATGAACGCGTGGACCGTGGGGCCGAACAAACGAGGTATGGTGCTCGCGACGCCAAATGAAAACACCGACGATGGCACCGCCTGCAAGCGAAGCGGGACCAATCACGTTGAAGTAAGTGTCGTGAGTATCTGAGAGGAGGCCGATCACCAGCAGCAGCCCAATGGCAATCCCGGATAGAATCGCATAAGCGAGCGGGTGCGACTCATCGTGAGACCCCGTTGGCTCAAGGTCGGCTTTAGGCCCGGAAGACGTGTTGGCCCGGGCAGTCATACGATCAGTCTACCCCTAACTGCTGGCATTGTCCTGATTAACGCCGAAACTGGAAATCTGGGTCGCGGTCACCGGGAATTAGTAGCCCCAAGAGCCGGCAGCGGTAACCGGAAAGTGACCCACTACCGCGGGACCAAAGAGTGAGGTTCCGCGGGTCGCGACAAATCAGACTCGCCCTTCTATAATCAGCGCTTATGAAAAAGAGCCGCGCCCTCTGTTGCTTATCTCTTTTCTTGAGCTTCGCTCTGCTCATTCCGCCGCTCGATGCGCATGAACCGGTTTACGCGCGCAAAGGCATGGTTGTGGCGCAAGAGCCACTCGCCGCTGACGTTGGCGTCGCCGTTTTGGAGTCCGGCGGGAACGCCATTGACGCTGCCGTGGCTGTTGGTTTTGCGCTTGCGGTGACGCATCCTTACGCCGGAAACATCGGCGGCGGCGGCTTCATGCTGATTCGCCTGGCCGATGGCCGCACGACGTTCATCGACTTCCGCGAGAAGGCTCCGCGCGGCGCTTCCCACAATATGTACCTGGATGCCAGTGGAAATTTGACGCGGGACAGTGTGCTTGGCTGGCGCGCTGCGGGTGTTCCCGGAACGGTGCGCGGCTTGGAACTCGCGCAGAAAAAGTACGGGCGCAAAACCTGGACGGAATTACTGCAACCGGCTATCGCGCTTGCTTCGAATGGCTTCCCGATTTCCTACGCGCAGGCGCGCTCGTTTCACGCGAACTCTGATGGCTTATCGCAGTTCCGCGATTCGAAGCGGATTTTCCTTAAAGACGGCAGCTTTTACGAAATGGGTGAGACTCTTCGGCAGGCCGACCTCGCGCGAACACTCGAACGCATTGCGCGCAACGGCGCGAGTGATTTCTACGAAGGCGAAACGGCGCGCATTCTCGTCCGCGAAATGGAAAGGAACGGCGGCCTCATCACGCTCCAGGATCTTCACGAATATCAAGCAGTTGAGCGCAAGCCGCTCGAGGGCGACTACAAGGGCTACCACATCGTTACTTCCCCGCCGCCCAGCTCCGGCGGCGTTGGCATTTTGCAGATGCTGGCCATGCTCGATGGCACGGGTTACGAAAAATCCAAAGCCGGCTCGGCAACCGCCTATCATTATTTGGCCGAGGTGATGCGCCGCTTCTATGCCGATCGCAATGAATATCTCGGCGATCCCGATTTCGTGAAGAATCCTGTAGCGGCCATGCTTGATCCCGCCTACATTCGAGCGCGCCGCGCCTCAATTGATCCAGTTTTCGCCACCGCCAGCGATCAGATTCGCCCTGGCCTTCCGAGCTCGTGTGGGAACACCAAAATCAACTCCTCAGGGGCTAAAGCCGCCCCAATGACGGTGCAAAGTTTAATGTCGGACCTAAAGGTCCGACCCCCAGTTACCCAGCTGACTTGTCTTCCCCCAGCCGCAGAGGGTTCCGACACGACGCATTACAGCATCGCCGACGAGCAAGGCAACGTGGTTGCCGTCACGTACACATTGAACGCCGGCTACGGAAGCAAAGTCACCGTGCTCGGAGCGGGCTTCCTACTCAACGATGAAATGGACGACTTCGCGGCGAAACCGGGCTCTCCGAATCTCTTCGGGTTGGTTCAAGGCGAAGCAAATGCCATCGGGCCAGGGCGGCGGCCGCTTTCGTCCATGGTGCCCACGATTGTCTTAAAAGACGGAAAACCGTTCCTAGTTCTAGGCGCTCCCGGCGGGTCGACGATCATTACGGCGGTTCTTCAAGTGATGCTCAACGTGATGGATTTCGGAATGAATGTTCAGGACGCGATCGATTTCCCTCGCATTCATCACCAATGGAAGCCCGATAGTCTCGGTTTCGAACGCGGCATCTCCCCAGACACCATCGAGTTGCTGAAGAAGTCCGGGCACGCCATCGAGGAGGCCAAGCCTGTGGTCCTAGCGCGCGTCGAAGCGATTTTGTTCGCCGATGGCTGGCTGCAAGGCGGGCACGACGAACGCGGAACGGGCAAGGCTGCTGGCTACTAGAGGCGGAAACAGCAGGCTCACAGGCAGGAATGCCTGTGCCACAAAGATAAAGCCCCACACAAAACCGGCGCATGCGACACCCGCAGGCGCACAGGCAAGAGTGCCTGTGCCACAAAGATAGAGCCCCACACACAAACCGGCGCGTGAGGCACCCGCAGGCGCACAGGCAAAGAGTGCCTGTCCCACAAAGATAAAACCCCACGCGCAAACCGGCGCATGGGGCACCCGCAGACGCAGGCAGGAGTGCCTATGCCACAAAGATAGAGCCCCACGCGCAAAACCGGCGCATGGGGCACCCGCAGGGCCCCAGGCAAGAGTGCCTGTGCCACAAAGATAAACTGCACGCTGGGCTGAAGCCCGGCCTCTACAAAACCCAAAGATGCTGCACCAAGGGCAGCGTGGCACAAAACACGAGTGCCACAAGACTCTTCCCACCTACTGTTCGCCGACGCAGCACCTCCGTTCGCCGATAAAGGCGCGCTTCTGGCCGAATTGCGCGTGCAGCGCCCGTGGGGCATCCCTATCCTCGCTTTGGGGCCAGGGAAAGGCCCCGCGCGAGGTCAGCATGGCAAAGCGGCAGACAACATCCAATACCAAGAGCTTCAGCGCAACGGCGGGCGCGATTCTTCTTTCGGCCGGGATGCTCTTCCTTCTGAGCAGTGTGGATGAGCTTGCCGCCCAGGTCAGTAATGGATTCAATTCCTCTGCCGGGCTTCTCGACACCGTGCTTGCTTTCGGGCTGGCTGGACTTCGCGCGGTGCAAACTTATTTCTTCGACCAAGCCAGCTTTCAAGCGGGCCTCCATCTAGTCTTGCTATCATTCTGGCCACTGATTCTGATCATCAGCGGAGCGGTTCTGCTACAAGGCGCGTTTAAGGGTCGAATTTCAGCTCGCAATTTTACCGAAGGCCCTTCGGAAAGTGAGATCGCTCATGAATAACGAGAACCTGGCAGTGGTGGCTGTGGTGGCAGTGGTCGCAATCGTAGTGATGAAGGCCCTTCAAAAGGTGAGATCGCCCATAAGCAGCGAGAATCGATTCGACGCAAAGCAGTTCAAGGATGAATTGCACGACCGAATCCATCGCGACATTCATGACAACCTGACCAGCGAAGACCCGAAGCAGCAATCCCGGCGCAAGCCGCTCGTGATTGGCGTTGCTCTCCACGGGCGAGGCGGGGGAGGCGTCGTTATGGGCGCCATCCTGATCCTCATCGGCCTGGCATTCCTGCTGGATCATCTGGGCTATATTTCCATTGGCTATCTGTGGCGATTCTGGCCGCTGCTCCTGGTGGTCGCCGGGGTGATCAATCTGACGTCTCGGGGGCGCCGGCTCTGGGGAACTCTTCTTATCGCCGGCGGAGCCGTTCTTCAACTCAATCAACTGGGCATCACGCATTTTGGATGGAACGACTTTTGGCCGATGATCCTGATCGCCATCGGCTTGGTGGTGATGTGGGGCTCCCTGGAGTGGCGGAACAAACGACCGGGCCTTGCCTCTGGATCGACGGAAAAGGACCCACGCACCGCCCTTCAGGAAGCCGTAGTTTTTGGCGGGCTGGAACGCCGGATTAGCAGCCAGGATTTTCAAGGCGGCAGCGTCAATGTTGTTTTTGGCGGCGTCGAACTGGACCTCACCGAAGCGAACATCCAGGGGGAGGAAGCCACGCTGGAAATCAACGCCATTTTCGGGGGCGTAGAGCTTCGCGTGCCCACCTCCTGGCAGGTGGCTTATCGCGGATCACCGATTTTTGGCGGCATCGAGGACAAAACGCGAACGCGAGTTTTTAGCCCGAACGATCCTGAGACTCTCAAGCCCAAGACACTGATTCTCACCGGTGCGGTTGTTTTTGCGGGAGTTGAGATCAAGAACTGAGCCTAGCTGATGCATCCGCTGCTCACACGCAACCGCCTCGGCCCGTACCTGCTGGCGTGGATTCCGCTAGCTGCCATTCTGGTGGTTCTGACCGCGTCGGGCGGCACGCGAAGCTGGCTGGAGTCCTGCATCGTCGTCCTTCCCCTCTGTGTGGTCTACGCGTTCATTTGTCTTTCTGCGTGGTACACAGCAAAAAGCGCGCCCATCCAGCGGACAACGCTTTTCCGCCTAACGGTTGAACATATCGCGGCTGCGGCGCTGGTCAGTGCGCTGTGGGTAGCACTGGCACGAGCTTGGGTTTCTGTGCTTTCGCGAACCCCGGCGTTTCCGGGGCAAAGCCAGAGGTTCGCTCCTTTGTGGGGCCCTTTCTTTGGAGCCGGGTTTTTGCTTTACTTGCTTGCGGTCGCTCAGCACTACGCTCTCCTCTCGCTCGAAGCTTCTCGCGAAGCCGAGGCCCGCGCGCAGGAGACCAGCATCCTTGCACGCGAAGCAGAATTAAAAGCGCTGAAAGCGCAGGTCAATCCGCACTTTCTCTTCAACAGCCTCAATTCGATCAGCGCGCTGACCAGTATCGATCCCGCCAAAGCCCGGCAGATGTGCATTTTGCTTTCCGAATTCTTGCGCATGACGCTGGGCCTGGGCGAGAAAAACGTGATTCCACTTTCCGAGGAATTGGGGCTCCTCGAACGTTTTCTGGCTATCGAGAAAGTGCGTTTTGGCACGCGGCTGCGCGTCGAGGAAAGCATACAGGAGGAATCGAAGGCAATGCTTGTTCCGCCGCTCGTGCTTCAGCCGCTGGTCGAGAATGCAGTCGTGCACGGAATCGCGAACCTCCCCGAAGGCGGCGCGATTCGCCTGCGTTCGGAGTGCCGGGATGGCCGGCTTAACATCACCGTCGAAAACACGTTTGACCCCGATTCGACGGCTACGCGCCGCAATGGAATGGGCTTGACCAACGTGCGGCAGCGGCTGGAAGGACGTCACGGCACGGAGGCCAGCCTGCGCGCCGATTCGAACGCGGATCAATTTCGCGTGCAATTGTCTCTGCCAGCGGAAAGGGGAGACGCACGCAAGTGAGCAATGCCCAAAAGAAAATCGGCGCGCTGATCGTCGACGACGAAGATCTTGCGCGCCACGTGGTTCGCGAGCTTCTTGCCGCTCACTCAGAGATTGAAGTCCTCGCCGAATGCGCTAATGGATTTGAAGCGGTGAAAGCGTTTGCTGAACACAAGGCCGACCTAATCTTCCTCGATGTGCAAATGCCGAAATTGACCGGCTTCGATGTGCTCGAGCTGATTGGCGAAGATGTGTGCGTTATCTTTACCACTGCTTACGATCAATACGCGATGCGCGCGTTTGACGTGCATGCCGTCGATTATTTGCTGAAGCCCATCGGGAAGGAACGATTCGAAGAGGCGCTGGAACGCGCAAGGGCAAGGCTTGGCGAGAAAATGCCGTCTGCACAGAAGCTCGCGGACTCCGCTCGCCCACCACAACAATTTCTTGAGCGGCTTGTCGTGAAAGATGGCACGCGCGTCACGCTGATTCCCATTGGCAAGCTTGACTACGCCGAAGCGCAGGACGATTACGTTGCGCTCGCAACTCAAGGAAAGAAACATCTCAAACAACAGACCATCGCGAGCCTCGAAGCCTGCCTCGACCCGAACTGCTTCGTGCGCGTCCATCGATCCTACATCGTGAATTTGGAACGCGTTGTGCGCATCGAGCCGTACGGAAAAGACAGCCGCTTGGCGATTCTCGCGGATGGCGCACGCCTGCCCGTCAGCCGCGCCGGCTACGCTCGCCTTAAATCCCTTCTCGACGAACGAAAGTAAGTTTAAGAGTCGCAAATTCCAAACAGTGCTATCATGCCCGCAAGAACGGCCCTTCCAACGGGTGTTTTCAAAGCAACTCGACCTCTAGATGGGAGCGCGGCTCTTCTGCCGCGAAGGGAGATGCTCTATGGCAATGAGGCGGATTTTTTCGGCGTTTGTGCTGCTAAGCGGATTTTCCATGCAACTCTGTGCTGCGCAACAGGTCACGCCAAAGCCGGGCGGGGGCAAAATCCGTACTTATTACGTGGCGACAGAAGAAGTGGAATGGGACTATGCGCCTGACGGCATCGATCACATGACGGGGAAGCCGTTCGCAGATTACGCCAAGGTTCACACGGAGCGAGGGCCGCACCGCATCGGCACCAAGTACCTGAAAGCCTGCTACCGGGAATATACGGATGAGACATTTCAAAAACTCAAGGAACGAAAGCCTGAGGACAACTACCTCGGGATTGTCGGGCCGATTCTGCATGCGGAGGTCGGGGATACCATCCACGTCCTCATGAAAAACAAAGCGACGCATCCATTCAGCATGCATCCGCACGGCGTTGCGTACGAGAAATCGTCAGAAGGGACAGCGTACGGCGGAGTGCCGTGGGAGGAGACGGGAGTCGTCGCGCCTGGCAAAACGCATCTTTACGTTTGGGAAGTGCCGGAGCGGGCTGGCCCGAGGCCCAACGATCCCAGTTCGGTGGTATGGCTCTACCATTCGCATGTCAACGAACCCAGGGATGTCAACGCCGGACTTATTGGAGCGATCGTGATTACACGTCGCGGCATGGCGCGCACCGATGGCACTCCGAAAGACGTGGATCATGAGTTTGTAGCGCTGTTCATGGCGTACAACGAAAGCCAGAGCTGGTATCTCGACCACAACATCGAGACCTACACCAGCGACCCGAAAGGAGTAAAGACAGATGATATCGCTCCGGTGGATGGCACAGGCCGCTTCATGCTAACCGGGAGCGGCTTTGGCGACACCACGATCAAGTGGTCGATCAACGGCTACATCTTCGGAAACATGCCGAAGATGACCATGAAACGCGGCCAGCATGTGCGCTGGTACCTGATCACCATCGGCGACGGCTTCAATTTCCACACGCCCCATTGGCACGGCAATGCCGTAACCACCGGCGGGGAGACTACCGACGTGGTTGCCATTTCGCCTGCGCAAATGATTACCGCTGACATGGTGCCTGACAAGGTTGGTATGTGGATGTTCCATTGCCACGTGAGCGATCACATGGCAGCGGGCATGATGACGCATTACGAAGTCCTTCCGTGAACGTTGCTTTCACGGGTGGCCGTCAGATTCCCGCAAGGAAGTTGCAAGGACTGAGCTAAGCCGAGGGCTCACTGAGGCTGTTTGCGCATTTCAAAGCCTGTGGTTGTGTTGTCTTCCTTATTCTCATAAGTGCCATGAATCGTCGCCCCGTCAGGCGCAACGGTCAGGCGCAAGACTCCAACGATTTTCCCATCGCGTTTAGCGGTCTGCTCGACTGAATTCGGGCTCACTAATCTTAATGAGACCATCGTGTGAGCAGGGTCATCTTCGACGGGGTAAAACTTGCCGTCGAATTTTGCGTCGAATTTTTCGCCAAGTGGGGTTTCTGCACTAAATCCATCTGCCGTGCATTTGTATCGGATTGTGGACCCATTCTTCGATTTGTTCACCTTGAAGGCCTGCCACGAGCCGGAAAGGACATGGGAGCCAGAAGGCCCCTTCTCAACCCGCTTGCTGATCGTCTCAATTGTAACGGCCTGGGCTTCGGTCGTGTCTTTCACCACCTGCGTCAGTGTTTGTCCATCCGGAGAAACCGTCGCGACTTCCGTGAACATCGTCGTCCCTGCTTTCTTGGAGATCGTTTCCACCGTGTGGTCGTCCACAATCCGAATGCTAACCGTGTCCCAGTAACCGGTCTCGGGAACTTTTTGGTCAGTTCCGTCGGCATTGATTTCCACTCCTTCTCGCAGGAACTTGCCTTTAGCAAGCAAGTATACTGCCGGTTTCTGGGGAATCTGGGTTGTGCCTGAGTCAATAATCCAGGTGCCGTCGAAAGGACTTTGGGCAAGTGTTGCTACGGGTAACAAGAGCAGCAGACTAAGGAAGGTCTTCATACGAAATGCCTTCGTGGGGTCGCCACTCAGCATTCTATCGCTAAGTCGGCAAGATGATGCTAGCCGAGCTTCTTTACCCAAATGCGAGTGGTGGCAGGCTTGCCGAGGTGGATTGTCTTTCCATTCACGCGCAGGGTCATGGTTTCATCGTATTCGCGGTTCAACACATCGACTTTTGTGGCGGGCCGCAGGTGCAAGCCGTCTAGAAATTCCAGAAACTGCGCGTCCTTCTCGTACACGCACAGAATTTCGCCGGAGTCTTTCGCGCGCAAGTCCGCCAGCAGGACCGCGCCCTGCTTTCGCAGGGTTGCGAAGCCACCGCGCATCGGCACGCCGTGCGGGCAGTTCTTCTTCTCGCCGAAGCGCTTGATCAGCAGCGCTTCCACTTCGGGCGAAATCGCATGCTCCAGCCGCTCTGCCTCATCGTGCGCTTTGGCCCAGGGGAGGCCGATCACGTCGGTCAGCAGCAATTCCGCCAGTTGGTGGCGCATGGCAAGGTATTCCGCGAACTTCCTGCCTTTCAGCGTCAGTGCAATCGCGCCCTTGCGGTCGATGCGCATGTGCCCGTCGCGCGTCATGCGCTTCAGCGCGGCGGTCACAGCCGGGGGCGTCACTTCCAGTTCTTCGGCCAGCCGCGCGCTGATCGGCGTCTGGTCCTCTTCCAGCATTTCCCAAATCGCCTTCAGGTAATCTTCTTGCGATACGCTGGTTTTTTCTCGCCGCAACGCCGCTCCTAACCTGCTGCTTTCCTGCTCTGGCGCTTTTCTCGTAGCGTCATCGCAAGCTGACTCACGCGCCGCCGGAGGCTCTCGAAAACACGTTGATAGGTTTCCGGGTCCGCCCCGTAAGGGTCTTCCACGATCCAGTCTTCCACTTTCTGAAGGTCGCCGTAATTCCCTTCCCGCGGCTCCCCCGTCATATTGATGATGAGATCTGCAGCTTCGGCTGCCTCACGAGACAAAGCGTCGGAAGTCAGGCCATTCACGGAGTAGCCATTTCGCACCAACGTCTGTTTCGTTAGGTCGGCGATGTATCCGAGCGGAGTCAATCCCGCGCTCGACGGCTCCATGACATCGGCAGCGTCGTAGCGCGCGATTGCTTCGGCCATCGGACTCCGGCACGAATTGCCCAGGCACACGAATAACACGCGGGCGCGGCGGGACCGCGGGGCGGCTGGGCTTGGGCTCTTTTCTTCTTTCACCGATTTACGACTGGGCGGTGCTCACCGTGCGATTCGCACCTGCAGATGCCAGACGAAGGAAATATTCATGCACAGTGGTGTCTTCTGTCAATTCCGGATGAAATGTGGCTGCCAAAATCTGATCGCGCTGCACGAGGGCTGGCTTTCCAGCATACTCTGCAAGAACTTTCACGCCGCTTCCTGCGCGTTCGATAATTGGCCCGCGAATGAATACCATTTCAAGCGGTTCTTTCTTCAACGTGGTAGGCCCGCTCACCACGTCGCTCGCAATCTGCCGCCCATACCCATTGCGAATCACGGTCATATCCATGAGGCACAACGAACCCTGGGGCGGGTGCTGGACATCGGTTGCGAGAAGGATTGCTCCCGCACACGTGCCGAAAATCGCTCCGCCGCGCTCCGCGAATTTCACGATTTCGTCGGCCAGGCCTTCTTCCCGCAAGAACTTTAGCTGAGTGGTGCTTTCACCACCCGGCAAAATCAGGCCGTCGCAGCCTTCCAGATCGGCGGGCGTGCGCACTTCGATGGTCTCCGCGCCGAGCTGCTTGAGCATCGCCGCGTGCGCCTCAAAGTCGCCTTGCACTGCCAAGATCCCGATCTTCACGCTCATCCCATGAAAACTAATGCGCGCGTCCAAAGCGCGCAGCAAGCTGCGCCACTACAAAGAACGCGAAATTCACCAGCCACGAGTCGAAAGCAAATCTTTCTCTTCGAGCTGGCGCACATCCAGCCCGCGCATGGCTTCGCCCAATTCTTCGTGCGCCTCGAGCACCGCCTTCGCATCTTCAAAATGCGTGGCGGCTTTCACCACGGCCTTCGCGCGCGCTTCGGGATCGCTGGACTTGAAAATGCCCGACCCGACGAAAACCGCCTCCGCTCCCAGCTTGCGCACTAATGCCGCATCGGCGGGCGTCGCGATTCCGCCTGCGGAAAAATTCGGCACAGGCAGTTTCCCGGTCTTTGCGATTTGACGCACAAGCTCGAATGGCGCGCCCAATTCCTTCGCTTCGCGCATCAATTCGTCGTCGCGCATGGTGGTGAGCTTTTTCATGTGGCTCACGATCGCGCGCATGTGCCGCACGGCTTCCACTACGTTGCCGGAGCCGGCTTCGCCCTTCGTACGAATCATCGCCGCGCCCTCGCCGATGCGCCGCAGCGCTTCGCCCAAGTTGCGCGCCCCGCACACAAACGGAACGCGATAATCATGCTTCCAGATGTGATTCTCTTCATCGGCGGGAGTGAGAACTTCGCTTTCGTCTATGAAGTCGACTTCCAGTGCCTGCAATACTTCTGCTTCCGCGAAGTGCCCGATGCGCACCTTGGCCATCACCGGAATCGTCACCGTGGCCATGATTTCGCGGATCACTTTGATCGAGGCCATGCGCGCCACGCCGCCTTCTTTGCGGATGTCCGACGGCACGCGCTCGAGCGCCATGACCGCGCACGCTCCAGCGTTTTCGGCAATTTTCGCCTGCACGGCGTTTGTGACGTCCATGATCACGCCACCTTTGAGCATCTCCGCCAGGCCGACTTTTACGCGCCACTCATTCGAGCCCTTGTTGCCGTTCCCGCTTCCGTTTGGCTTCTTCCCTTCCATCTTCTTTCTCCTCTCGATTCAGAAACTCTTCCTCACTTCGCAACTAATCTCTTCTATTTCTTGCCTATCACCACGAAGCGGCCCTTGCCCCGTGCCAGCACGTCGCCATTCTCGTTTCGAATCTCTCCCGCCATAAAAAGGTTTCTTCCGTTCTGCTCGACTTCACGCCCTTCTACAAGAATTTCTCTTTCCACATTCACCGGCTTCAAGTATTCCACGGTCAATTCCGCCGTCACCGCGCGAACATCGCGAAACCGGCAGACCTTGCCCATGGCTTCGTCCAAAAGCACCGCAATGATCCCGCCATGCGCAAATCCCGCGCCGCCTTGGTATCTCTCGCCCAGCACAAACCGTCCAACGATTTTGTGCCCAACGTTGTCCTGCTCAAACGTTAGCTTCATTCCGCCGGCGTTGTCACCGCCGCAGCCAAAGCACTTGTTCGCCGGATTCGGCTCCAGCCTGATGGTGTCAGCCAAGTACCCTCATTCTCAAATCCCGGTAAGAGTTCCCGGTTCTCAGTCATCAGCATTCAGTAAAGGACAAAGATCCGCTTTTACTGAAGACTGAAACCTGACTACTGAAAACTCCAATCACACCAGGGCCACGCGGCTGCGTTCCGCACGCCTCACGCCGCGCTGCCGCTTGCGCATCTCCACCTTCAACATGTCCGCCAAAACGGCCACGGCGCGCGCAATTTCCTTTTCCTCGAGGCTCGAAAACGCCAGCCGCAGTGTATTCGGCTGCGGGTTCTGCACATAGAAGTAGCGCCCCGGCGCAAACAGCACGCCACGCTCTTTCACGTGGATCAACAGTTCGCTGGCATCGAATCCCGGCGGCAGTTCCAGCCACATACACATCCCGCCCTCGGGACGCGTCCAGCGCGTGCCTTCCGGCATGTGTTTGCGCAGCGCTTCATCCAGCACCGCCAAGCGCGAGGAATACACCTTGCGCATCTTCGCCAGATGCTTGCTGAAAAGCCCGCGCCGCAGAAACTCCGCTAGCGTTGCCTGCGCCAGTTGATCGGTGTGCAGGTCCGTCGTTTGTTTCACAATGCGCAGCCGCTCGATCGCCTGCGCGGGCGCTACGATCCATCCCACGCGCAACCCCGGAAACGCCACCTTTGCGAAGCTGTCGATGTGAATCACCAGATTTGAACGGTCGAGCTGCTTCAGAGAAGGAATGCGTTCGTCGCGTCCATGCAACCGAGCATAAATGTGGTCTTCGACGACGGGCACCTGGTAGCGCCCAGCCAGCTCCAGCAATTTGCGACGCGACGCAAGCGGCATGGATGTGCCGGTTGGGTTCTGAAAATCAGGCGTTAAGACAATCAGCTTTACGCGATTCGCCGCCAGAGTGGCCTCAAGTGCTTCCAGGTCCAACCCCAATGACGTTCCCGGCTCCGCTTGCGTTCTCATTGGAACGGCCAGGCAGCGCGCTCGCGACCCGTGGAAAATCGCCAAGGCGCCGGGATACGTGGGATTCTCCATAATCACCGAGTCGCCCGGACGTACGAATGCTTTGCTGATCAGATCAAACGACTGCTGGCAGCCATCGGTGATCAGCAGGTTTTCATCCTTTATGACAATCCCCTCGCTGCGCAACAACTCCCGCAAGGCTTCTTTTAATGGCGGATAGCCGTCCGACGGTCCCAGCTTCAAAACATCCGTGCCTTCCCGGCGCAGCACGGCGTTGACGCAAATCTGCAGCTCGTCGACTGGAAAAAACTCATCCGCAGGACACGCCATCACAAACGAAAGCACATCTCCGGGCACGTTGGCGGTCAGGCGGCTCAGCACTTCTTCGCCGCGTTCGTCCGCGAATAGCAGCTCCCAGCGAACGCCTGAGTTTCCGTCCAATACCGGCGGGGCAGGAGGCGTGATTTTCAAGCCGTTGCCATTTCCCCTAATAAACGTGCCTCGGCCGACGTGCCCCTGAATCAGGCCTTCCGATTCCAACTCGGCATAGGCATTGGCCACGGTGGTGCGGTGTACGCCTAGCATCGTTGCCAGTTCGCGGCTGGCCGGAATGCGGTCGCCGGGGCGCAAATCGCCTGTGTGCACGAGGGCGCGCAACTGATCGCGAAGCTGTATATACAGGGGGACATGACTCTGCGGCTGGAGATGAAGTGGAAGCATTGTCTCTCACCTCCAGCCAATTCTAGCAGAAATTGGACTGCTGCAAGGACCAATTTGTCTTTTGCCCTTAAGCCCCATTTTTCCTGCGGAAAACTCGCCTCCCCCACGCCTCAGAATTTGCATTTTGCGGCGCGAGACGCTTAAGCTCTCCGGCATGCCCAGCAAACGCGCCTCCTTCTTTGCCCTCCTGCTTTTGGCCGCTCCAGCCGTCGCCGCAGGCGAAGCCCCTGCGATAAGCAAGGCCGACCGGATTGAGCAACTCGTTTCTCATTACCAGAAACTCGGCTACTTCAACGGCGCGATTCTCGTGGCGGACCACGGTAAGGTCATCTACTCCAAGGGCGTAGGCAAAGCCAGCTTCGACTACGATATCCCCAATACTCCGAGCACAAAATTTGGCATAGCCTCCATCACCAAGCAGTTCACTGCCCTGCTCATCCTCCAGCAGGTCGCCGAGAACAAAATCGACCTCCAGGGCAAGGTCACCGACTATCTTCCCTGGTATCGCAAGGACACGGGCAGCCGCATGACCATCGAGCAACTGCTGCATCACACTTCAGGGCTGCCTTCCGATTTCGAATCGCCGGAATTTAATGCCACGCCGGAAGCTGCCCGCCGCTACGAGCACCAGGAATTTGCGGAGAAATTCTGCCAGCCCGCGCTTGCTTCCGAGCCCGGCGCGAAGTGGGAATACAGTAATTGTGGCTACAACTTGCTCGGCCTTGTTCTGGAGCGCGTCACCGGAGTCTCTTTCAATGAGCTGCTGCACCAGCGCCTGCTCGGTCCCCTAGGCATGAAAGACTCAGGCTTGGATCAAAACGACTCTCGCGTCGGTGGCGCCACTGGGTATCTCCGGCATGCCGGCCCGCGGTACACGCGTGGCGCGTATATCGACCGCATCCACGGTTTTTCGTCAGGTTCCATGTATTCGACCGTGGAAGACCTCTACAAATGGAATCAGGTGCTCTCGTCCGGCGATTTCATTTCGAAGGAATTGCGCGAGCAGATTTTTGCGCCGATATTGCACGACTGGGGCTACGGATGGTTCGTGACGAAAATTCCCATGGGCCAGCCCGGCGCCGGCTACACCATGGCTGAAATGCGCGGCGACATGCCGGAGAATTTCTTTGCGTGGATTCTGCGCTATCCCGAGCAGGATGCTGTCATCATCACTCTGCGCAATGTCTATGGCTCAACCGAAGGGCTCGAACAAAATATTCAAGCGATTCTGTTCGACGCCGAGCCGCACTTGCCTGCAAGAGCCGCCAAGGACATCGCCGCGCAGTTTTACCTCGTCCCCATCCGCTGGGTTTCGTGTCACGCTGAACTCGCTGCGATCTTGCTGCTTGCCATCGTCTTTTTTGCAATTTTGCTTTTTTTGCTGCGGAAACGGCGAGCCTGAAATTCACGGGAGAAATGTTCGGATTTTAAGGATTGGCAGGCTTGAGGCTGAGCCTCCCATTGATTTCACCGGCGGCAAGGTCGCGGATGCACAGCTTCGTCAGGTCGTTCGCATCGCACTGATAAATCTGTTTCAACGGAAGATCCTCCTCTGTCACCTTGTACTCCCCCGATGCCATGCTCTCAGCATCATCCACGTCCGCGCTCACAACCGGGCTGCCCTCGCGCACGCGCACGCGAAATTCTCCCGATGAGGGCTCATAGTTCTCATAACTGAAGCAATGCCCAATGCATGCGCGGTCGACCGTGTGGTGAATGAACTTCAACCGCGAATCCTCAGGGGCAACGACCGTTGCGAGCACCCGCGTTCCTGGAGCAAAACCATGCGCGATTTTCTCGGCGTTTGCCTCCAGCCGGTTCAGCCATCCGGTGTCCTGGTAAAGAAAAGTGCAAAATACCAACATCGCCGCGCCAAAACCAGCCGCGTGGAATTTTCGTGGCTTGAGCGTTCCAAGAACGCACAAGCCGAAAATGGCGGAAATTGTCGTCAGCCGTGAGCCAAGAACGCCAATCCAGCCGGCGTACATCGATGGGCGCAAATTCTCCGGCAGGAGCGCGGTCGCGCTAAACGCCAGTGCATACAATTCCTCTGGCAATTCGAATCGCTTCCACGAACCTGGTTCCCGTCTGCGTTCAACAACGTCTATCGCGACGCAAGTCATGCCAAAGCAAAATGCAACCGCCGCCAGCCAGCTGTATCGTGTCCCATACAACGCCAACTGATCTGCGCCGTTAAAAAAGTAGAAGGGTCCGCGGTCCCAATCCGCGTTGAGTTCAGGCTTGTGTGCCGCATACCAAGACCCCACAAATAACGATGCAATGCCCGCCACAAGCAGCGCCAGCTTCCACCATCCAGGTAATTTCCCTTTGATCTTCATGTACGCAAGCGTGCCAATTAGCCACAAAAATCCGATCGGGTGCGCCACCCAGGTCAAAACAGCAAGGATGGCCCCGCCCACCCAATGCATTCCTCGCGCCTTCCACAAGAGCGCCAGCGCGAAACACGCAAGCCCCAGCGACCAGTAATAATTCATGAAGCCCATGCTGAACGAATAGCCGTAGGCCAGCATGGCGATGCATGGCGTGAGAAACCACGGGGGCTGCTCCGTCAACGCGCTGACGAAGGCAAACACTCCCCAGAAAAACGTGAGCACGCAGGCGGAGACCGCAATTTTCTCCGCCGCCACGAAGCCCACGATCTTCGCTAGCCCTAGTAGCGTTACGTCAAACAAAATGTTGTTCCACTGCTTGGCGATAGACAGTCCCGGCGCCTTCCCCTTCTCGATCAATTGCGCCAGCCAAGCGTTGTACACGTGGCTTGCCAGGTCGCCCGCTTCGATGTGTTGGTGCCAAAAGCACGGAATCAGCACCGTCGCGCTCACTGCAAGAACGAGCCACCACCAGCGTCGCAAAAAGGCCAGGGTCGCGTTCCCTTCATACAAAAAGTGCGCCCACGTCTCGAAAATGTCTTGCAGTGGCCCCATTTCGCTCCTCGGGTCGGGTTATGAAGCAAGCCTCTTTCGAGGCGGAGTGTCTGCCTGAGTTGTCTCTATTTTGGTTTCAGGAGTGTGCCCACGAGGGTATCGCCAAGCCATTGCTCATATTTGTCGGCGCTCCATTTACGTTCAACCACCAACCTGCGGTGAATATCGTAACTGGTAAGGGTCCAAAGAATGTCCCCCGCTGCAGCAGCCGTCACCTCCGAGCGCAATGCTCCCTTCTCTTTCAAGAACATGACAAGCCCGGCCTGCCGTTCAAACCGCAGGCGCTCCTTTTCGCGAACAAAGTCGGGTGCTATGGCGGCGGCTCCGCGCAGAACTTCCGATTCGCTCCGGAGCGAATCGTAGATGCGCCGGCTAATCTTGGCCGCGAAGCGTAGGCGCGTCTCCGGGTCGTTGGACTGCATCGCTTCGCGCACCATATTGGCATAACCCGAGTTGAAAGCCGCCCGTTCCATCAAGCCCTGCAAAATCCCGCTTTTGGAGCCAAAGACCGCGTAAACGGTTGGCGCTGCCACTCTCGCGTCGGCAGCAATGGCTTCGATCGTGGCGTCCGCAAACCCTTTGTCCACAATCATCCGCCGCGCAGCGTCGAGGATCCGCTTCCGGGTTTGCCCTGCCTGCTCCGCCCGCGCAGGGGAGTGATATTTCCGGGCTCGTTTTGTCGTATTAAGCATAGTGCGCTATATTAAGTATAGTGCGCTACATCAAACCGCGAAAGCGGCGTTAGGGGGCACTGGATGACATTGTACGCGTTGATTCTATTTAGTCACGTTGCGGGCGCACTTTTTCTTTTTGCCGGACTAACTCTGGAGTGGATGGCCGTCACCTACTTGCGCGCGAATCTGGATCGTGCTCAGAGGGACACCTGGATTCGCGTGGCCACAATCGCTGCCCGGTTTTACGGCCCGGCTCTTGGCGTGCTCTTATTTTCGGGCGGATACCTGGCTTCCAAGATAGGGGGTAAACAAGGCTGGATTTTCGTCTCACTCATAGTTTTGTTGGTCATTGGGCTGATCGGAGCAGTGCTTACGGCTCCGCGACTCCGAGCCATCGGTAAAACGATGAAGGAAAATACGGAGACAATTTCCCTCACACTCAAGAACCGAGTTCAAGACCCCATACTGCTTGCTTCGGTGCGCCTTCGCGTTGCCCTCGTTTTCGGAGTCGTGCTCCTGATGGTCAGCAAAGTGGACATGCGGATGAGCCTCCTCACTATTGCCTGCGCCACCGCGCTAGGCATGGTCGTCGCGCTTCCCGCCTGGCGGCGGACGGCGATTAATGATGTGAAAACGAGCAATCCAGCGTTTACGCCTAATTCCGCGAATGAAGCGAACGAGGTTGGACGATCATGAGACTACTGTCGAATAGAGTGGCGATGGTTACCGGGGCAAGTCGCGGCATCGGGGCCGCAATTGCCCGCCTCTTTGCGAAAAACGGCGCAAGAGTGGTTGTCCACGGAAGAGATAAGGCGGCGCTATCCTCTGTGCAAGAGGACATTCAGCGCGGTGGCGGGATTGCGACTCAGGCCGTCGCGGATCTCACCAGTTTCGAAGAAATAGAAGCCATGCGGCGAGAGGTCGAACAAGCATTCGGGCCAATCGAGATCCTTGTCGCCAACGCCGGAGGTAGTTTTACCAAACCCGGACTGCTCGAAGAGGTAAGCGTGGAAGGCTGGAACGCCTCCATCGACGGCAATCTAACCGCGACCTTTCTGACCTTAAAGAGTATTTTGCCTGGAATGAAGGAGCGGAAAACCGGGAATATTGTCACGGTGTCGTCTGCCGCTGGGCGAAGAGTTCATCCCCAAGCCCCAATTCCTTATTCTGCTGCCAAGGCAGGCATCCAAATCCTCACCCAAATTGTCGCCGCCCAAGCCGGTCCATTCGGCATTCGGGTGAACTGCATAGCGCCCGAGACCATACTTACGGAACGCAACCAACAGCGCATCCCCAAAACTCAGCAAGAGGCGTTAGCCGAGCTACACCCCGTAAGACGGCTAGGCACACCGCAGGATGTGGCTGACGCTGCTCTTTTTTTAGCTTCGGACGAATCGTCGTGGATCACTGGGACGGTTTTAGACGTCACGGGCGGCGCTGTTATGGTCTAGGGATACCGCGCCAGGTAGGAGTCTGCCATCCGCTCGCACGGAAATTATAGGGCGGTTAACTGCCTCTTACTTCGAGACTTGGTTTTCGCCCAAGCGCTTCAGGCGGTCTCGCAAGCGCCTTTGCAAGGGCTGCGGAGTGTTTGGATTGAAGGCCACAAGATACCAGAGCGGTTGGCTGCGATCGCGGCTTAACCAAGCCAGCGTCGTGGCGTCCGCGTTCGGGTGCCGCGCCACGTTTTCGCGAATCGCGCCGTACGGATGCTTCGCGAGCTTCCCCAGCGTTTTGGAGTTGGCGCGCGGATGCTCACTGATCAGCCGCAACAAATAGAAATCCTCCGAAGGCGCCTGCTTCACCAGTTTTTCAAGCATTTCCGGCTTCGCGTCCGCGCTCAATACCAGCCCGATTTTCTCGTCCCATGCCACGTTGATCTGATTCAATTCCCGCGTGCGCGCGTGAATCAGCTCTTCCAAGATGCGCCGCTCCTGCTGCATGCGCGCGATCGGCAAATCTGTTCCTTCCAAAGAATCGAGCACACGGAGAAGATGCTGCCGTTCGCCAAAAACAATTTGGGAGGTCCGGCTAACCGTGCCCTTCTCTTTCTCCTTGTGCTGCACCAAGTCGGAACGTCGCATAATTTGGCTGCTCCACACAGATCCCCCAACGCTCGTCGAGGAATCGATCATTCCCTCTTGCATTTGAATCCCGGCCACACAGGTGGAATCGGGGATTTGCGGTGGCTCAGCGAATTATGTTCCGCGTGAGGGATGGGGTAAAGTTGAGTGGAAAGCCGTTGTGCCCGATGTGCCACTCCGGTCTTAGGACTAGCTATGTCCGCATTTCAGGAACACAAAGACGAACTGGAGCATTACGAGCAGATGTTCGGTCGCGAACGCGGCCGCCTGGCCGTCTCGCTCGACCGCATCACGAATGCATTGGTGCTAGCGGGCCAGCACGCCGTCTACTGCACGAGCCAGCGGAATCCGGCTGTTCCGGCAATGGATTTGCGCATGATCCATCAGGAATTGGTTCACGCGAAGGAACTGGTTCAGTCCGTGATGGAAGAACTGCGCAAGGCGAGGGAACAGCCTAACAGCTAGGTCCGCAAATTCTACGTTTCTTTAGGTCCCTACTGCATCGCGTCCTTGCGTCTTGTTTTCACTCGCGCCGCAAGAATGGATTCAGCTCGCGCTCGTGGCCGATCGTGGTCATCGGACCATGCCCCGGATGCACGATCGTTTCATCAGGCAAGTGCATCAGCTTCGTACGCAGTGAACTCATGATGTCTTCGAACGACCCGCCCCACAGATCTGTGCGGCCTATGCTGCCGGCGAAAAGTGTGTCGCCGGCGAAGAGTTGGGGCGCGCGCAGTTCCCTCTTATCCGACTCAACTGCATCCCCAGCTTCTCTGGAATCGTCACCTTTCTCAGCGCCAACCGAGTTGGCTTTCTTATCTGCGCTCGCCCCGGCAGGACTTGCGACTTTACCGCTAGCAGCAACTTTCCCGTGATCATGCGGCAAGTACAGTGACACACTACCCGGCGTGTGCCCCGGCGTATGAATCACCTGCGCCTCGAGCGAACCCCAGCGCAGCACGTCGCCTTCCTTCAACAACTGGTCGATCTCCGTCAAATCCGGCGGAAGGACGCCAAGGAATGAAGCCTGCATGTCCATGGCCTGATACAAAGGCAAATCATCGCGGTGCATCAGCACGGGCGCACCCGTGTATTGGTGGAGCTTGCTAAGGCCGCCGACATGATCGATGTGCGCGTGGGTGCTGACGATAGCCTTCACCGTGAGGCGGCGCCGGCCGAGTAGATCCAGAATGCGTGTCACTTCGTCGCCGGGGTCGACTACCAGCGCTTCGCGGGTCAGCGGGTCGCCGATAATCGAGCAATTGCATTGCAATATGCCCACAGGAATAGTGATGTGTATCAAACTTGCGTTGGCCGCATGGAGTGCTGGCGTGCGATCGCTCATGCGGGGATTATAACATTGGAATTCACGGTGACTGCGATGGCCCACTGCGCCGCCCCGAGCCTGCGAAATGGGTCTTTGATAAACTGATTTTGTAAGGCGGAAAGAATGGCAATGCCGTCCTCACCACAAACGCCTTTGACAGGCGCAACAATCGACACCCCACTCGCCTCGCTCAACGCTAGCGCGGGTGCAAAAATAGGCGTGTGGTTTGGGTGCGCGCTGCCTGACGATTTCGGTGACGCGGAAACCGAGTATCGCTTCGCGAACCAGACCGTTGCGCTAATCGACAAGAATTACCGCGCCTACCTCGCCTTCAAAGGCCCGGACCGTGTGCGCTACCTGAACGCAATTCTGACCAACAACATCAAGGATCTGCCTGAGGGACAAGGCATCATTTCGCTGCTGCTCAATCCGCAAGGCCACATCCTCGCCGAGCTGGAAACCTACGCGTTCCCGGACCGCCATCTTTGCGTCTCTTACGCCATGATTCGCTCGCAACTCATCGAGTGGATGGACAAATACATCATCATGGACGACGTCACGCTAACCGACGAAACAGAGCAATGGGGTGCGCTGGCGCTCGAAGGGCCGCAGGCCGCCACGGTAGTGCGGGAACTCACAGGCATTGCGTTGCAATCGCTGAACGATCTCGCTAGCGTGGACGGAGAGATCCTTCGCCTCGCTCAGGATGACAGCGCAGGCGGTGCAGCGGCATTCGCGCCAATTCCCTGCCGAGTTGTGAAGCGCAGCCCGGGTGGAGTCGCTGGCGCTGAGTTCGTTGTCAAGCGAGAGCACTTACCCGCACTCTGGCAAATTTTGCTTGAAGCCGCACGGAGACACGGCGGTGGCCCAGTTGGTTACACAGCGCTGAGCGGCCAGCGCCTGGCGTTGGGCGCGCCGTGGTTTGGCTACGACTTCGGCGACAAACAGATTCCGCATGAAGCCGGGCTCGAAAACAGCCACATTAGCTACACCAAGGGTTGTTACACCGGCCAGGAAATTGTCGAGCGCGTGCGTTCGCGTGGCCACGTAAACCGTCAGCGTGTTTCGCTGCTCTTCTCTGGCGACGCCATACCCGAGGCCGGCGCGCCGCTGACCGCTGCCGACGGCAAAGAAGCAGGCTACGTCACTCGAGCCGCGCGAATTTGGGATCCGCCGCGTGTTATTGGTATGGGGTACATTCGCAAAGAAGCTGACGCTCCGGGTGCGACATTGCAATGGGCTGGCGGAAGTGCAACGGTCATCCAACTGCGCTAAGCCCGCGCCCAACTGCCCCAAATTGAACCGCCGGAACATGATTGGGGCAGAACCAAATTGAGCCTGCGCACGCGTGGGGATGTATTTGATACTTGCATTCCCCCCCTTATTTAGTAGGCGCCAACTCCTCTCTGGTGCCTGGAGGATTCCAGATGGCTGCTCCCGTTTCCGCCGTTACCCATTCGCGCCCGCAAACGCAGGGTCCCATTGAATTACGATACGATATAGATATGTCCACGGGCCTGGCGCCGGCGGCGGTCAGCCGCCATAAGTGCCTCATTTACGACGGCGATCCGTCTGACCAGCTTCCTGTTGTCATTCCCCTCCTGCTAGACGGCCTCCAGGACAACTGGCGCTGCCTTTACCTCGGCAGCCCGGAAATGGTGAGCATGGTGGGCGGCGCGCTCAGGGCGCGGGGCGTTGATGTTCCTTACGAAACGCAGCGCGGCGCGCTTCTCATGTCCTCGGCCCGGGACCATCTCGACCGCGGGAAGTTCGATCCTCGCGCCATGATCGATAGCCTGTCCGCTCTCATTGACGACGCGGTTCAGGATGGTTTCCAGGGACTCTGCGCCACCGGCGACATGCGGTGGGAGCTTGGCGAAGATGATAATTTTGACCGCCTGCTTGAATACGAAGCGCGACTCGAACAGGTTTTTCGCGATAAGCCTCTGCGGGGCATTTGCCAGTACCATCGCGACGTTCTCCCGGCACGGGCCGTCCGCGAGGCACTCGTGGCCCACCAAAGCGTTTACATCGGCAGCACGCTCAATCGCGACAACTTGTATTACATGCCTCCCGAGTTGCTCTTGGATGCCCTCGAAGACGGCCATTTCAACGGCTCCAAGCAAGGCGAATGGATGTGTCAGCAGATCATGCGCGTCCTCACGGCGGAAGAGTCTCGCGACAAAGCCTTGTCCGCGTTGCAGGAAAGCGAGGCCCGCCAGCGCCGTCTGGCCGAGCAATTAGCCGAAATGAATTGGGAACTCGAACGCCGCGTCGCCGAACGCACCGCCGAACTCCGCCTCGCCAATGAGCATCTCGAAGCGTTCTCGTATTCTGTGTCGCAGGATCTGCGCTCGCCCTTGGGAACAATCATCGGTTCCTGCGAAATGCTAGAAAATGATTGCGGAAATGCGCTAGGCGAGCAGGGCCGCAAGCACCTTGACCGCATGGGTTCCAGTGCATGGCGCATGCGCGACCTCATCGATGGCCTGCTGACGCTGGCCCGTGTTGCCAAAACGGATCCTAGCCAACACACGACAGTTGATCTGAGTGCACTCGCGGAGGAGGTAGCCCACGAGATTCGACAAACCGAACCCCAACGATCCGTCGAATTAGTGATTCACAAAAACCTGCACGCGGCGGGCGACCCGACTTTGCTGCGCGCCGTGCTGGTGAATCTGGTGTCCAATGCTTGGAAGTTCACTTCCAAGCGTACTGGCGCCCGAATCGAAGTCAGTGAAATCCGAGGAGAATTCGGCGGGACGGCTTTTTTTGTCAAGGACAACGGCGCGGGCTTCGATATGAAATCCGCAGAAAACTTTTCTGCGTCTTTCAAAGACTCCACCGCCAGGACGAGTTCCCCGGCACAGGCGTGGGCCTTGCAACGGTGCAAAGAGTCATCGCCAAGCACGGCGGCCGCATCTGGGCGGAAGGCCATCCCGGCGAAGGCGCAACGTTTTTTTTCACTTTGCCTGGCACTGCTTCCTGAGAATTCTTGGCCTCTCTGTCATCCCGAACCCGGTCGCGTCGTTTGCGAACGGCGGTGAGGGATCTGCTTTTCCTCCGTATAGTCAGCATCTTGCAGGCGTGTTCCTCGCAAATCAAATTGCGCGATGCGAAATGCGCGGACACTTTATAATATTTGTGTAGAGTCCGAGCCCACGCCTCTCTTCCCCTGAGCAGCTACAACCGGAGAACCCAATGACGCTTGGAACAGCCCTATTCGCTTCAGTCGTTCTTGTGCTCGCCGTCTTCCACAAACCCTTCCGCAGAATTTTCTTCTGGGTTGCGGGAATCTCGGCAATTGGCGCGGGAATCTTTTTCCTCAGCGTACACCTGTATCACCGGCATGAAGCAGCGCAGCGAGCGGAAGGCGACCGGCAAATCAAGGCATGTATAGCCCGCTTCCCTGTTCCTTACATTGAGCCTGACGGCGAGCGCATGAGCCCGTCCGCGGTTGCTTCCGCCTGTACCCGGAATCCGGCTTTCGCTCCTAACGCGAATTCTCCCAATGCTGCAAAGGTCGTCGAAGTTCACGGCGGAGCCACGCTGCACATCAATCCCGCGCAACAGTTCTCTTCTGACGGCGACCCTGACGTCATTCCAATCATCTATCTCGGCCATCGCCAAACCTTCGTTCTGACGTGCGGCTATTATGGGGACGCAAAGGCCGCCAGCATTTCGATCAATCAAGGCCTCGTCTCCTGCCCAGACGCAACCCCGGCTCAATGTGTTCAGACAGGCGACAAGCAGAAGCCCGCTAGGTGGGGCAACTACATCGTGCTTTCCTTGCGCGACTGTACGAAGGACGGCTGCGTGGTTTACAGCGGAAAACGAATCGTAGGTGGCATCACACGCAACGAGATCACCAGCGCTCAATGGGATACTTGTGGATAAGGCCACGTAAGATCACCTTATCTGGCCGAGCTGTTTCTTATCGCGGGACAGGCGTTCCTGCCTGTCCCACCAGCTCCGCGCTTCCGACCTCCTCCCCAACGCCATTTTGAAAATCGGCCACTGTAAAGGCATGATAGTCACCCATCACCGCTAACCCATGACTACAGAAACGAGAGCCAACGATAAAGACAAGGTACGCGACCACTACGACCGCATAAGCCCTTACTACCGCGCGTTGTGGGGCGAACACATTCACCACGGCTACTGGATTCGCGGGGACGAATCGAAAGAGACGGCACAGCTTCAGCTCATCGAGCATCTGGCACAAGCCGCAGGAATTCAGCGGCACGCGAAAGTGCTGGACGTTGGGTGTGGATTTGGCGGGAGCAGCATTTACCTGACGCGGAAATACGAAGCCGAAGTCACGGGAATCACGATTTCTAAAGTGCAAGTGGAAATGGCGAACAAAGCAGCCGCGGATGCCGGCGTCACCGCGAAATTCCTATTGATGGATGCAGAGGCCATGACGTTCGAAGAACAGTTCGACGTCGTGTGGTCGGTGGAATCGATTTCGCATTACCTGGACATACCAAAGTTCTTTGCTGCCGCGGCAAAGCTGCTGAAACAGGGCGGAACGCTCGCAATCACGGATTGGTTCAAGAGAAAAGGGCTGACACCGCACGAATGCAAGAAATATCTGCGCAACCTGGAACACGGAATGATGGTGGAGTTGCATAGCATGGAAGATTACGCTGGATATATGGCGGCAGGCAGCCTGGAGGTGATGCACAGCGAGGTACTGAACAAGTATTGCGCGAAAACGTGGGACTTTGGCCTGAACATCATCAAGGACAAATCGTTGTGGGGAGCGGCAATACGAAATGGACCCGATTTCGTGCGTTACTTACGGGCGTTCAAAGATATGCGCGCGGGATTCGTGTCGGGGAATTTCGTTTATGGCTTGATGGTAGCGAAGAAGGGTGAGACGCAAGGGTAAATCCGCAGTGGGCCTTGGAAGGGGACCTAAGAGAAGCAGAATCTTGTCCCAAGGCGCAAGGGTAGCAAGATACCCACAGGGGGGCTGTGGGGAGAAAGCAGATCAGGCAAAAGCCTTCAGGTGACGCAACTGCGCCGCCTTGCTTCGCGGATTAGACTCCCAGTGAACTTCGGGCATGTCGCCAGCTCCCAGATAGCGCAGGTATCCGGCCGCATAGCCCTCCGCTTTCCTTCTCGCATCATCCAGGTTGTTGGCGTCTTCCATAACCACCTTGGACTTGCGGTTCACATCAAAAACAACAGCCAGGTGCCCCAAACAGTACACTTCCGCGAACAACCAAAGGTGCGCGCTATTCACCTGCAGGTTTGCCTGATAACCGTCTCCGATGACAGGCCAACTGAGTCGGGTGACAGAGCTCATGACCCCACTCCAGTTGGTGAACCGTACTCCTTGGTACCTCTCACGTCAATATCTTTCCGAAACTACATTGGAAGCGCGAATATAACCGTCGGAAAAGCGCCATGTCCGGGGAGCTGGCCCATGGAGAGCCTCCAAGCTGGGTTGGAATTGACATAGAGAGACAGCGGGAATAGCGTAGGGCAACTCAAACTTGTCCCTGAAAGCATCAGTGACTCGCGCAAGGAGAGCTCTGAACTGAGCTTTGTGGACTCAGGGCGAGCGGCGGGCTGCCAAAGAGAGGAGATACTCCGTGGAAAAGCACATCGTGAAGTGGACCTATTGGTTGGGACTGCTGTGCGCCGCGGTGGCATTGATCATACGAGGCTTAGAAGTGATGGGGATGTATGTTTCCGACTATCTGCCGGTGTGGGTAAAAATCGGGTACATGAGCTTTTATAAAGCGGGGCTGCTATTGCTGGCAGTGTCGATTGCCACGGCAACCATGATCGGCGCACGAAATCAAAAGGAGTAGCGTTTTTCGTGAGGGACAACATGGATCGCGCTCTGCTCGACTCGAAGCTGAAGAGCGAATTGGGGAATCGCGAGGAAAGATAGGGTCGATGGCAGCTCGATTTCGGGAGGATTCGTGAAGAAGATTCTGATGGCCGTGGCGTGTGTTTTGGGAGGCGTTGGAACCATCACCGCAAACAAGCTCCTGGTAACGGACGAGCTGGACATGAAGGTGGATGCGTTTGTCCAGAGCGAAATGCAAAAGCAACACATTCCGGGAGTGGAGCTGGGCGTCTATCGCAACGGCAAGCTGACGAGGGCGCAAGGCTTCGGCCTGGCGAACGTGGAATGGAATGCAGCGGTGACGGCGGACACGATTTTCCAATCCGGTTCCGTAGGAAAGCAGTTCACCGCAACGGCCGTGATGATGCTGGTGGAAGAAGGCAAGGTCGGGCTGGAAGATCCCATTAAGAAATATTTCCCGGATGCGCCCGACACTTGGAACGACATCAAGGTGCACAACCTGCTAAGCCACACTTCCGGATTGAGTGAGTATGAAACTGGAGCGCGCACGAAAGCCGGCGGACCATTTTATATGCGCTTGGATTTCACGGAAGACGAGCTTTACAAGAAAATTGCCGAGATGCCGATGGATTTCAAGACAGGCGAGGATTGGAGTTACCGAAACACGAATTACGTGCTGCTGGGAATTTTGATTCACAAGGTGACGGGGAAGTTTTACGGCGACTTTTTGCAGGAGCGGATCTTCAAGCCTCTGGGGATGAACCGCACGCGGATTATCAGCGAGGATGACATTATTCCGAGGCGGGCGGCGGGATACCGGCTGGTGAAGGGCGAACTGAAAAACCAGGAATGGGTTTCACCATCGCTTAATTCGACGGCGGATGGCGCGCTCTATTTTACCGTGGAAGACTTGCAGAAGTGGGATGCGGCGTTGTACACGGAAAAGCTCCTGAAGAAATCGAGCCTGGAGCGTATGTGGACGGTCGAGAAGCTCAACAATGGCAAGCCGAACAAGGCGGGCTATGGGTTCGCATGGGAAATGAAAACCGTCAATGGACATCGCTTGATCGGCCACGGTGGGGCCTGGCAAGGGTTTACCTGCTACATCGCGCGGTATGTGGATGACCGGCTTACCATTGTGGCGTTGACGAACCTGGATTCAGGGCACTCAAATCCGGATAAGATCGTGACCGGTGTAGCGGCGATTTACAATCCCGCGCTCAAGCCGCCCGAAGAGAAACCCATCGCCGACAAAGAGCCGCAGGTAACTCAGATGGTGAAAGACCTGCTGCGGGACATTGCCGATGGGAAAGCAAAGCCGGAACGATTCACGGATGAATTGCGAGGGAAGCTCTTCCCCGGCGAGATGCAAGAGCTGGGGCCAGCCCTGAAGGAGTTTGGAGAGGTGAAGTCGCTGGAATTGATGGAGCGAACGGACGAAGGTGGGCAAAGGAATTACAGGTATCGCGCAACATTCCCGGAGATGACCATCATGGCTTCAATCGCGCTGACGAAGGATGACAAGATTGCGAAGCTGGATTTTTCAGGAGAGTGAGGCCGCTCATCCTGCGCGTTGCAGAACAAAAGAGAGATTTCTCCGCTGCGGGACGTCGAGGGCGGCCGTCCCTCCGGTCGAAATGACAGGTTGGGCAGTGCCTTAGTTTTTGGCGGTGGCGGCTTTGAGCTTCTTCAGTTCCCTTTCGCGCTCGAGATAGGGTTCGCCCTTGCTGATCCAGGGAGCGGCTGGCTCATCCTTCAAGTAGTGGCCAAACCAGGCATAAATGCGGTGCTGGTAATCGACTTGATTGGCCTTTTTTCGCAAGCCGTGATCTTCGCCCGCGTATTCGATGAGGACAACGTCTTTTTTGGCGCGCCGGGCAATGTTGTAGAGCTCTACTCCCTGATGAAAAAACACCGTGCCGTCGCTGTCGCCAACTTCGATGAGAAGAGGCGTGGTCATGGTTTGCACGCCGAAAACGGCGGAGTTTCGAATGTAGGCCTGGAGGTCTTCATAGAGCGGAACTTGCATACGCTGCTGGCCGGTCTCGATGTGGTCGGTTTCGGCAATGCCCGAGCTCCAGTGATGATTGCCGTAGTTGCTGACCAAGTCCGTGATGGGCGCACCCGCGACGGCCGCGGCGAAAAAATTCGTGGTATGCGTTGCCAGATAGACGGAGTCGAAGCCGCCCCAGGAATGACCCATGACTCCGATTCGCTTCGGGTCGACGACGCCCTTTTGAATGACTGCTTTCACAGCTGCGGTGACGCAGTCGACAACGGAAACTCCGGGATCGCGCGGCCTGAATAGAATGTCGGGTTCAAGGAGGAAGTAGCCGTGCTGTGTAGCGGCGCTGACGTTGTAATAGGCACGCTCGGAGGGCGGGCTGTAGCGGTGAAGGTTGTCAGAAAGCTTTTCGTACATGTAAACGATCATGGGATATTTTTTCGCGGGATCGTAACCGGCCGGATAAAAGAGTGCGCCTTGCAGGTGTTCTTTGTGCATGTTTTGATAGTCGACTAGCTCAGCGCGGCCCCATGAGTAATTGCTTTGGAACGGATTCGTCTTAGTGACCGGCTTCCCGTCTTTAAGGTCGGCGCCCGAGATGAACGCGTTCGGTGATTCGACGAAAGTTTGTTGAACAAATTCGAACACGTCCGCATCTTTGGATTTGGCGAGATGGTCGAGGCTTTTGTCTAGCCAGAGGAGATGTTCTTCGGTCAGAGTGCCGGAAGCACCGGGCCGGAGTCGCGCGAAACCCGTTTTTTTGGTCCAAATGCCGAAAAGAGTTAGATAGATGGGCTTGTCGGTGTCGATCCATTCTTCTTCGGGATCGAGCTTCTCGTAGCGATGGCGGACTTGGCCGGCGGCACCGTCGGTGAGCCGGACGGCGCGCGAGCCATCGGGAGTGACTTGCCAGAGATCGAATTTGTCGTACAGGATGACGGCCGCGTCGTTCTTGGTCCAGCCGGCGACGCCAAACGGCGGCTTCTGCTTGATTGTCCAATCGGATTCGCGATTGACGAATGCGGTCTGAACGCTTTTGGTGATGTTGAAGGTCGAGTGAGTGGCGGTGTTGACGGTCCAGTAGTGGTCGTCGTGGAAATAGAGAATGTAGCGGCCGCCGGGACTGGTCTCGAGGTAGTAGTCGTTATCGAGGCGGTCTTGAATTTTGGTGCGGCTTCCCGATGCGACGTCGATGAGCGAAACGTCGGCAGCGGGCCGACCGATGGAACGCTCCATGGCATAGGAGGACCAGTTGGCGGCGACAGCGGAGCCTTGGTGCTTGAGAGGAGTGACTTCTTCATCTAAATCCTTGCCGAGAGGAACGAGAGCGTTCTTTTCGATCTGCCAGGCAGCGAGCACGTTTTTCTGGCGGTCGTTTTTGGCGTTGAGCTTTTGTTTGGGCATAACTTCCACATCGCGCCAGCTCCAAACGGCAACGCTGGGCGGCTCTTCTTCGTCTTTGTCCTTGTTTTTATCCGCATCTTTGCTCTTATCTGAATCCTTGTCTTTTCCGGCGTCAGCGGTCTTTGAAGAATCGGTGGGTTTCGCAGGATCGGCTGTAGAGGGTGCTGCTGCGGGCTTTGGGGATTCAATCTTGTCGTCCCATTTGGCAAGGCCGAGGAAAACTATACCTCCATCCAGAGCCCATTCCGGCTTGCGATGAGAAACAGTGCGCGTGGCAACGGGAAACTTTGTGTCTGTCGTGGGGTCGTAGACTTTTGCAGATTCGTTGGCTTGGCCGAGATTGGTCCAAGCAAGAACAGCCTGCGTGGGGCCGTCGCGCTTGTCGTCGGATTTTGAGCGAAGGACGGCGAGGTCCGCGCTCTTCTTGCGCCAGGAAAGGCCTGAGTAAACGGAGGCGAAGGTATCAAGAACGCGGACTGAGGCGGCGTGCGCGTCGAAGATCTGGACGCCGTTGCCAGTTTTGTCTTCTGCGTTGATGATCATGGCAAGGAGCGTGCCGGTCTTCGGCTGGTCCTGCCAGGCGTATTGCGAGACGTTGCCGAAAGAAGTGTCGTGGCTCGTGGAGAGCTGGCGCAAGAGCAAAGTGGCGCCGACGGGAGCTTCCTCTGCGTCGGAGGGATCAGACGAGTCTTTTTTGTCGGATTCCTTTTTTTCAGGCGACGTGCGATGCATCGCCAGCCATGCGCCATCGGGACTGAACGCGAACGATTCGATGCCGTCCACGGTCGAGAGCTCGCCGGAAGCGAGATTCATCAAGCCGATTTTTTTGGGCACCGGCTTTTTGTCCTTCTTCAGTTTTTCTTCTTGCGATTCGGAAATGCCGATCGAATAAGCAACCCACCGTGAGTCCGACGAAAAAACCGGCGCTGCGCCGAAGGAGATGATCTTGGTAGTGCCGTCGGCGATGTTCGTGATGCGCAATTCGTTGTTGCGATTCGAACGATTGATGGCGTAAGCCAGCCATTTACCATCGGGAGAAAGGCCGCCGTAGTCCCGGAAGGTAATAAGAGATTCCCACTGGCCGTAGTCGGCGGAAGGGATGGGAGGCTTAGATTGGGCATGGGCAGAGATTGCAGCGGCAGGAATCAGAATGAATGAAATAATTGTGCATCGCATGGCTGGCCTTCCTTGAAGTAGCGGCGGGATTTTAGCACAGAGGTCACAGAAGCCACGGAGAGACAGTCGGAAGAACGGCAGGACCTAGTTAGCTCCTTTTCTGGCCAGACCAGTGTAAGGTCAATTCTCTATGCCGGCGAGGCGGCAGATGAATCCCCATCCACCACCGAGTTCGCTGACCGCCAGCATGAGTTCATTGCTGCCCTTCTTCAAGGGAAGATAGACAGCGTCGTTTTCCGGATTGACGATGCCAAGGAAGCCGGGGTCACGGAAACCCTGGGCGCTTCGGCCACGGTAAAGAATCCTGCCGTTCAAGAACACGCTGACGTCGTCGCTGTAGCCGATTTCGAGTTTTTTCACCTCGTCGCGCTCGGAATTAATTGTGGTACGAGCAAAGAGCACCTTTCCACCCGGCTGGGGATCGAGGCGCTTGGAGAAGTCGCCCTGAAACGTAACTCTCGGATGAGGCGCCTCGCGGTAACGATAGAGAACTACAAAACCTGGCGGCTCTGCCTCTACATCCTGCCATTGGATGGCAGCGCTCTCGGAAGGCGAAAGCGCACGCTCGAGATTGCGCGCGAGCGCATCGTAAGACGGTGAAATGCTCCACTTGGTCAGAACGTTGGCCGGCATTGGTGGAAGGTGCCGCTCCCAAGGCGCATCGGGCGTGGTACGTACTTGGAAGTTGGAGAAATAGGTCTCGCCGGTCAAGACAAAAAGGGCCACCTGCCCCTTCTGGATGCCCGTTTTCAGATCGTTCATTACGAGTGCCGGCTTGTCCATATCCTTGACATACAGCTTTGCCTGCGCGCCCGCCACTTCGAGCCGGAGATGAAACCAAACGTCCTTGGGGATGTCGACCGCGCCGGTAAAGCCGGGCCCATTGTAGATTTGCCAGTTGCGGCCAGTGTTGAGAACCGGCGTGTATTGCATGGCGTCGGGAAGGCCAGACTTGTGCTGGCGGAGGTAGACTTCTTCGCCGTTGAGGCCGTCTTTGTCGACGCGAAACTGAAAACCGAAGAATCCGCGGTTTGCTGGAGTTGCGGCATCAACGTCGATGACGCCATCGCGCATTTCAAAATCTTTTGGAGCCGCCGCACCTCCATCGAGAAGGAGGCACTTGCGCCCTTGGTATTCGGCTACTTTGGCTTGCCCCTCCAGATCCCAGCGCGGGGAGTCCGGCGGAACGGAAATCGCGCCTGGGGTCTGTGGCTGCTGGAACGGTCTTGAATGTGCCGTGGACGCAAGGAGAAGAACAAAAGAACAAAGAGCGAGACGTCGAAGCACAGATGCCTCCCTAGAAGTTCATAGCTCTGTGTTGTATGTCTTGGAAGTTCTCTCGGACACTTGGACGAGTAAGCCAAAGAATCGGTAGCAGGTTACCGGCAAGGGCCGCTACCCAAGAAGCTTAACCCGCGAGATGCCCAAGCGTCACGGCGCTTCACTATCCGCAGTGCTCGCTTCTAAATCGAAAAAGTTGCGACTTAAACGATGCGGCGGGGGAGCAAGGGATTGAGGTGCATTGTGAGGTCGTAGACCGAGGCGCCGCAGGCTTCGGAGACGTCTTCGGGGCGAGAACCGGGCTTGGCATCAAAGGAGGTGGCGATATCACCGATTTTGACTTTTTCTTCGGCGCCGATCTCGACAATGCAGTGACTGGCGGAAACCACGGCGATGACGGGATAAAGATCGCCGTTGATGCGGACTTTGGCGCCTTTCGCGGCCTCGCGTGGCCAGCCATCGCCGTGGCCGACGGGGAGAGTGGCGACCCAAACGTCGTTTTTCGCGATATAAGCGCGGTCGTATCCAGCGCTGTCGCCCTTGCGCAGCTTCTTCACATAGATGACTCGGGCTTTGAGGCTAATGGCGGGACGAAGATCGAGAACACCCGAGTGACGAAATTCGTTCTCGGGATAGATGCCGTAGACGGCCATGCCAGGGCGAACCATATCGAAGAAAGCGTCGGGATGCTCAAAGAGGCTGAAGCTGGAAGCCGCGTGCTTCTTGCCGAGGGCGATGCCGTCTTTTTCAAAGGCGGCGCAAGTTTCGTTGAAACGGCGAAGCTGCTCTTTATCGAAGTCGGGATCTTCGGTGAACGTCATCATGGTGCCCATAATTCGCACGGACTTGCGCCCGGCGAGATCGCGCACGAGCGGAGGGGCCTGGTAATAAGGCACGCCGACCCGGCCGATGCCGGTGTCAATGCAAATGTGAAGTGGAACGGGCTTTTGCGTTTTGACGGCGATTTTGTCGAGAGCAGGACCGAGGGCCGTGTAGACCATGGGCAGGATGTTTCGGGCAACGGCATCGGCAAGATTTTGTTCGTCGAATGGGCCGAGAAGAAGGATGGGCTTGTGGATGCCGGCATCGCGCAGAGAGTGGGCTTCGTGAAGCTTGACGACGGCAAAGCCGAGGATTTCCGGCTGCGGTTCGAGGAGCTTCGCGATGTTAGTTACGCCTGTCCCGTATCCGTTGTTCTTGATGACGGCAAGGATGGGACGCGCGGAGACACGGCGGGAGATCGCTGCGACATTGTGGTGAAGATTCTCACGATGGATTTCGACCCAAGGATCGAAAGAAGAATCTTTCGAAGCGGCAGATGGAGGAGGCTCGGCCGCAAGTTCAGGAGCTGAACCAAAGACGGCAGGCAGGGCAAGACCGGCTTCGAGAAAAGTGCGTCGGGAGTGCTTCATGGCGCGAACTACTTCTTAAAGAGGTCTTCGAAGGCTTGGCGGGCGTCGTTGGAACGCGGCGGGGCGGCGGGCGCGGACGAGTTACCCGGCTGCGCGTACGAAGTGGGGGCAGTGTCTTTCTCGACGGTCATCCGAAATTCGTAGAACTTGCAATTGTTACGGGCATCCTTGGGAGAGATACGTTCTTTAATCGGCTGCGTGCATTCGAATTGAGCTCCGGTATCGAAGAAGCGGCACTGCTTGCAACAGTGCAATTCGAACTGACACTTGGGACATTTGCCGTTGGGATCGAAGCCGGGGGCTAGGACGGCGCCGCAATTGGAACAGCGCGCACGCGTGACCGTGCCGACCATGCGCGGGGTGCGCGGCCCGAACTGGTCGGCTCCGCGCGGTCCGCCGGATGGCGGCTTCTTTTCGTGCGATCTTTCCCGCTTTTCTGATTTTTCGGAATCGCGGTAACCGCGGTGACCATACTTTCTGTCCACAAACGCCTCCGTCCATCAGCCCTGACGGACTGCTGCAACAGCTAAACTTAGACTTCCGCTTAAATTTCGCCGCAGAAACATGCCAACTTGGCTTGAAACCAATTGGATTGCTACACTCGGCCGAACCGCGCAAATCTTCCCTGAAGAAAACAAGCAGTGTGGCGTACGTCCGAGAGCAGGAGTGGGTCCTTTATGTTTGTAACGCTGTGGGAGTACGAAGTCAAGCCAGGATGTGAAGAAAGCTTCGAGAACGTCTATGGCCCGACGGGCGACTGGGCTGAGCTGTTCCGGAGCGACACGAACTACCACGAGACGCGCTTGCTGCGCGACGTAACGCGCCCGGCTGTTTACATGACAATGGATTTCTGGGCCTCGCGGCAGGCGTGCGAGGTTTTCGTCGCGTCGCACGCAGCGGAGTACAAGGATTTAGACGCGGAGGGAGAAAAGCTGACGCTAAGCGAGCGGCGGATTGGATGGTTTGAGGGCGTGGAGAAGTGATCAGAGAGAAGAGATCCGAGATCAGCCGCATAAAAACGTTTAGCAAAGCGAGACTTGCAGACCGGGTGCAGGTTTCAAAATCGAAGCAGCCCGTCGGGGGAAAGATCGGGCTTCAAGAAAGTTTTGGGGGTGCCGTCAGCGCGGAGTAGGGCTTCAACTGCAAGGTAGCCGCTGCGGACAGCCCCTTCCATGGTGGCGGGCCAACCGGTTTGCGTCCAGTCGCCGGCAAGATACAGGCCGGGAATGGCGGTTTGTTGCTTGGGACGCCAGCGATCGACGCCGGGTTCGGGGGAGAACGTAGCCGAGGCTTCCTTGATGACCGTGGCTTTCACTAGTTCCGCCTGACGTGCGCGAGGCAAAGCGTTGCGAACTTCCGTGAGGCAAAGGTCGATGATTTCCTGGCGGGACTTTGGCAGGAGATCGTAAGAGGCGCTGATGACGAGTTGGAGATATTGGCTGGCGTTGGTTGCCTTCCACCCGCTTTCCGAATCGCCATCAGGCTCTGAGTAGAGCGCCGTTTTGTTGAATATCCACTGCGTGGTAGTGTCCAGCAAAGTAAGGAAAGGTTCATCCATGACGGTGCGGTCGAACCAGAAGTGGACGCCAGTGATGGGGGACGTCTTGATTTTGTCGAGATTGGCGAGCGAGGGCTCAGACTGCTTGACGCTTTCGGGAAGCAGTTCCGCGAGCGCGGTGTGCGGAACAGCGAAGATGTAAGCGTGGGCTGATTCTTCGCGATTCTCATCGAAGCGCAGGCCCGCCAGTTGGCCACTCTCGATTTTCAAACCGCGTACCGGCGCGCGAAGAACCACTTCCCCGCCCCGGCGCTCGATTTCCGCCTTGCAGCCGTCGTAAAGGTTCGAAAGCGGAACGGCAGGCACGCCCATGCGGTAGCCGGTGGTATTAGAAAGAAAAGCTTTCCAGAAAACGTCCACCCCGAAGCGCGCGTCCGTGCGGTCGAGCTCTTCGTCTAGCGCACTGACGAGGACCACGCGCCAGAAGCGGTCGATGGCACCTTTGGTTTGGCTGCGGCGGCGGAGCCACTCGAGCATGGAGATGGCGTTCGCTTCGTGAAGATCTGGAGTGTCGCCCCGACAGACGAGGATGTCGAGCATGGCGCGGCCGATGGCGAGTTTGTCGAGCAGCGCGAGCGGCGCAAAGGAGGCGAATGAACCAGCGAAATGGAATGGAGCAGGAAGGGCGCCAGCTTTGATTTCTCCGCGGCGGCCCTGAGGATCAAGGAAAGCTAGGCGATCGAAGAATTTGATTTTGTTGGCGGAGCCAACGCGGCGGTAAAAATCGTCGAGATTGGTGCAGCAGCCGAGGGTGACGTGCTGACAATTGTCCACATGCTCGCCATCGGGCAACACGTAGGAGGTTGCGCGGCCGCCAAGGAAGGGACGCTGCTCGAACAAGCGTACGCGCCAGCCGGAATCAGCCAGCGCGACGCCGGCTGCCAGCCCCGCCAGCCCGCCGCCGATCACGATCACGCTTTTCAAGAATATTTTCTTCCGTGTGGCGCCTAAAACGCGCCTGAGCAATGAACATCATTTTTTCCGCTTTGGAAAGACGAACTTTCTCGCCAAAGACAGCGAAATCGAGCGCTTCAATGCGGCCGAGCAGAGCGCTGTAAGTATGAACGAGAAGCCAGAGGGCGGCGCGGCTGTCCTCATCGATCAAGCCAAGCAGCGCCGAGCCTTCTTCATAGAGTTGCCAGGCGCGTTCGGATTCGAAACGCAGCAACTCTCGCATCCCGAGCGTGCCTTCGTCGCGAGCGAAGTCTTCTTTCGAGATGCCGTAGCGCGCGAGGTCTTCCTCGGGGAGATAGACGCGGCCAAGCTTCCAATCTTCGTGGACGTCGCGGATGATGTTGGTAAGTTGAAAAGCAAGGCCGAGTTTCTCGGCCAGGTCGAGGGCGCGGGCGTCAGAAAAACCAAAGACGTGCGTGCAGGTGAGGCCGACGGTTCCTGCCACGCGATAGCAGTATTCGCGGAGACGGTCGAAAGTCGGATAAGACTGGACGGTGAGGTCCATTTCGGCGCCGCTGATGAGATCGTGGAGGTAGCGCGCGGGCATTTTGTAGCGGCGAATAGTGTCAATGAGGGCGGGCAGGATTTCCGCCGCGCCGCTCAAAGACGATGTTGGAGAAGAGACAGCGGCGTTGCCGAAGAGCTGCTCGTGGCCGGTGACGGCTTGATCGAGAGCGGTGCGCCACCGGGCGAGGCCGCGCTGCTTGGCGGTTAGGTCCTGGCCTTCATCGGAGACATCGTCGATGAGGCGCATGAAAGCGTAGAGAGCGGCGAGCGCGTCGCGCTTGGGCTTGGGGAGAAGGAAAAAAGCATAATAGAAGTTGCTGTGGGCGGCGCGGGCGATTTGGTGGCAGTGCGCGTACGACTCGGTAATCGTTTTGTCCGACGACACGCCAAACTGCGCCTCCATTGTCTTCATTAATCCCGCAGCCTCATCCGAACCACTTGATAGCACTTGCTTGAAAAGAGTGCGGCCGAGCAGGCTAGCTTGCTTCACTTTGCTGATTGCGGGGCGATGATGAAGCGTGTCGTAGCCCTGGGCTTCGATAGCGTCGAGGACCGCAAGCCCGCCGCGGCTGAACATTTCCACATCGACTCGAAGCTTGCCGTCGACTTGTTGAGCCAGTGGGAGACCTTCATCGAACAGAAGTCGCGTGCGCGCGATCAAATCTTTCATCAGTGAAACATACTTCTCACTGAAATGCCGCGACACGATGTCTTGCTCGCTGACGCCGTGCTGCGTCGCAACATCGAACGGGATGTAAATGCGGCCTTTGTCGAGGTCGCGAGAAACGTCCTGCCAGAAATTCGCGAGCTGGAGCGCGGTGCAGGTAGCGTCAGAAAGGCTCTGGCGCTGTTCGTCGCGATAGCCGCAGGTAAAGGACCAGGCGGCCGACAGGATTGGCTGAATAGGCGCAGTAGCTGAGAACCGAATTCCAGTCGGGATAGCGCTTGGTGGTCTGATCCTGGCGGAAGGCTTTCAGGAGATCGGCGAAGGGCTGCTTAGGAATATCTTTGGCAACGACGGTTTCGCGAAGCGCAACAAAAACCGGATGTGAAGGTTTGCCCTCGTAGCAAGCATCGAGTTCGCGATCCCACCAATCGAGCAGTTGCAGCGCACGCATGGCGTCGGGTACTTCATCGCCAAGGTCGTCAGCCCAGCGGCAATAGGCGTAGGCATTGTAGAAATGCTGATGAAGCTCCTTGGGCAGGAGCCAGGACACGACGTTGAAATTTTCGTAATGATGTGTGGCGAGCCAGCGCGTGTACTCCTGCGCGGCGGCGGGCGAGCAGCCGGAGGGCGGCGCGTTGCGCATGATTTCGAGTTCGCCCGGGAGAAGCATCAGAAGACAGATTCCTCAGGCCTAAAGGCCTGAGCTACAGCCTGCCTGGGGCAGGCAGACTCGGAATGAAGCACGGGCTTGAAGAGTGTCTGCAAACTACGGCCGGACGGCAAGTTTGATCTCGCCGCTGCGGGACTTCATGCGCTCGAAGGCTTGCGGCAAGTCCGCCAGACGAATCTCTTCGGTGACAAAGTCATGGGCAGAAATATCTCCGCGGCGAATGGCTTCGAGTGCTTCCCGGAAAAAGCGTGGAGTGTGATGAAACGTAGAGATGAGTTTGATCTCGGAATAGTGAATAGCGGCAGGCTCGATCTCAACATGCGTGCCCGAAGGAAGGCCGCTGAAAAAGTTCACTACGCCGCCGCGCCGGACCATGGAGAGCGCCATATTCCACGCCGCGGGATTACCCGCTGCTTCGACCACGGAATCGGGGCCGTGCTGATTTTCGGTGAATGCCCGCACGGCGGAGACAACGTCGGTAACCTCAGTGACGTTGATGGTGGCGATCGCGCCGAGGCGCGTAGCCAAGTCAAGAGGCGCGGCACGACGAGCCAATGCAATAACGCGCACACCGCGGCGCGCAAGCATGCGAACAAATGTGAGACCGATAGGCCCGCAACCGATCACGACCGCAGTATCACCAGTCCGCATTTCCATTTCATGGATGCCGCGGAGAACGCAAGCGAGCGGCTCGGCCAGTGCGGCGCCCTGGTCGTCGACAGAGTGCGGCACTTCCAGCATGTTTTCGACGACGATGCGGCCAGGGATACGCATGTATTCGGCGTAAGCACCATTGTTGAAGAGTAGGTCGTCGCAAAGATTTTCCTGCCCGCGACGGCAGTGGTAGCAGCGCAGGCATGGAGCAGAATTTGCTGCCACCACGCGCATGCCAATGCGCCAGCGCGGATCAACCCGTTTACCGACGGCAACAATGTCGCCAACCAATTCATGGCCAAAGACCGCGGGAGGCTGAATCATTCGGGCGTGATAGCCGCGCTTCCAAACTTTCAGGTCCGTGCCATCGGTAAGAGCGAGCCGGACGCGTAGAAGAACTTCGTCGGCGGAGAGGGCGGGAACATCAATCTCTTCAATGCGCAGGTCTTCGCTGCCGTACAGAACGGCGGCCGTCATTTTGGAAGGCAGCGCGATGCGTGGAGCAGCAACTTTCACGTCTTCGCCTATTTCCGGTTTCCTGGTGGTCGTCCTCATGTTCCTTCGTGAGAAATCAAAATCTTTAGAGATTCGGCCGTGGGCTTCGCCGCCAGCTCCAATGCTTCCTGAATTCTATCCAGCGGAAAACGGTGCGTGACGATTTCCATCACTGGAAGTTTCTTCTGGAGCACCAGCGAGGCCGCTTCTTGTTGGATGTCCACGGCGGCGCTGTAGCTGCCAAGAATCTCTTTTTCGTCAATGCCTACTGCCGCGGCCGGGAACTCGATCTTGGTAACAGGGTCATTCGCGGCAAACAGGAGTACTCGCCCACCGGGCCTAGCTGCGGCCAGCGCTTCCACAACGACCGCGGGATGCGCCACCGCCACGAGAACGGCATCAGCCCCACGCCCCTCCGTGCGGGCCCGAATGTGCTCCACCAGCTTACCACCACTGGGGTCAAACGACTCAAGCGCGCCTAGGGTGAGGCTCTTTGCCCGCCGGGGAGCCATGGGGTCGCTGGTGTAGAGGCGGGCTCCCGTAAGCCTGGCGACCATGAGGAGCTGGAGGCCGATGGGCCCGCAGCCGGTCACGAGGACGGTTTCGCTTCGGGCGACGCGGGCTTTTTGTACAGCTTTCAGAATGGTGTTGATGGGCTCGAGGAAGGTGGCTTCGTCGAAGGAGACGTTGTCCGGAAGCGCGATGATGCCGCGGTCGGCGACCCAGGGCATGGCTTTGACGTATTCGGCGAAGCCGCCGCCGTTGGGCGTGAAGCCGGCGGTGAGGCCGGTGGATTTGTACTGCTTGCACTGAGAGAAGAGGCGGCGCTCGCAGTAGAAGCAGCGGCCGCAAGGGATGTGATGAAAGCTCATCACGCGATCGCCCGGCTTCCATTTGCTGACCCTGGGACCGACGGCGGCCACTGTGCCACCCAGCTCGTGGCCCAGAATCTGGGGCGGCTCGACGTAGCGGTGAAAGATTTTCTTGATGTCGGTGCCGCAGACGCCGCAAGCGG
>Ga0126378_10000172_pt1 | contig 48705 bp, 32 predicted proteins | sample PanSoiMetPlot_23_FD_92587 | JGI IMG/M metagenome (GOLD analysis project Ga0126378, IMG submission 92587) | Tropical forest soil microbial communities from Panama - MetaG Plot_23 | ecosystem: Environmental > Terrestrial > Soil > Tropical forest > Bulk soil | place: Panama | collected 2016-02-17 | reverse complement strand
GAAAAGCAGGTGTGCTGGCCGTGCTCAGACCGTGTCCGAATCGACCGTTTTCAGTTCGTTTGGGTTAACTTTGAACGAAGAGCAGATTCCCCAAATTGTTGAAAATAGTAAAAACCAAGGTGTGAGATAGACGCGTTGGATGTACTAGCTCTGCGCCCAAGGCAGGTGCGCTACCAGGCTGCGCTACGCCCCGACTGTAGTAGCAGATTTGATTCCAAAGTACTCCCCGATCTTCGTTCCACCCCGCAACCGTGATTTTTGACCCAAACCGTGCCAAACCGTGTCAAAATCGTGCTCATTGCACGGTCACCTGCACTATCGTAAGGCGATACGCTCATTGAGGGGGTTTGGGCGCGATGGAGATTTCATGCCAACTACGAAGCGTTTGCTCCCTCATGCGTTCCTACCACAGTCAATCGTCCAAGGCGTGCCAAATTGATCGACCAGCACAACAAATCGTTGCGCCGAGAATGACTCTTGCAGCGGAGTCTGGACCGTGCCGTGTTGCGGCCAGAGCATTGAAGACGCGCTCTGCTTCGGCCACCGAGTCGATGTTGAGCATTACCGAGAATCACTGCGGCTTACGATAGCTCTGCGGGAGTGCATCGGCGCCCTACAATAGCTATTCACCCCAGCAAAATGTCGCGTGAATGACTCTCTGTTGCCACTCGGGAGGCGTTCGTGCGGCCAATGGCGAGTCCCCATATCGCATCAGCACGACGATTTTTCCGCGTAAACACTGCTCGTAGAACTTGAATGCTGATTCACATTGGCCATCGAAGGTGAGATACGGATTTAGTCGCATGGTGCACCTGGCTAGGAGTGCCCAAGACAGAACGATTGATTTTTCGGACACAACGGGATTGCTATACTTGTGCCAATGATTCAGAAGCCGATTGCGAACGAAACCCACAAAGAACAACGTGGTAAGGTGCGCAGCGAAAAAATAGAACGAATAACTTCATTGCAAGATCTCATGAAGGCAGCCTCGGGCCGGTACTTTGCCAAGGCCCGTGGCTACTGGATCTTCCGTGGCCATTCTAAAGCATGTTACGAACTGATCCCTTCGGTCGGCCGCGCCCAGCCGGAGTCTCGCGAAAAGTATGAGCAGAGCCTTTTCGACATGTTTTGTCGCGAAGCGCTGGCCTTTATCAGTAACCCTCCAAGAAGCCCATGGGAGTGGCTGTCCATCGCTCAGCATCATGGTTTGCCGACGCGCATGCTGGACTGGACATACAATCCCCTCGTGGCGATGTATTTCGCCGTACAGAATAACGAGAACTCCGACGGTAAGGTTTCCGCGCTTCATGCGGCCGCAACAGCTTCTGAGAATATTCGGGCCGCCTCTCCCTTCGTAATTGACAAGCCCTACAAGTTTTTTCCGAACATCATTACGCCACGGATACGAGCCCAAGAAGGTGTCTTTGTCGTATGTAAGAACGTGGAATCTCCGCTCGACCAAGATATGCCATCTGATTGGCGTATCGAAGAGTACCTTATTCCCGCGTCCGCCAAAGAGTTCGTCCGCTGGGAATTGTATGGTCTTGGTGTGCACGCCTCATCCTTGTTCCCCGACCTCGATGGCCTAGGAGCTCGGGTGAAATGGCAACATGAGATGTCGGAAGTTCGCAAGAGGTACGCGACTCAGAGCGCTAAAGTCTGACCGGTGACGCGCATGCGCGGGGAAGCGGCACCGATCGCTCAGCTGGGCGATTGCGTTCAGTACGATTTATCACGACGCGCCAGAACCCGTGGCACATTTTACTGCGGTAATTCCAGTGGCTAATCGGAATTAACGGCAACTTTGAAGTGGCGATCAAGGCGATCCTGAAGTGCAAGCTGTTGATTTCAGAGCGGACAGAATTTTGGCGATGCACTGAAAAAAGAATGCTTGGCCTGCGTGCTAAGATTCTTTAAATCCGGTACAACCCCCGGCCTAGCTCTGTCGTAACCCTAAGGATAGTCTCTTGAAACAATGGGATGTTTTCCTGAGTCATGCCTCAGAGGACAAAGCGACCGTCGCGCTGCCTCTCACGGAAAGTCTGCGCAGAGCTGGAGTTCGCGTATGGCTCGACCAGTTCCAGATCGAACTTGGCGACAGCGTACGTCAGAAGATTGATCAGGGTCTTGCGAATAGCCGCTTTGGAGTGGTCATCCTGTCCGAGATCTTCCTCAAGAAGTACTGGACCGGCAGCGAACTCGACGCATTATGGGAACTGAATGTGGTACTGCCGGTCTGGTTCGGGATCGACAAGAAAACGCTGATGAAGTACTCGCCATTATTAGCAGGTAAAGCTGGGATCTCCGCTGACTTAGGCATGGACGTGGTTGCACAGACCATCGCTGCGCGTGTTTTCAAACCCCTAGACAATTCCGGCGAGGGCTCCTCGCAAATCGCCCGTGATTTTGCAATATTACTGGCCACGCCTGCTACGGTTGACGAACTTGTGGGCTTCGTTTCCGATCATCCAAAGCTTCTGGCCCGCGCTTTGGGGACGTACTTGAATTCGGGAGACACATTCCGCAGCGGAGTACAGCTCGGGCCAAATGTAGTTGACTTTTGCACAGCCACATTTCAGCCGTCGATTGGTCGCTTGAGCGATTACCAGTTTGTGCTATTTGGGTCCCCAGACTGTCCCTTGTTCGATGAGGGACAGATCGACGTAAGGTTGAATTCCACTCTAAGCCGGGCAAAGACCATTGGAGCCTGGCTTCAGTCAAACATAGCCACGGCTCGCGATGTACTGCACGACATCCCAACTACGGTCAAAACGAAAGTGGTTGCGGGCCGCAGGCCTCAGCCGGGTTCAGCAATAATGCAGAACCTGCAGGACCTCAACGACGAGATGATCAGGATCCAGGTGCGAACCTACGACTGGCTCCTCGATAGCGCTCTGGCGATTGCTGAAGGATGATCAACAATGGCTCGAAAGTATCGATTTCGTGAGACCCGACGGATTCATATCAAGGGATTGGCGGGCAGCGAAAGAGTGGGACGCGTTCATTAGCCACGCGAGCGAAGAAAAGGATCTGGTCTGGTTGCTGCCGTGTAACTCCACGGGTCCGATGCCGGCAGCATCAGCAGATCGCGCCATCTCCCGGGGAGAGAGGGCACACAGAAACAGCAAGCAATGAACGAGCAAGTGGTGTCAGAGGCGATGGTGTCTGAGCGTGAAGCCGAGACACCATCGGGAAGACTACTTTTTCATGAGGGTTGCACTGGGAGTGAACGAACTGCGGCAATTCGTAACAGACACAGCGCCGTCGCCGTCGACCGCTACGACCGCAAGCGGGGCGTAATAGTGTGTGATGCCGTGCGGCGGCAGAGCGACCACGATGATATTTCCGTTCGTGTCAGTTTCAGGATTGCCGTGGGCATCCAAGACCTTGGGCCACTCGACATCTCCGGTCGCCGTCCTGGCGGGAATCAGCCAATAGTCCCCAGTGATGTATTGATTGACCAGCAGAGTTGGAGCGCCGGAAGCCGACACAACAGGGTTTGCCGGCTCGAATCGAATTTGCACACCATCCTCCAAAGTCAGCCAGGTACCCTCTTGGACGAAGGCGGCGTTGTCGATGTCAAGTGTAAGCCCCTCCTCAGTTGGATCGCCGCTGGTCTGATCCCAGCGTCGCAGCAGCGGGTGAAGAGTTTCGTCGCTTCCTAAGAGCGTATCCGGTGTGCCATTGAGCGTCACGGTCATGGTGGTGGAATCAATGGCTTGCACCGAGAGCAAGTTGCCGGGGAGATTAGATAAAACGGAACGGTCGTCCTGCACCTCAACCAGGTCTCCTTCGACCAGCCCGAAACGATCGTCGCGACCCAGACTCTCCAACACTACCGTTGGTGTCCCACCGCCACTGGTAATCGGATAGATGACCGACCCGTTTTCTCGCGACCACTTGAAAGTCGCTGAAACGCCGGTCGTGGTACCAGCAGCACCACCGCGATTGATCTCGACTCGGTACAACTGATTTTCGGGCCCGGTATAGGCCGCGTTCGGGTTAATGATACAGGGGTTCGTAGACTGAGAACTTTGCTTTGCCTTCGCTTGCAGCCATCCGCGTGGTTGAGGCTGGCTCTGTCCTTGAAGCTGACCCTGGACTTGGGAGGTGAGTTGCTGGATGGTCATACAGGCGGGGGAGTCGGTTGTCCCGAGCGCTGGTTGCGTCCACTTGACCTGCCAGACCAGCTTGCTGCGGGCTGCGGTATCAGGTCCGCCCAACGCCACCTCGCGAATGCTGTCATCTTCTGCATAGGTGATTGCCCGCTCCCACACGTCCAGATATATCTGGCTAAGCCCAGATGGCAGTGGCAGAGGACTGTTAGGAGTCGACCTAGTCGAAAACACGAGGTCTGGCTGGTGCAGGTAAGTGATCAAACGACGAAGCGTCGGAGTAGAAAACCCGTTAAGATTCGGTGCAACTTGAAATGTAAGCTGATATTGATCTGGTGTTTTGCTCGCGCTGGCGATCACCACCGGTACGGGAGTGGGAGGCGGACTAGACGAAGGATTCGCGTCGAAAATTTCGTAAAAATACGGATTCGACTGTAACTCGAACTCTGCACTCCAATTCATGAGCTGGAAGACAGTTGGGGTGCTGGTTGGAAAAACTGCCATGGGAACAAAGTCCGCCTGGCAGAGCAAGCCGTTCACATAGTAGTCACCAAAGCCGATCTGGAAATCAGGCGGTTTCGGAGCCGGCGTGATTGCAGTGACGGCAAAGCCAACATTGCCTTGTGGATCGGCGGGACCGCCGGCCGGGCCGATCAGATCGGCCGCCAGAATGTGCAGGTATCGCAGCAGAATCGCTGCCTGCTCGTTCATGTCGGCGTCGAGTTGCACTCGGCCTTGCTGCGTGAGTACGCGAGCGTAGTGCTTCAGAGGATGAAATGTATCCCGTGTTAGATCGGCTTTCATGCGGTCCTTCCTAGCTGGCGTAAATGATTCCAGTCGTCATACCGGCCGGTGTGTACTCGTCCAGACGTGCGCGAAGGTTCGCGGCCCGCTGGGGTTGATAGAGGTCGTGAAACGCGCCCATTTCCGACTCATCATCTGCGCCTCTGGAAATTTCCACGGCGCAATGATCCGATAGCTGGCAGTAGGTGGGCGTTCCGTAACGCGTATTGTTGAACTGGGGCTTGACGCGGGCTCTCTCCTGTTGCAGCAGCGCAGCCTTCTCCGCGATTGTCAGATTGTCCTGCTGCGCCAAGGCGAGAACCGCCCGCTCTGCCAGGTCGGGTTGACACTCGTGCCGCTTCGGCGTGCGCGAGCCGCGGGTGACATAACAGAAACGCATGCACCCTTGCTGGCGGCGGCAATCTATTATGACTCCCATAAAAATGCAGTTCTCGGCGAGTTCAATAGCGTGGGTTTGCACTTCTCCGAAGACGGTGCAGCGCCGTATGTCAAGGATTGAAAAGGCACAGAGTTTTTCGGGAGCGCCGATTGCGATGGCGGCGGGAGCAGTGGCGTCGAGAATGGAGTCAGTGATGTAAATCCGGCACGGATCCTCGCGAACTTCGTCGCGATTGACCTGAATGGCGCCGATGATGCTGTGCTCAATGCGTACGCAGTTCGGGGCGTCGTCGAGTTCGAGGCTGGGCTCGGTGGGGCGCACAGGCTCGCAGTTGCAGTCGAGGCCCCATCCCGGTACCAGAGTCGAGTGCCGAATCGTAACTCCCGCCACGTCTCCCTCTACCTGGATTCCACGGCCAGTCACGACGATTCCGTCGAGCGTGAACCAGCTAGTCGGTTCAACGGTCGGAGTGTCTGTGTTGGCCAGGCCAGTGATAGTCAAATTGTCCGGGGCGGAGGTCTGCCAGTTCAGCAGGCGGATGACGGGACGTTTGCCGCTGGTTGCGCGCAATTGCAGAGTCTGGCCCGGCTTCAGGGTGATGCTGATGGGTTCGACGTAGACTCCGCTGTCGGTGATCTCGATGACAGCGTTGACAGGGTTGTCGCTCTGCCATCGCGTGAGCGCATCATTGATGCGGGTGAAGGCCTCCTGCTCTCCGACTAAGTAGAGGTTATAGACGGCGGGCTGGGAGAGGGTGCGCTCATATTCGCCTCCGCCCATGTCGGCGCTGAAGCCGTAGTTGTAAGAGACCCAGACACCCTGGCGCCGAGTCTGGGTGGGCGGAAACGCAATGCGTCCCAGCATGGGGTCAACCGCGACCTGCCCGGGAAGCGGGCGGTAGGTCCAATCGGTCAGATCGGCGACAACTATGGAAGAAGCGTCAACCAGCTTACGCGGAGAGCCCGTCCATATTCTGAAGCTCTTTCCGTCGCCATAATAATAAGGAATGCCGCTCGTATCGGTTTCGCTCGCTTCTCTGGCCTCAAAACATTCGAGAGCGCGACGTGTAATGGGCATAGGGAGGTTGAGCTTTCCGGGTGGATGGATGGAAGTGCTCTGGCTTCGAGTGTAAAGAGGAGTGTCGTTCCCGAGCACGCTGAACACGAAGCAGTTCGGACTCTGCTGTTCCTCACAGAAGGCCGGGGCCTGGGTGACAGAGTAGGTTTTCAGCCGCCAGACAAATAGTCCGACGCTTGGAATGTTGTAGAACTCTGGAAAATGGCGTGCGCCGATGCAGCGGATGTCCACGATATGTGCCACTTCGTCAAATGCGCTGCCGAGATCGTCGAGCGCATCGCCGTCGCGCAAATCGACGGTGCGGCCGCGACGCAGACGCAGATAGTTGATGTTCTGGGTAAAACTCAGCAGGCGATAAAACTCGACGGCTCGGCCGGGCCAACCCGCTACTGCGGTCGCCAAATCTTCGAGAACGGCGACGGTTCCCTTGCGGCGCCGGAAGCGCAGCGTGTTGGCTACTTCGCGGCGGGGAATAAGGATTCGTTCGCGCGTCTGTGCCCGCGGACTCTGCACGCCGCTGGGCTGTCCGATGTCGGACAACGGCGTGTATCCCACCAGATCGCCGATGTATGGAACAACCCAGTCCTGACAAGTTTCCACAAACCAGTTTTCGTAGAGCTGTGCGATGTCGGCATCGACGATGTTAACCTGCTCGGAGATCACCTGCAGTAAGGCGCGCAAGGGATAACCGCGATCCGCATCGCGCAACCGGTAAAGTGCCGGCAGCAGATCGTAGAGCCGATCCGGGTTTGGTGGAATCAGGCTTGGTGGGGCGGTGCTCATGTTGTGATCTCCGTCAGGATTAGAGTGTCGGGAATGTCGGGCGTGAGAATGAGCAATTCCGCCGGTAAAATCCGCTGATTGGGATCGGTGGCGGTTGGATCTACCTGCGCGAAGCCGGCTCCGACAAAGCTGTTCGGTTCATTGGCGCCGTTGAAGGTGGTGGCCAGGTTCGCGAGATCGGCGGCAGTGACCGATTCGGGCACAGAGTCGAAGACCTGCAGATCGACATATTGCACGCCGGCGGTGGCCTGCATGGCACTCACCGCCTCGCTCAAGAAAGCGCTTTGGCCGAGTTCTCGATTGTCGAAGCTGTAGAGATCGAGGAGGGTCGACCGCAGGTTAGCGGCTACCGATTCCCAAGTGTAGGCGGAAAGGATCTTGACTCCGGCTGAGATGACCAGAACCTTCAGCCGTCGCAGAGCGATCTGAACCGGCTGGTGAGGATCGCCGGCCTGTGCGAGCGCTTGGACAAGGGCTTGGTAAAGATCAGTAGTGGGATCGATGGGGACATCGTCTTTGCCAGCGATGGTCAGGTGAACCAGGAGCTTGCGCCCGTCGGTCAGACGCCGCGAACTTGCTTTTCCAATGCCGGCAAATTTGCGGGCGAAGTCAGCGTAGTCCTGTACGGAAACCAGGCGATCAAGCGAAGCGAGACCGATCGGGACGTTTCGCCGCGCCTGGTCGCGCGTGTCGCCGTCCGCTCCGCCGGCTGCGGCAAGCGGATTGATTACGCTTTTGACCCCGAGCGGCTGCGTGGCCAGCTGGCTGATCTGCAGGGCGTCGACATTGCCCACTCGTCCGGTTCCACTGCGATAGACGGCCTTCACATTTGCTGCACCACTGGGAACGCGCAAGCCGTGCTCGCCGTCGCCGGTAACTGCGGTGGTTTGGCCGGAATCGTCGGTCTGGGTGATGTATTCGCGATCCGATGGGCCGAGAATGAATAGGTTGTCGGCCTCCTGCCATTCGATCTCGTTTACGCGCAACGCCAAAGTGCTCTCGGCGCCACTGGGAGTAGAAGCGGGCAAGTAACTGAGTGGCGACTGATGGAGCGGGAAGTGCTGGAAGGCTTGGCTGGCATCGCCATTGCCGAGAACTTCGCCTTGCGTCTGACCGTGCGTGGCCTTGACGACGTTGCCGTAGATTGTGACGGTGGAGCTATCGTAGGTATAGGCCAGCTTGTTGGCCAGCACGAGCGTGGTGTGGAGCGTGTCATTGCCACTGGCCAGGCTGGAAATTCGCCAGGCGTAAACCGGGTCTGGATTGTTCGGAGCTGATGGGTCAAAACGCGCCTTTAGAATTTTTCCATTCGGAAAAGGGTTGTTGGTGGATGGGTCTATGAGCAGCCCATTAAAGGGACTGAAGTCGCCACCTCGCTCTGCAGCAGTTGGAATGTAGGCGTTGGCATATAACCCGGGGGCCAGTTGCATCGGGTTACAGATCTCCTGGTTTCCACCCGGAACGTTCGGCAACGGGAAATTGGCGAGAAATTGCAGAAACCCGGGGTTCGGTGCGCCCACGACAAGGAGATCTCCGGGCTGATCGGCTTCTCCGGGAACCGAGGCGGTGAGCGGGCCGGCAATCGAGTAGACGCTGCCAAACGGAACGGCGTCTATGCTGAGCGGCATGCAGGACTGCTTGCCTGGCCCCTGCGTGACCTGCGAGATCATCACCAGTTCGTTGCCGACCACGCCGGTTGCATTGGTAGCACCGGTGCTGTCGGTAATGTCGGTGCGGTTGCCGGAGACGATGATCCATCGACCCGACTCGAGCCCGTCATAGAGACCGTCGAGTTCGATGGTGTTGCCCTCGACGTCGCGGTCGAGCGGCTCTTCGGCCAGGTCGAGTTCTTCGGCTTGCGCGTAGACGATTGTTTGGCGAACCCCCTGAAAGTCAGGCGGGTTGGTAGTTCCCGTGGGGGGCGTGGTCGTGATCCAACTAACATTTTCAAAGGGATCGTTGGGCTCGACCAGCTGGATCCGGGTTGTTTTCCCCGACATGCCGTAGTCACCGCGGCTCATGACGGTTGGGGTTATGCCTTTGGCGTACAGCGTCTGCAGCTTGGTGATGTTCGTATTCGTGGTTTGAATGACAATCCAACTATTCGGTGCGATCTTGGGGTAACTGGAGTCCAAGTCGACTTGGGTGCCTGGTTCGTGGACTGGCCATTCGGAGTACATCGGCGTGCTCACAGTCGGAGGCGGATCCCCGGTTGTCGACGGGCCGCTTGAGTATGTCACTTGCAGCGGCGCATTGTTCCCGAACAGCCCAGCTCTCACGCGCAGGGCGAATACTTGTATTGGGCCGGGCGCAGTCTGAATCGCGCCCCATGCCTGGTAGAGGGTCTTTGCGATTGTGGGTTTAAAGGTGGCGAGAAGGCGCGGCGCGGTATCAGACTCCGGCGCGAACACCCGCTGCACGCTGCGGGTGAGCCGGAACGTGTTGGCCGGCTGCAGGGAGGGCGGAAGCGCGAGCTGGTCGCGGATGGCGAAGAGGTTACTCAATCCGGGTGGCACCGACGTTACGGCGGCGTCGATCGCGGGACTCATCACCGTGCCCCGCGCGTCGTCAAGACTAGGCATTTGCTCGACCAGGGAGGTGAGAGAGTTGATGATATCGGTAATCCAGGGCTCCAGGCGCGAGAATCCTCTCTTAGCCGCGATGTCGTGTTTTTCCTGAATCTGCGGAATCACGGGAAGAAGCAAGTCGGTTACATCGGTGGCGCTTGTATCTGTTTTCGCGAGCGTCATCGCATTGTCGATGAGTGTCTGGAGTATGTTCGCCACTTCGCTGGCGAGGTCGCCGCCACTGAAGATGGCGGTGGCATCTGCGATAAAAGGCCCCAGCGTGCTCTGCAGCACCGTTACCGCCTGCTGCGATCCGCCGGGTCCCGCAGGCAGGGACGGCAGCGATACCTGCAACGTAACTTCGGTGCGCTTCTGGTCAGGCTGCGCGCTTACCGACTCGACAATGCGCAGACTCTGCTGCCCTGCGCCGTCGCCCGCGACAATCAGCAACCCATCGCCGGCATTCAGGTTTGTAGCTATGCCTGCGAAGTAGAGCGTGTCGCGCGCAGTGGCGTCGGTACCCTGATCAATTGGGACCGTCTGACCGCTGGAATTCGAGGCCAGGGTAATCACCTGCGGGCGTGTCAGTCGCACTCCCAGGTCGTTCCAGACGTCGCGCGCTGGCAGATCGACGTATGTTTCAAACGGCTGCGGCGTCTGGCCCACTGCCGGAATACTCTGCGCGCGCGTGCCTGCGGGTATGATGCCGTTGAAGCCAGCGCTCGCGGTGAACGCCAGATAGACGCTGGAGGAAACTCCCGGCCGCAAGCGGTATCCAACCATACGGGCGAGTTCGAGGATCGAGCGACGTTCGACGGCGGTTCGCAGGTATCCTTCATTGGCGATCCGCTCTTGGTAGAATGTGAGCACATCAGCGACGCTGGCCCAGGCATCGAGCAGTGCAATCGAGGGATCGTTCAGGTCGCGCGTACTCAGGCCGGGACTGACTCTGGTGAAGGTTTTGCCGTCGCTGTTCAGAACCAGGCCATTGAGCGGGAAGATGCGTTGTACCTTGCCGCTGCCGTCGGGCGTAGGCACATCGACATAAATGCTCGAGATGCGCGCCAACATGCTCTCGAGAAATGTGGCATAGGTGCCGACACGATAGACCAGCGCCGGAAGTCCGGGCCGGCTTGCTTCGGGCTGGGGCGTGACCACTTCGAGCCCCGAGCAGCATCCACACGGCTGTTTCATCGTCCACCTCGCACATCCAACACGAGCACTCCGTTTTCGGGAAAGTTGGGGTCGTTGTCGAGCTGTGCGATTTCAAATGGTCCCAGCAGCAGCGCCCAATTCGCAGGTAATTCCTCGCCGGGCTGATCGGCGGAGGGTGCGGGCTCGCTGATTTCAAAGCGCTCTAGTTCCGTGACCATCACATTCTGCACGCCGGGAATCGCTTGCACGGTCGCCAGCAAACTGCTCACGTAGACGCCATCGCCGAAGCTCAAATTATCAGGATGAAAGAATCCCAGCGTGCCATCGGGCAGGACGCGATTACTCAGAGCATCAAGCACCGCGCGTTCCAACTGGCCGCGTAGATAGTTCGGCAGCACACAAACGGAGAGGCTCACTTTCAGCGGGACATACTCCGCCTGGCTCACAAGCAGGTCGTACCCCATACGGCGGTACGGCTCGAGATACAACGTGACCTCATCAATGAGTTCTTGGGGAGCGGTTTCCTCGCCGATCGGGTCGAGAGCTACCAAAGCGGTGTACCAACTACCGGTCCAACGCAGGGCGGCCTTGGCGGCTTGCAACCGGGTGAAAGAGGCGGTGCAGATGGCCGAGTCTTCAGCCTCGAGGGTCGCGCGGGCTTCCAGCCGGCGCTCATTGTCGGCGGCGATGGAGGCGTAATCATCGGCGGTGATGGCCCGCTCCAGCTGATCTTGAAAGGCGTAGGGTGCGAAGAGTCGGACCTGGTCGATCGGCTCCGGGTCGGTGCCGCCACTAGCGGGCAGCGGGTTGCGGGGGCGAAGATTGGGTCCGCTCAGTTTTTCCTGTCTTAGCACGATATAGGTGATCGTTTCCGCGCCAACGTTGGCCTGCTTGCCATTGCCGACGCGGTAGCTTGCGCGGAACAAAGTTCCAGCATCCGGTTGGCGTCCACAAACGCCGTCGCCGAAGCGCAGATGGCCGAAGTTGTCGTCGTCGACCTCGACGACAAAATCGAAGTCAGTCGGACCGCTCTCCAGAAGATCACGTTGCACAGACCAGGTCTGGAGCAGAGCGCCGAGATCGTTGATCAGCACGGGAGCGAGACCTGCCGGCAAAGGCAACACGCCGTTCCAAGCTGCCAGCGCCTGCTGGGTGGATGGAGTTAACTGGGCGAGCAGGAATTGCGTATTTGGATCGGAAGGGGAGTGAAGGCTTACGGCCAATCCCGAAGGGTCGCCCAGATCGTCGAAGGTGAACAGCGGTGGAATCACGCAGGGTGGTGGTGGCTGCGTCGGGTCCGAGGGTGCGCAGCTGGGCGCGGGCGGAATACTCATCAGCGAAATCCAAGGGAGCGCCTGCCTTGGATCTTGCCGCATGAAGTCAGCCGCAGAGCACGCAGGGGGCAGCGGAACACTGAACGTGAGTGGTTCCTGATTGAGGACGGGACGGAACAGGCCAGCCGAAATCGTGGTGCTCGCCGGCTCGCAGCACTTCGGGCATTGAGGTGCGGTGGAATCCGTGGGAACTGTACCCACGACCTCAATTGTGTCGAGGCCGTTGTCGACCAGAATCACATTGCCTCGGGCTACGCTAACATTCTCCAGGCAACCACAATTTGGAGGCGGTTGCTGCGAGGAGATGCACAGCGGGAAGGTCAACGCGTCTTCAGAAGCCCACTCGATTTCGACGATCGGCGTTCCGTACGGCTGCTGTCCGTAGAGCGGATCGATTGCCTGTGTCACTTTCGTCAGGCGCACGGCCTGACGATGGGAGGGATCAGCATCGGGAGGCTGGCCGGTTTTTGGTCCGACCACTTCTTCGAAGATCAGAATGTCGCCCACCTTCAATTGCAGGCTGCGAACTTTTCCGGGAGGGTTGCTGCTCGTGCTCGTCGCCGCTGCTGCGACTGTAGTGCGGGGCGCTGGCGGGGTAGTTGGAACTGTGGGCGCGGTGGGCGTTACCGGCTGTGCGGGAGTTGTTGGTGTGGGTGTAGGCGTCGTCGTTCCTGCGGGAGGTGTGCCCGGGGTGCCGGGCGTGGTGGCTGGCGGTGGTGTCGGAACTGGAGCATCGACCCAGGCGTCGGCCAGAGTCGCCGTTGTCGCCCCAGGGGCGAGGCAGCATTGGCAGTCGCCCCATGTGTAAAAGTCAATCTCGCTGTGGGTGGCGCGAATACAAATACTTTGGCCTCCGGTCCAATAAAGCGGCTCGAAGACTTCGTACGCCGAAGGGTCCACGCCGAGAAAATTGGCAGGAGTGAGGATCCGATTGTTGACGGGCGCGCCGGGATATGGCGTCGTAAAATAAATCTGGGCGGGATCAAACATCTCATCCGTGTCGGTCCAGAGAGTGAGCCAGGCACGCGCGTTGCATCCATCGTGCATCAGGTAATCCACCAGACGCGCATGGCGCCGAACGGAAATCCGCTGGCGAGCAGTTCCCAGATAAGCCTCAGTCGCCACCGCATCCTGGTAATAGCTCAAGTAATCGCCGGCGTAGGCGAGCAATTCGACGAGCGTGATGCCCTCATCCGGAACGTGGGTCTCGGTCCACTCCGGCATGATCAGGGCTATCCGGTCGAGAATGAGTTCGCGGAAGCTTTCGTAATCCTTCGCGAGGTAATCAATATCGGGTTGGGTGCGTTGCGGGGGCGGGCAAGTGCAAGGCGCTTTACAATCGAGATCGGTGGGGCAGCTTGCTTTGAAGCTGAAGCAAACCTGGTAGTAGCGCGGATCGAATCCGGGCATGGGATCGGTTGTCGGCTGCCCATTTACGACATTGACCAAGCTGATGGTGTAGTTCGAGAAATCTCCCGCTTTGTTCACGCGGATTTCAAGATAGTCGTCCAGAGTAGGATCAGGCTGGCGTTTCACGGTGACGGATTTGATCTGCACGTCGCGAATGCGACGGCCGCCGGTAAGCACAACGTTGGATTGCTGGATCTGTTGTGGCGCTTTCCCGAGAAAAAAGACGTTCAGCGTGAGCTGCTGCTCATCCACCACCTCGACGTAGTCCAAGCCAAACAGGCTGGCGGATCTGACATCCTCACGGCGTCGTTCTTCACGGCAGCTCAAGTTCGGGTCGTTCATAAGAATGCTCCGCCGATCGGGCCTAGGTGGTGGGCGCGCTGCGCACGAAATTTTCTGTGCGCGGATCGCCCGTCGTTTTCACCACGTACTGCACCATCACGTTGAGCGTCGAATCTTGTGCAGTCACTTCCAGCGCCTGCAGGTCGATCAAGTCTCCCAGGTAGCGTTGTAGCGCCGCCTGGGTCGTGTATTGCATGGCCGCGGCCAATTCCGGACTATTGGGCGCAAACACCATCTGCAGCAGTCCACTGCCAAAGTCTGGACGATTCACACGTTCTCCGGGCGAGGTAAACAACAGCTGCTCGATCATGTCGCGAATGTGATCGTTGTCATCGGTAGTCGCCGTTTGGCCCCGACCGTCAAAATGAAATGGGAAGTCAATGTTCATCGCGATCCTCGTTTCATTTCTCTTCGTTCAATCTTCTGTTGCTATATCGCACTCGCCCGCACCTGCGTCACCGCGATGATCAGAGGCGTTCCGGTGGGTGCACAGATTGCCTGGCTACTTAGCACCACTAATGGCTGCCCGAGCGACGTGACGCGAGTTGAGCCGACCAGCCACTGTGCCGTTACGCACGGACCGTTGGCAGCAGGTGGAGGAGGAAAAGCGCAGCCGGCGACCACATAAGGCCCGGCGATCGTCACCGTCGGCTGGCCACTGACGGTGACCCGGGGATTCGGAACCGTGGGCTGTGCCTGCCCGCCATGCGAGCAGAGCACTGTCGCTCCTACGTGCACCAAGAATCCCGGCATGTTTCTTGCCTCCTGTTTAAACCACGACCAGCGCGCCCGCGTTGATGGTGACGGACGGTCCTACCATCACGATGCTGGCGCCTTTGCCGTTTTGAATGTAAATTCCGGTATCGTTCACAATGATGGTGGCGCCGGTGGTACTTTTCAGCATGATGCCGCCCGTCGGGCCCGGCAGATCGCTGACGACGACGGCATTTTGCAGTGTGGTTTGCAGCACGATGTTGGGATCTCCGGGCACGCCAGCCAAGGCCAATGCCGGCACCTCGGCCGCGTCTCCCCACCAACCGCCCATCCAGACGGGACGGTCGGGGTCGCCCGCTTCAAACTGAACAAAAACTCCCGAGCCGATCTGCGGTACCATGAAAGCGCCGGCTTGCTTGCCGGCGAAAGGAACGCACGGCATGGCCCACGTGCTGGGAATGACGCTGCCGACGTCGGGCACGATCACCATGATGCGGCCAGTCTGCAGGGGATCGATGTTGTTCACGACCGTTCCCCGATAAACCCCAAAGTATTTGTTGCCTGCTTTCATACACTCACCGTTGAAACCGCGGAACCAACTCCGCCGCGCGCCAGATTGAAACTCTGCTTGTACTCCCCGCGCTTAATGTTGTGGGTCACACTCTTGACGTAATATTCGCCGTCGTAATAAGGTCCGGCGCCCCGCACTGCAGCGCGCTGTCGAGCTTTGAAGACCTGCCCGTAACGGAGCACGTCGATTTGTCCACTCCCCGAGACAACGTCGGCTGTGTCGAACATTTTTGCGAGAGCGGCGGTGGCCGCGCCGACCAGATCCTCGTCTGCCGTCGGCCGCAATTGCTCCACCTTCAGCACCGCGGGAGCCTGCGAAGACAGACGCGGCTTGAGCAAGTCGATGCTGGGCACAGGGATCGGGATGGGCAATCCGGTATTCGGCTCGATAATCGTGACCAGATACTGCGTCGCCAAAGTTCCGTCGTAGGAAAAATTCAGAGAGTCGATGTTGCTATTGCCGTCGAAATTGATGCTCAGGGCCGACTGCGTTCCCCCGAAGATTCGGCTTAAATCGGGACCCCAATAGGCTGTGCTCGATCCGGGATTTGGACCCGGGTCGAGATAGAACACCCAACCGGTTTGCTTGCCCATCGCGGTTACGAAGGCGTAGTCGGTGCCATCCTGCTTGATGAAGTGATCGAGCGGGTTTTCGAACTCGGGGATGGCATTGGGAATCGCAATCGGTGTGACACCCAAAGGGATGTACTTCGCCAGAACGGCCTCGACGATCAGAAACTTGGGCAAGGCTGGGTATGGAATGCCGGTCAAATCGATGAAATCCATAAGCGCTGTCAGATCAAGTCCGGTAATCGTCAGCGTTGATTTGCCCGGCTTGCTGTCGGGTGTGATGTCCTGCTTGGTGATGATTCCGTCCATCAGAACTTCAGTAGAGCCGTTGACCGTGACGGCGATGATGACGCGAGTGCGGGGATCGAACTGTCCTGCAACCAGCATCTGGTGAACGGGTGACAGCTTGGAAAGCGTGAACTTGAGCTGAAAACCTCCCTGGCTGCCGACCGTCGATGTCACCTGCACCTCCGTCAGCGCGTCAATGACGGTCTGCGGGACGGGGCTGGCATTGAACGGACCCATCATCAGCGTGAGGTAGAAACCGCGGTTCATAGCGAGCTTCCAGTAATCCCTTGAGGGAGCGTAATTTTCAGTTGCCGGCCAACGGTTTGAACCAGATCTTCCGGCCGCATGGCGTTATTGGCGTCGGCGAGGCGCCAGAACAATTCCGGATCGCCCAGGAATTTTGCGGCGATGTTGTCAAGGCGTTCGCCCTGCGTGACGGTGTGCAGTTGGAGCAACTGAAACTGATCGGCTGCAGGCAAGAAACGACGCTGCAGATAAACGATGGTAGTGCCATCGGCTCGGGTCAGAGTTTCGGTCGCGATACCAAAGTAGCGGCTGGTGGCGATAAACAGATTCTTCTGCAGCGAAGTCTGTGCCAGCATTGCCTGGACAGGATCGGTAGGAGCGCCATTGCTCATGGGATGCCTCGAATTCCCAGGGCGCCGAACGTGCCGCCCTGATACAGCCTGGCCAAACCTTCCTTTTGTTGTTGGTAAGCCATGTAGAGACTGCCGCCTTTGTCGGTGAAGTAGAGATCGTCGATGCTGAGCACGCGCAACCCAAGGCTCACCTTGGCGCGGATGGGATTGAGCGCGGGATCGAAGGCCTCTTCGGTGATGCTCAAGTCGGTGATGCGCACGGGAACGATGCGGTTCGCGCTCCAAACAAAGAGCGGGAGCGGCGCCATGATGGGCATGATTTCGAGGATCCCACTCTGCGAAAGGTTGAAGTTGTTCTGCAGCGTTGTGCTCGACGGGTAGACGATGGTTTCGAGCGCCGCCAGTTGGGGGAAGATGCCGTTCTGGACCGTCTTCGGATTCTGGTCGGGATTCTCGAGTTGATCGGTGGCGTCGATTTCAGCATCGAGCTTGAAGGTTTCGACCGGAGGTCCCTTCAGCCGCAGAGCTTCCGAGCGATCGCCGCCCTCTTCGGCGCCTTGAATCTTCAGCGTGCGCGAAAGCGTGTCCGGGTTGTACTGCAGGACGATGATGCCGTTCGGCAACACGGTGAACGTGTCCGGGTCGAGCAGCACCAAGCCGCCCTTCAGAACGCGAGGAGATCCGGGAAAAGCGCTCATTGATCCGATCCTCCCAGCACACCTCGTGACGAACACAGGACATGAAGGCTCATTGGTTTCCGCCTCCTTGGGTCGGTTGCTGACCTTTGTATTTGATCCCAGCTTCCACTGCCTTTTCGATCGCCTGCTGTCCTTTCGAGTCCACACCCGCCGCCGCCGCGGCAGCGGAAGCCGCGCTGGTAATACCCTTTTCCACTCCGTCATGTGCGAGTTCGAGGATTTTGTCTTGCATCGACTTCGGCAGCCCCTTGGTCACAGCTTTTACAATGGGGTCAACGAACTTCTCGTTGATTACGTCGAGAGGCGATTTCTGAGTTTGCCTGGGCCCCGGCGGAATCGGCTTCCAAAAGTCGGGGGGTAGGTTCGGCCGCTCCTTTGGAGAATCTTCCGGCCGGCAGAAATCCGGGTTGACATCGCAGAGGTGAGGCGTCAGGTCGAGATGAGGCTTGCTCTTGCCACCGGTAATATCGAAGGTCCAGGGCTTTTCGGGCGCGGCGGTCGGGGGGATGCCCGAGACTTCAATTTCCACGCGGCGATTTTTGGGATTTTTTTCTCCCGCTTGGGGATCGAGTTTTGCCGGTGGTTGTCCCGCCGCCGGCACCAGTTCTCCCTGGCTCTTAATCAAGACCCGGCTGGGATCTACCCCTTTGTTTTTTGTCAGGAGATCTTTAACTGCCTGAGCGCGGCGCCGTCCCAATGCCGCGTTGTACTTTTCCGTGCCTACTGTGTCGGTATGTCCGGTCAAAGTGACCGAACTATTCGGGGCCGCAAGAAGTCGCGTTCGCAGCTCTGTCAAATGCTGGATGTGCTGCGGGGGGATGTCGGATTTGTCGAAGTCAAACTCATCCACTGCAGGCTCGGCGGAACCGCCCGCCTTGCCGGCGACCGCAGACCCCTTCGGATTGTCTTCTTTCCCCTGCCTTTGCAGCGAAACGGGCGCTCCTCCTATGGCGGCTCCGTCGGCAGCTTCGCCCCGAACGACGCGGTCGGCGTTGGCATTGGCCGAGGCTTCCGAATCCGCTCCAACTCCATTCGTCCCCTGTTGCACTACATGGGTCAACTCATGAGCCAGCAGGCGCCGGGAAGCGCCGGAGTATTGTCCCGGACCGAAAACGATGTCCCTTCCTACAGTGTAGGCGTGCGCATTTACTGCATTCGCCGAGTCTGCGGCTTGGGCGTCGGCATGCACGCGCACCTGGCTGAAGTCCCGACCGAACCGCGGTTCCATGAAGGCGCGGGCTTCAGGATCGAGCGGTCGACCCGGCGTGTTCAGCACTTCTTGCACAAGTGGCGGAATCACGCCGACCGCAGGTCCCCCGCTAGACTGCCTCTGCATGGACATTTCTTTTTTCTTGCATTCCTCGCACTCGCCGCCGCCGGTGTGCTGGCCGCAGCCGCACTTGCGCTGCAGCAGGGCGCGAGAGACGCGCGCTGGAGACCGAGTTGCGACTTTGGACGTTCTCTCAAGCAAGGTCATGTCTCCCGTGTTCCGGATGCTTACGAATTCACTGCTGTTCAACGATTCCGCTGGTGCATTTCAGTAAACCTGCAAGAGCGAAGCACGGCATGTATCCTTGGTACACAGCCGCAGCCATGCGTGAAAGAATTCATGGTGATCGAGCAACCCGCCTTTTGAATCATCCTGATCGATGCCAGTAACTTTGAGATTGTCGTCGTGAGTTATTAAGTTCGTTCTGTAGTAACTGAAGACGCCTTGCGGCATCTCCACGATCAAGCCGCCGAAGGAACCTGTACCTACCGATTTTGCTTCGGCGAGCGAGTAGTGTCTCGATACAAAGTCGCCAGCGGTGAGTTTGTCGCCGATGGTAAGTGCACCGGCATCGACCTCCGCCAGGAAGGTGCCGGGAGTTACGATCGATGCCGCCTTACTTTCAACCGAAGCGCGATCGGTTAGCAGGCGTACGCCAGTCCAGCCTCCGACAACAAGCATCTTGAAGTCGCTCAATGATCCTGTGAACATCCAATAGCTCCCAGTCCTCGACGCTGTGGTCATAAGGCTTTGGAGCATGCCGAGATCCGCTGCGGTCATCTCGACCGCTGGCGTCGGTCCCTGATCGGAGAGGAACCAGGTGCCGTCCTGGCGACGCCCAATCAGGAAGGCATGATGGGTTACATTGACCAGTCCCTGAGCATCAGGCTTGCCGGTTTTCACATACCAGCCGATCTGGGCGATTTGACCCGGCCTTAGACCCCTTAGGATGGAGCTGTTAAAGATTTCGGCGAAGCTTTGCGCGCCCTCAGTGCGTCCGCTCTCCAGGCCTAGGGAACGCTGAATGGCCGAGATCTCCGCTGCAGACAAGCCAGCGCCGGCATCGACGTAAAGCAGGTAGAGCACTCTCCCCATCAACTGGTACTCCATTTCGCTAATGGTGCCGCCGGGTACGCGAGCACTCTCGCGGATGCCAGTAATCGTTGAGACCGCGGTATTGTAGAGATCCTCGCCCTTCATCCCCTTGGCGTTCCAGCCGTCGATGGTTCGTTTCCTGTGTTGGGCAAGGTTCGTGAGAATGCTGTTGCAGGCGGATTCGACCGCCGTGCTGGGAGCCTTGGGATCGCGTTTGTCTCGATCCCAAATTATGAGCGCCGTCACCAGCGATGCGGCGCCGCAGGTATCGCCTTTTTGTGAGTACCCTGGGAGCGTTGTCAATGTGGTTCGGTCCACCGGTGTGTCGGGATCCTTTTGCGGGCCATCCTTTTGCAGAACCGACGTGGCCGCGCGCTGCGCTACGGTGGAGGCGGCGCGAAGTGAGAAGGCATCAGGCAGGTGGGACGGGTGCTGTCGCGGCCGCGAGTGAACCGAACCATCCAAAACGCCCAAGCTCGCCATGCGATGCGCTTCAGCTTCGAGAGGGCTGTCAAATGTGCCAACAGGGAGGTGTTCGCCGCGTGGAGCCGAATGATCCTGTTGCGTAACATGCGTCAATTCATGCATCAGAAGTTGGCGTCCGGTAGGAGTTCGCGGTGCATATTGATCGCGGCCGAAAACGATGTTGTTTCCCACCGTGTAGGCCGTGGCGTTCACGGCGCCGGCGGATGCGGCGGCCTGCTCGCCGGTGTGAATTTGAACGTTACTGAAATCGTGCTGGAAACGCGGTTCCATTTCGGCAAGGGTTTCGGAATCGAGCGGGTGTCCGGGTAAGCGCAACACCTCGTGCACGATGGGCGGAGCGATGGCTGGAGCGGCGGACGCGGCGGTGTGACGCTGAAGCGACATCTTCTTTTTCTTGCACTCTTCGCATTCACCGCCGCCCGTGTGTTGGCCACAGGCACACTTGCGCTGCATCAGGGTCGCCGAGCTGTGATTTACGGCCAGAGACGCCGCATTGCGCCGGATTGGATTCCAATTCTTCATCTTGCGACCTCGTCCAGAAGCCCACCTGTTGCTCCTCCGACGAGAGCTCCCAGCGCTCCAAACAGGCCCCCAAGCGCCAATGCGGCTCCCAGACCAAGTGGCGCTCCCAATAGGGCGCCTCCAAGGGCGCCAGCCACGCCGCCGAGCACAGCTAGCGGACCCACCAACGAGGAACCGAAAAGCTTCGAGCCTCCATGTCCGATCGTCTTCCATGCGCACTTGGTAATGCGGGAGATGGCCTCGACAAAAGGCGCATAGTCGCGCTCGCTGACAATCTCTCCGTGGCCCATGACATCCGCCTTCTCTTCCTCCGTGACTCCGTAGCAATCGTCCGCATTCGTGTTGCAATGAATGTGCTCAAGTCCGAGCCAATGCCCTGCCTCGTGGCTTGCCGTAACCTGTCCTTTACGCAGATCTTTCCCGGGCGACTTAACGTCGGCGGCATAAAGAGTGCTTGAATCGCTTCGAGTGCCGGCTGGCTTGACATAATTCACCGTCACGTTTTGGACATTCGAACCGGGCGTTGTCACGGGCACGACCTTCATAATTGCCATTGCGGACTTGCATGGCTCGTCCGGGCAAGGCTGCGTAGGCGCCAGCATGAAGCGGAAGCTCCAGCGGTTGGTCACGATACGGACGAGATCCTTTTGCCACTTTGCAAAACTGCCCGGTGGCCAGGGCCCCTGCGGCGTGAAGTTTACGTTCACTGTCAACATCAGACGGCATGGTTGATTTTGGTCTGCGAGCTTACGATCCAGTTCGGTGTCAAAAAGACCAAACCCACTACGGCGGATGCCCAGTTCCATTTCTAGCCCCGGTCGTTTCGGAGCTTCTTTTTTGGACATGTCAGGTTTGGAGGAGTCGGCTTTCGAAGGGTCGGGCTGCGCATTCGTAGGGGATCCAGTGCCGCCGGTTTGACGCGCCACCTGCGTTCCACTGCAATTCCCAACCTGCGGTCTGCCGCCATCCAATACGCTGCTCGCCGCCCGGTCGGCCTCTTGTTCCGAACTGTCTCCAGGACTTGTTACGGTCAGTGGATCCGAAGAATAGGTCGCGGAATTCTGCTGTACCGTATGTGCCAACTCGTGCGCCAACAGTCGCAAGCCGAATGTCGAGGAGGAATACTGATCGGCGCCGAACACGATATTATTGCCAACCGTGTAAGCCTGCGCGTTGACTGCGCGAGCCGATTCCGCAGCCCTGCTATCGGAGTGCACGCGGACACGGCTGAAGTCTTGGCCAAAGCGCGGCTCCATTTCCGCGCGGGTGGCCCGATCAAGCGGCTGGCCGGGTGAGCGCAGCACATCATGCACAATCGGCGGAGCGACGACTGCGGCGTTAGAACCGCTGACGTGACGCTGCAGGGGCATCTTCTTTTTCTTCCTGCACTCGACGCATTCCCCGCCACCGGTGTGCTGACCGCAGGCGCACTTGCGCTGCAGGACGAGTCCGCCCACGGCAGAGATTGACCGCTTCGCCCCTTCGCGAGTTGACGCCATTGCCTCGCTCATTTTTCTTCTGCCCTACTAGGCTGCCGAGTTTCCCATTTCGAGCCACAGGATCTACTCATTTGGGTATTTCCACCTTGTAGCGATGTATGTTCGTGCGGATGTACGTCTCCACGTCTTTGTCGTCCGGCGGAGGATCTTTCCGCTCGGCAAAAGTGAATAACAACGTTCGAAAATCGGTTTTGAGAAGACGTGGTTCGTCCGGATAAGGGATGTGGATCGGGCCACCGTTGATTTGGACGAGTGCCGGCTGCTTCACAAACTCGGTGAGATATTTAACTTGTTTTCCCTTGACGGATTCGAGCTTGACAATCTTGTCTTGGGGAAACCCGTTCGCTTTGAACTTAGCGATCGTATCGTCCGTGACGGCCCACATGAGAGGGAAGTCGGGAACACATTGCTTAGCAATTTCGAGTTTGACCTCCTCCTCGGTTTTACCGAATCCGACCCCCGGGGCGGCATACAGATCCGGCGTGCCGCGAGTGCTCTTTGCGCTCTTAATTGCGTGTTCAAATTGCCAAGGTTCCTTGGCATAGGGGCTCGTGTTCTCCCAAACCATCTTCGATCCAACCCGCGCATTGCTCCACGCAGCGTTGTTGACGTCGGAACCTTCGATCTTCGTCCGCTCGAGCCCGGTTGTAGACTCGCTGCTGAGCCGTAGTCCTTCGAATTTCTTGTTGAACAGATCCTGACGATCCCTGAGTGCCTCGTACCAAGCAAAAAGTTGGGCGATTTCACCGAATAGCCGACAATCGCAGTCCCAACGGTCCAGGTTTTTGTAGAGTTGATCGATCGCTGTATACGGGACCATGGTATTCGGCTTGTACACGTGGTTCTTTAAGACGGCCTGTTGCCCGCTGGCCACGTCAGTCCAGTTTTCAGTGTCGTATCTCGGTGGTTGTTTTCTGGCTGGGGGAGGGAATCCGCACCCCCCCTGCCCTTGTACCTCTTTCAAGTGCGCCAAGCCCTTCTGCAGGCCTGCTTCCCATTTTTTACTGAAGTTGGGGTCATCGAGGGACGGTGCTTTGGTTTGCTCCAGTGCGTGTTTGTGCTTGCCGCCGGTGAATCCACCGATCAAAAAACCGCCAACAAGACCGCCCACGGCTAGCCCAAGCGCCAAGCCGGGAGCGCCCGCGCGAAGTGCGATATATGCCCCGGCGCCGCCGATCGCGGTCCCGGCAAGAGCGCCCACTCCAGCTCCTTCCCAATCCCAACTTCCCTGCAGCCGTGGAGGGCTGGCATGATTCACGCTGACGGACTCATCTGCGTCAGTTCTCTCCACCCGAGCGGCCTCCCGCTCCGCGGCGTCCTGTACTTCGCCGATTTCCAGTTTGGCAGTGCATTCGGGCACTGCCGATTGCTGCACGACATGCGTGAGCTCATGGCTCAACAGCGAGCGGCCTTCTGGAGTCCGCGGACTGTACTCTCCGGCGCCAAACACCACATGCCGACCCACCGTGTAGGCGTGTGCGCTTACTGCGCGCGCGGATTCGGCAGAACGCTGGTCGGTATGCACGCGCACCTGGCTGAAGTCGTGGCGGAAACGTGACTCCATGAGTGCGCGGGTGCCCGAATCCAACGGCTGGCCGGGTGAACTCAGAACCTGGTGCACGATACGCGGAGCAAGTGGCCGGGGCGCAGATCCGCTGGCATGACGCTGCAGCGGCATCTTCTTCTTTTTCTTCCTACAATCTTCACACTCTCCGCCGTCGCTGGTGTGCTGCCCGCAGTCACAGGTTCGTTGGAGCATCGGCCGTTGCAGCGGAGTGAGAGTAGCAATCGGGGCTGCGGCCGTTGGCGTCACCGCGCGGGTGCTCATTTTCGTGCTCCGATCCCGCGGTATACGGCGTTTGCGATTTGAGTGCCGAGTCGTGCCGAAGGATCATTCTCGCGGAGCCCGATCCCGCCACCCGCAACGTACGGCACTGCACACCCGTGGCCGAACTCGGCAGACAAGCCGCCTTGCGTCAGCTGGTGGGTTAGTTCTTTCTCCAGCGCACCACGCAGGAGTCGAGGGCGGTCGACCGGCACGCCGTCGAGAATCACCCGCTCGATATGCACATTGATCTTCATGCTGCCACGGCTGGCTCCTGCCAGCGGAAATCCAATTCGTTGATGGGGCGTTCGTTCTTGCGAAACTCGGTGCGCGCGGCTTCCAGAATCAGGGGCATCGTCAACGGAGAATTCGCCCGTGCTGCCAAGAAGGCGGAGTTAAGCGCGATGCTGTGAATACTTCCTCCGGTGATGTTCAGCCGCGCAAGGCGGTCATAATCGAGGTGGGCCTTTGGCATTTCGTGGGGAAGCACTCTTTCCCAGATGGCCTTTCTTTCGGCCACTCCCGGAAATGAAAAGCGGACAATGAACCGCAATCGGCGTAGAAAAGCCGTATCGAGCGCACTCTTCATGTTGGTCGCCAGGATGGCGAGCCCGCGATATGCCTCCATCCGTTGCAGCAGATAGTTGATTTCGATATTGGCGTAGCGATCGTGGCTGTCTTTGACTTCGCTGCGTTTGCCGAAAAGAGCATCGGCCTCGTCGAAGAACAGGATGGCGCCGCCATATTCGGCAGCATCGAAGAGGCGCCGCAGGTTCTTTTCGGTTTCGCCGATGTACTTGCTGACGACCGCCGACAGATCGATGCGATATAAGTTAAGGCGCAGGTCGTTGGCGATGACCTCGGCCGCCAAGGTCTTGCCGGTTCCGCTGTCGCCGGAGAACAAGGCGCTGATTCCCAGGCCACGGCTCATCTTCTGACCGAAGCCCCACTTCTCATAAACTGTAGCGCGTTGCGAAACCTGTTCGGCGACGTGGCGCAAAAGCGCAGCCTCGGCGGCGGGAAGTACGATATCGTCCCAGGTTGCTTTGGGATGGATGCGTTCGGCCAGCACGTCGAGCTGGGGCCTGGTGCTTGCCAAACACGCCTCCCATAGCCGAGAGTGCAAGGCTGGCTGGTCGGGCGTCTGGTCGGCAAGCGCTTCATGGGCGAGTTGCCGGATTGCGGTATAGCCAAGATTGAATTGAGCGGCGAGTTGTTCCGGACTATCTCCAGAGGCGAGTCCCAACGCCGATTGCCAGATGGCGGCTTGCTCGGCGAAGCTAGGCTTGGCCGCATCGATTGCCAAGGTGGGCTTGTGAAGGCTCGGCCACGACTCACGGGTATCCAGAAAGACCGCTCCCTCCAAACGCTCAAGCAGGCGCGTGATTGGTGAAGTTTGCCCCGGAGGTATGGCCTCCGTACCTGCCGCCAGCGTGTCGATGTACAGGCCGAGCGGCAGCAGCAGACTCTCCCTCTGCCAGAGCCGAGTCAGGGTCTCGATATCTGCGGCTTGCGTGGGCAGCAGCATCGTCGGCAAGCGATAGAGATGCAGGCCAACCGCGTTGGCAACTTCGGTGGCAATCAGTTGCTTGCTGGCGCTATCGGTTCCGAGCAATTCCACGATCGGCAAACTGCGATTCGCATCCACCACCTTTAGACGGCGCACTATGAGGTCCACGACTTCGCGATGCGAAGCCGGGAGATCGGCTGTTCCGGCTGGCGCATCGATCGGGACGACAAGTGGGAACAGCCGGTCATCGAGGTAGTTCAGTCCTTTGCTGTAGTTGACGATGCGCTCATCGGCGCGCAGTGCGCTGGTGGTGAGGGGTTGGCCTCCAGGCTGGGTGATTTCGATGAGACGCCAGAAGCGCAGTGGCCGTTCGGGAGAGAGAGCCTCCCAGGAAGCGCCTTCGAAAAGGGCGAACGCCAAAGCAAAGGTGGGATAAATCCGAGCCGGATCTTGTTGGCAACGGGCGCACAGGCCTGCGATGCCGGTATCGAGTTCCATGCCGAGGCAAAGCAACAGAAGGTTCTGTTCAAACTGCGAGAGTCCGAGCCGCTGGGTGAGAATCAACTGCGCCGGAGGAGGGTCCATTTCTGCGGCTGCTACTTGCATGGCCGCGGCTGCGCGCAGGACTTCCTCGTTGTCACGCGTGGCGCTTCCGGTCAATAGAAGGCTGGAAGCCCGAGACGGGAGCTCGGGTGATCGACCGGCAAAACGCCGCCAAAGCGACTTCGGTTGTTCGGTGGGCTGAGGAATGGGCAAGACGACCTGAGGTGGTTTCTCCTGGTGCTGGGCGGCGGCAAACTGCTCCATACAAGCACGCAGCCACGCGAGTGCAGCTGCGAGATAGCGGGCGTTGCCTTCCTGCCAATTGTTTCCAGTGTTCATATGACCGTCACCTGTTGTGTTGAATCGAACTGGGGCGGAGTCAGGGCCTGGTTCACCAACAAGCTGTCGACGCCATCGACGCGTAGCCGGAAAAAATACGCCCCCGCACTCAAGTTTTGTGCCTGGAAGGTAAGGGTGGCGGTGCGGGCAAGGTGTGCATCCGCCAGAATTTCCTGATCTCCAAGTAAAAGCGAGGCGCGCTGGTCCGGCCAAATCTGTGGACTGCACGTGGCCGTGTAGGAAATGTTAGGTCCGGCAGCATTGGCCGGGGTCACCGTAATTTTAGGTGCCAACGCGAAGGAGAGCTGATTGGTGGTTCGACGATAGGTCTCAATTGGGTTCTGTACCAGCACGCAAACGGTGTAAAAGCCTGCCGGCCAAGCTGCCGGGGAGTTTGGTATTTGCACACTTACCTGAGTTGCAGTTCCCCCCGCTAGCGGAGCAATTTCGATGGGTGCCGTCCACAACGGGTGGTTGAACTGCACGCCGATATTGATGCCGTCGAGATGGTTTCCTTTCAGAACCAAGGTGTCGCCGAGCAGCGCAGCGGGCTGCTTGTTTTGGAATTCAATGTGATCCAACGCCGGGTAGGGCGGAATTAGACTGGCGTGCGATGTCACTCCTTTGTCCCCAGGACCGCGGGTAAGAACGGGCAGAGGAGTCTTCTTCGGTTGCGTGCTGTCAATCAAAGCAACCGAGACTTCATAGCCGACTGAAAGTCGGTACTGTGTGACCAGTCCCGACCAGAGCTTGGAGATTTCTTCCAGCGACATCGGCTGCAGCGTGATGCGGACGCGTTCAATCTGCTTGTCGAGATCGGAGGCAGGAAAAGATGCGGATGTGGCCGCGCGGATCTCGTCGGGGCCCAGCAAGGCATGGTCGTACAGAATGCTCATCGCTTTGCACAACAGGTGATGGCCGTAGGGAAGCGTGTTGTCGTTGTCTTTGCCGAAAGCGGTCACCAAATAGTGCAAGGTGAGCGCCAGAGGTGGAGTGCCTGTTTCTCCTTGTGCTACCTGAGTGGGAATGTTCATGTTGCGCCAAGCAGCGTTGGGGAGAATCTGGTATAGAAAAAGATTCAGTTGGTTGGCGCTGGAGTTCCCGCGAGCCTTGTCGGGGGGCAGAATCGTGACGGTGGTATCGCTCAGATCGGTGTCGATGGGATCGCTGACAATATTGCTCTGTAGGATTGCCTGCAGAGTGAGTGTCGTAGCAGCGATGGCAAGGGGATTGCTCACTGGCCACCTCGCTGCGTACGGCGATGCAGGTATTCCTCCAAGCTCATGACGGGAGAGGCGGAACGCGGCCGGCTGAGTTGCTTTGTTTCTGAAGTCGCCCGCACTTCGATTCTTCCGATCGTAACGTGAACACTGGGCTCCGGCGCCGGAGCAGGAGAGTCGGTGATTGTTTTGTTTCTCATCGCTACGTTGAGACCAGCGTTCATCGCCGATGCTGCACTCTTCATTTGAGCCGTCAGGTCGGTGGCGGCTTTTGGCGGGAGGACCAGCCCGCGGTGCTCTTGCGTGGAAAATTCATCGCGGGTGCGAGCAGCCACTGGCAAGCTGGTGACTACGCGCTTTGGATCGTTCTCGGGTAAGTACGGGCGTAACGGCGGCACAGACTCTTTTAGGTTCTCCTCGGGGCGAGGCGTTCGTTTTGCCGGCGATTTGCTCGTGGGCGGGCTGTCCTTTTCCTCGTCCTCCCTTGGGTTAACAAGAACGGCGGACTTTCTCGCTGGGGTGTCAACCTGCGGCGGCGGAACAAGCACCGAAATCGGTGCGACGTTTGCCGGCCGCGATACGTTAGGGACGTCCTCGCTCAAGCCCAACATTGGACGAGTCACCCGGCGCTCGCGATCCGATTCCTGCTCGACCTCATTGACGATTAACGTCTCCGGATCGGGGGCAGGCGTTTCGCGGAGCGCAGCATTCTGATTGCAAACAGGTTCAAACAGGGACGTGACGCGCGGCCGAATCGCCGATTCTGTGCCGAAGCTTCGGGCAGTCAGACTGGTGAGAAAGTCGGTCATGCTTGCGCCATCGCTAAGTAAATTTCCCGGCGCGCCGGGCTCAACGCCAGGATGTCACTCTCTCGCCAGCCGTACGCGCGCGCCAACACGTGGACCTCACGAAGCGTGCGGCGCGCCCAGGCATCAATCTCGGCCCAGAAGAATGAGACGATGTCGAACACTTCCTTCCAGTGCACGTGACATTCGGGGCAGGTAAGGTCGAGGTGCGTGTCGGCTTGCGGATCGAGGGCGGCGATTTGGTCCACGACTTTCCCGGCGATATCATCCGGCAAATCTTCTGCGACGACGGGATTGCCTCCGCAGCGCGCATCGGTGACGCAGCCGGCGAGCAGCTTTCGTCGACTGGCGTTGGGCTGCAGTCCGATGCAGCCGGCGATATCCTCGGTGTTCGGCGGCCGGTAATGCACCACGTACTCCCTTAGAGCGATAGAACTCTCAAGTTCGCCAGCCGAATTCCTGGAGGAATCCATGGGAATACGCAGGGCAGCAACCGGCATCACAGACTCCAGCGTCTGACGACACGACGGACATTCGGCCAGGATGGCGAGTTCCGAACCGAAGGCCCACTCGCGCAGCTGCAGCAGATCCGCATCGCGACGGCCTATGTTGATTCGCGCCAGAGACGCGCGGGAAGATTCAGGAGACGCCAGCGACAGGATGGTTAGCGCGCGTTCAAACGGGAGCGCGGCTAAGCCCCGCTCCCACACCTTCAGAAGTTCCGGAACCGAGAGTGGGTGCATGAGTCATCACCCAACTGGCGGCACAGTAAAGGAGGGTTCGGTCGGCTCAGTGACGCTATTGTCGCGTTCCCAGCCTTCGTTTTCGAGCTTGATATGCTGAATGGCGACCGCGTTCGCATTGGCGTCGAGATCGGGCAAGGCCTGGAACTCGGAAACCCAGCATCGATACACCTTGTATGCGATCGCTAACTGCCCGGCCTCGTTGTACATTTCAATGGTGATGTCCTTGCGGAAATCTTTGAGCGAGACCTCGGCGCCCAGCCCCGCTCCCAGGTGCCATACTTTGTTGGCCCACTGCTCGAAGGCGACATCGTGAGTAACGCCGCGCTCGAGCGTAATGGCGTCATACTCAGTGCGCCCTGGCGACTTGCGGCTGCTCGAAGGATCACCACCCTCGCGATGCTTCACCACTTCTGTGGTGCGCTTGAGCATTCCACACTTGCTGACTCCGGCCACATACTTGCCGTCCCACTTGACCCGAAACTTGAAATTCTTATATGGATCAAAGCGTTGCGCGTTAGCGGTGAACTGCGCCATGAGAATCCCCTCCTTAGGCCGCGATCTAAGTTGCGATCTGGCCGGCCATCTGCTGGATCTGGATGACGACGAACTCCGCCGGCTTCAAGGGAGCGAAACCGACGACGATGTTGACGATTCCCAGGTTGATGTCATTCTGCGTGGTGGTTTCGTGATCGCACTTTACGAAGTATGCGTCCGATGGCGTCTGCCCCTGGAAGGCGCCCTGCCGGAACAGATTCTGCATGAACGCGCCAACGTTCAGCCGAATCTCGGCCCACAACGGCTCGTCGTTTGGCTCGAACACCACCCACTTGAGAGCACGATAGAGGCTCTCCTCGATGAACAAAGCGGTCCGCCGGACAGGGATGTATTTCCATTCCGAGCCAAGTTCATCGTTACCCTGCATGGTGCGCGCGCCCCACACTACGATTCCATAGACACTGAAATTGCGAATGCAATTTATGCCCAGCGGGTTCAGCAAGCCGTTCTGGGGATCGTTGAGCTGCACCGCTACTCCAGAAGCTCCGGCCACGGTTGCCTCCGTTCCCGCCGGAGCTTTCCACACTCCGCGAGTTCCGTCGGTCCGGGCATAAATACCGGCCACGAATCCGCAGGGCGGATAGTAGCTGGGACGATTCTGATTCAGCGGGTCGGGTGCCTGTATCCATGGGAAGTAAAAAGCGGAATTCATGCCTGTGATAGGAGTCGAGGTCAGCTTGGTCGGATCGGTAATTCCCGGATCTGAATCGGCAATCAGAAACGCCCGGCGTGGCGGCTCGCAAAAGGCCTCCAGGGCACTAATTGTGGCCGTTACGATTTCACCCGGAACACAGAGCAGATTGAAAAGATCGATCTTATTAAGAATCGGCAGGGCGGCAGTCAAGACGGTCTCGAAGGTGCCCCCACTGCTTGTGCTGGTGCTGGGAAGCAGCACCGAGCCGTCGTCGTTGGCCGTGCCGTGGAGTTTGGGTGAAGACCCCACTGTAGTGTCGGCGGGAGGCGTCGTCGTACCGCCGGCCACGACTACCGTCACGAAGCTCGACTGCTTATTGATCACGTCGGCAACATAACGCCCCTGAGAGTCGGGCGTGGTGATCGACAGGTTCTCGTACGACTCCACCACCACCTCCGACGTTGCGCCCGGAGGAGCGTAGATCACCTGAACGCGAAAGCGGTTCGTGCCGCCGCTCTGATTCTTGATGGCGATACCGTAGCTTTGAGCCCAAACGCCGGGGTTCGCCGCGTTGGCAACCAAGCCGTCCGGTCCAACAGTCCCGGCGGTGAACGTCAAGCCGCCCAGCGTCAAGGTGGCGGAGGCAGCAGGCGTCAGACCACCGCTGGCGGCTCCGGTGTAGGCGAGGCGCAGGATGTAGGCTTGTTGCCCGCCATTGATAAAGAACTGCGACACGGCATATCCCAAGTAGGGACTGCGGGCATCGAAGCCTCCATAGATCCGTTCAAAATCGGCCCAGCTCAGCACTAATGCAGCGTAGCCAATGGGACCTTGCGCGGCCCAGCCAACGAAGGCGGCGATCGAGGTTGCGACACCGGTAATGGTGTGTACGCCGCTGGGGATTTCTTCGACATAAACGCCGGGGTAGGAAACTGCGACAGGCATTGCGGATCCTCCCAAGTCAGATCATTGTCTGATCTCACTCTTCGAACTCACTCATCTCAGCCGACAGACTCTTACGGTTCTTGAAAGGGCAATTGCTTTGGTGGGACATTCAAACTCATACCGGAATTTGAATGCTAGGAGTTTCTTGCGCGGGCTCCGGTAGTTTTTTGCGTCAGCGTTTCTTCGTGCCCTCTGGCGGAAACAGCGGCAGTTGGCTCGGCTCACTCTCGCTGCGGTAGTGGGAAGGAGAAACTCCGATCTGCCGGCGGAACATTCGCGCGAAGTATGAGAGATCATTGAACCCAACCACAAAGGCCGCTTCGGTAACGGACGCTGCCGAATGCTTCATCAATTCTGCTGCGCGCTCTATCCGTACTCGCACGACAAAGTCGCGGAAGGTAAATCCGAGTTCCTTCTTGAAGTTTCGGCTGAACTGGAAAGGACTGAGGTCGCAGAGCCCAGCCGCCGTTGCGAGGCGCAGTTTCTCGGGGTAGTTCGTTGTAACATACGAAACCGCTGGCGCCAGCGTGCTCGGCGAGTTGCCGGCCAAAAGATCGATCGAAGAATTGGCAGCAGGCGTACTGCTGGCCGGGTGCGCCGCCGGTGGCACAGACTTATCTATACTTGTGAGGCAACTGCAAAGGTGTCTGACCGACACCGGTTTGACCAGATATTCCCAAACACACCGCCGAAACGCCCATGTTGCCAGGGTCGTGGCGGTCTGCTCGGTTAACATCACGATCGGCAGGGAAGAGTGGTAGTTCTTTACTTCCGACAGAGCGGCCAGGCCCCGAGCATCCGGGACGTCGTATTCGAAACAAGCCGCCCACGGACGCCAATCCCGTACTGCTTGCAACAGATCGGGCAGATGACGCAATCTCTGCGCTCTGTAGGCCTTAGGCAGACTACTGCACAGGTCCGGCTCAGAGGGAGTCGTTCGAAGATCCACCCAGAGGATTGTCCGCGCAGCCACCGCTCATGCCTCGTACTATGCCCGGGACTCGACACCGCTGTCTTGCGTGGTTACAGGATCTAACTGCCAATGGATCTTGGGGTCAGGAGCGCTCGTACCTCCTGCCCATAAGTAGTCACCCTGAATATCTGCATACCAGTAAGCGTTGCCTTCCACTCGCTCCCCGATCTCGAACTTAGATACCTCAACGTCGGTGTGAGGCGGTATTACACGGACAACGGCTGCAGTCCTGGTTGGCGTACCCCGTCGCAGGTTTACAGTCCTGATTGTCCGCACAACTTTCGTCTTAGTATCGGCTGGGTCGATCAGAGGGGCACACGTCTCCGGACCTGGTAGAATCGGGACGACAGTCGGAGTGTTGGGATTCCGTGTGCCTGTTGTACTCTGTCCACTCTGCTGGCACATCGCAGTCGATGCACCGGGCGCAATCGTCGACACCCGAGCTAACAGGTCCCTGAGCTTCAGCCAGTTGCCCGGGCAGGTCTTTGAAGCCCTGATTTGGTGGTGCTGGATGACATGCGACTCATCGACCGGAATACTCCACCGCGCAGCGATCTGTCCAATCAGAGTCGCGCTCCCTTCCAGTTGCGCTTCGGGCCACACGTCGTCCGGGCGGCCTTCGTGTTCAATCCCAATGGTGTAGAAGTTTGGGTTCACTCGCGGCTTTAGCAGAGGCCAGGTGGGATTGATCACAATCCCTGCGTGAAAGGCCGTGTCATTTTCATCCACATACTGGTGGATTTTGCCCACGCATGAGATCCCATAGTGAGCCGACTTTTGTGTGTTCGGGTTGCGGAAGACCGATTCGCCGGCTTCGAAGCTCCCATCCATGATGTGAATCACGACGGCTTCCGGTCGCAACCCAAAGGGACGTCCTCTGCGGAAATTGGAATCCGGACAACCAATCCACTGTGTCATGCCGCCTCCTAGCCGACCGCCCCAAGGTCACCGCGCTCCCCACTGAGCAGGATTGGAGGCACCGCGCCCGACGCAGTCCCACCACTTGCCGGAGCTGCCTGACGCTGTGCACGCTGGGCGTCGTCCTTTCCGGCGAGCGAGGATCTGAGTTTGAGCAGGTCTTTCAAAGCGTTGTACCAAAACGGCGCGCCCAGGCTTATCAACAGCACGGACAGAATCATTCCCGGGAGTCTTCGCCAGTCCTTCAGCCGCCCTAGCCAGTCGCGATCAAGCGGCAGAGTAATCAACGCAGTCTTGTTCAAGAGGCTGTAGTACGGCTTGGGGTCAACGTTGTCGGTATTCTGGTTCGCGGATTTGGAAAAATCATCGGTGGCCTGTTTCACGATTATGTTTCGGAACTGATCGTCGATCCACAGACGGTCGGCGATTGCAATGATGTCGAGTTGCACGGTCAGGACCACGACCAGCGCAACGCCCATGGTGATCCAGTGCGTGTAGTGTGTGAATCGCTGGCTGACGCGATCTATCGTCTGGTCGAACCAAGAGTTCACTCGGGCAACGAAATCACTGGAAGCCTCCTGCAGAATGGCCAGCCCATCACGCGCCTGGTTCGAGAGTTCTGGGTTCGAAGCCTCGAGTACTAACCCCATGGCGCGAATATTCTTGAGGGTTTGCTCCGGGTCCTTGATTCCTCCGTCTTCGAGTGCTTTCTTCAGGATGGATTCGGCGTCTCCATCAAGTTTCTTGGCACCAACGCCGCTGGCCAGATCGAGCAGCAGTTTTGTGAATTCTTCCCGGTGAATAACGGTACCCAGTTTGTCCTTTCCTTCGGCAATCAGTGGATGTTTCAGCAGGCTGTCGGCGATTTGTTTTGCATAGTCCCCAGCCGGGATGCCGAGCTGCTGCAGTAGGCCTGCCAATCCGTCTCTTAAATGCTTGCCCCGCCTGCCACCGGCGGTGCTGAGTGCCTGCGTGATGACCGTGACGGCCATACTGAACATCAACAACACCGTCGTGACACCGATTAGGACGTCCAGCGTTTTGAGCATTGTTCCTCCATCGATCCAGCGGGATGCAAGGACCAGCAGTCCTGCTGGATCTAACCCGACTGTCACGATTCCCGCGCAGGTTTCCGGAGACTATTGTCACGGTGCCGCGTTGAACAGATGTGCGCGACGTTCTACCGCGATCCGGAGTAGTTCGCAACCAGCCTCCATCTTCCGTCCGTCAGGAGGGGAGATTGACCAGCGTCTGACCAACCGCAATCTGGTCTTTTGGTGGCATCTCTCCCGCTACGAAGTCATCCAGACTGAACGCATGTCCATCCACAAGCGTCAGAACGCTGAGCATCGCTTTCGGAGGTTGTGTGATTGAACCAGGATCAATCGCACGGGAAGCCTCCACCAGCACCATCGACGAAAGCGTGCGGAGCGCATCGTCTCCATACACGCTACTGAGCTTGTTATTGAATGTATTGGTCAAATCGGCTCCAAAATCCGCGAAGCGGTTGATGGCCGCCGTGGGAGCAGTGGAGACCGCATCCAGCATCCCATTCACGTCCTTCAGCGCCGACGTGGCACCGCGGATGATCTCTGCCTCAGTGAACAGCAGAGACTGCAGGAGCGTGTCCCCCATCCCGGATCGAGTCATATTCTGGAAAGTTGCCGCTTGCTGCGCGGTAAAGAACGCCGCATTGCTATCGTCTCCCGCCTCGCGGAGTCTGGTTTGTGCAGTCAGGAGCGCTGGAACCAGGGAGGCCGTTGTATGCGGGTCGAATGCGATGGTTCGTCGCAAGTTGATGTCAGGAAAATCCCAGAACACATCCGAATCGGTGTTGAATCTTTGGATCTCGCCATCCGCGAAGTCGATTGAGGTCGATAGCGGCATGGCTGCCCATACCAGCAGCGCTGCAGCGCTGGGGTTTGACCGCAATCGGCTTACGTCCTGGAAGTAGTAGGACGGAAGCAGAGCCCGTAGACTCGCCTGCAGCGCCAGCGACATGGCCATGCTGTCTCTTTTGAGCCGGTCATTGCTGCGGCGGATGAACCAGCTTCCCAGCACCGTGCTCGGTACGGCAACCAACATGGCGAGAGCCACGTCGCCGAACTGGTTGGATCCATTGTGAAGCGCGTTCTCAACGGTGCGATCCAGGTCGAGATAGAACGTCTGGAGCGAACTCTCATTTCCGGAGAACAGCTGCGGGAGGTAATCGTGAATAAACGGCGTCACCCGATGTTCGAAGTCCGCCAGGCTCATACCCTTTTTTACTTGGCGCGATTCATAGGCAATCGACCGGGCACTGTCCGGCGTCATTTCCAGTTGACCATTCTTGACTTGCAACGACGCCAGCACCGACAAGTCGCTGAAGTAGCGGTTCCTCATCTTGACACTGTCATTAGCATTCAGCTCATACACCACCACGCGCCCCGCATCCTCTTCAGCGGTGATCGTGGCCAGGCTATCATTCACGTGCGCGCTGTCGAAGCTGAAGTGGGGCATGTTGAGCTGGACGGTGGTGGTGCGCTGTATCTCGTGGCTGAGTGTCGCCACCTTAAGGGCAACGCCGGGAGACGAGTGAAGGAACAAACCGTCGAGATCGCTGTCGTCGACCACGCTGCGGAACACGTCGCTCGCCGTCTGCTGCTGTAGATCGAAATTCACGTCCAAGAGCGCGGTCGACATTGTGTTCTTCATGTAGGCCGCGGCAAAGTCAAAGTTGTAGCGACTGTTCAATGCCTTTTGTGCTTTCGCGTAGATGTCCTGCGTTTTCATTAAGACCAGATGGATCGCAGCCTGCACTTGCTTCAGATCCTCGAAATGGAGGTTCTTGTCGAAGAAATCACCGAGCCGCCTGATCAGCCATCCATCCACTTTGTCGAAGTCGTCCTGGGTGACCGCGTCCCGGATTTTGGCGAGTTCCAGTTTGTCGTTAATGAAACTCTGCAATATCCGGATGATTCCTCCATTGAGAATGTCGAGCGTCTGCGCAGCCACGGGCTGCACTTTGTCGAGCTGGCTGGAAAGCGCAAGGAGGCCCTGGTCCGCGAGGGATGCAAGCCACTGACCTGCTGGCGTACCCCCAAACGTCGCATCTTGCAGGGCGGTCGCGAAAGCCGATGCCCTGGTCTGGGGGTCGGTATCTGCTAGCCCAGTGAGGAACGCCTTGAATTGCTGAGTACCGTCTCCCAGCTTGTTCAGGATGTTCCAGGTAGCCGCAGACACTGTCTCGGGAAGCGCGTCCCATTTCTTAAATTCATCCAACAGTATCTGGCGGGCCTTGTCGAACTCCGCCTTGGCATCGATGCCCGTAGCCTGAGTCAGGAGTTTCAAGCCGGTGTCGTTCAGGAGTCGCGCGGCAGTTTGTCCCAAATCCTTGGTCGGATCTGTCCATTGTTCGATCAGATGCAGGTCCTTCACTGCCTGCAGCCCGTGCACTCCAAACACCGCTTTCACCAGATCATCGAGGTCAGTCGGTAGATCGTTCTGGCCGGTGATTCCCACGCTAAGGTTCAGTCCAAAACTCAGCCCTTTCTGTGACTGCTTGAAGAGCCGGAGGCGTACGACACCAGAGGCGTTATCCGCCGACTCCCGCCCCACCACAAGAACATAACGGCCGCTCACATCGAAGCCGAAGGTTGTTTTCAGCCCGGCATCGATCTTGGCTCCGAGGTTTCGGGTCATGCCCAGCAATTTCGCTTCGCGGACCATGTTGAAGTCGTATCCCAGCTGCGCAGAAATGTTGAGGGCTAAAGAACCGTCTATCTCGGCGACCAGCCAGCTTCCCGGGCTCAAATCGTGCGCTTGTTTTACGTGACGCGGCAGTCGCCAACTGCTGAACAGATCGGCCAAGGCTGTGCGCGCCTCGGTCGCCGCGGGGAAGCGGTGCAACACGGCATAGAGAGAATCGTGACTGGCGTCGCTGCCAAACGTCACGCTGCCCAGTACCCCAATGGGATGAGATCCGGAGAACGAACCATTCACGACGTAGCCCCATGACATGACCAGGAACTTATCCGTAGCGTTCTCTGGAATACTAAGATCCAACTGCGGACCATCCGCCAGCCCAAGCGCTCCGATAGCATCGGCGGCAGAGTTATAAACGCCCAGACCGGTCTTGAACTCGGCCGAGGCCTGGAACCCAATCGTCGTTTGCCCGGCATCGAAGATGAATGACTTTCCAGTTTCACCCTGCAGATCGATGCTTCCTAACTCGATCTTTCCGTCCGGCTTCTCGGGAAAAGGCTTGTTTTCGAGAATGGCATCCAACACATCATGGTCGGTAGTCGCGCCAATGTCGATTGTGACCGAACCTCCAGGCGCGGTGATCGTCTTATCAAGCTGGAATTCGCTGCTGTTGATTGAGATAACATTACGGCTTGCCATTTTCCCTCCTCAGCTCCTAAAGAGCGCCAGTCGCGGGGAATCGCGAACAATCACGCCGCCGGGTCTTGCGCCAAAGCTACGCCGTCTGCCGGAAATTCTCCCAGGCCCCAATTGCTGAGATCATAGGAAGCACCGTGAACCGAGCCTGTTCCTGTGGCGATCGCGATCTTTCTTGATCGCACGTCTTCACGGAAAGCGGGGATGCCCGCGTCGGCCACCGCGTTGGCAATAATCTGCCGTAGTGCTGCCTCAGTCGGATTGGGATTACCGACTAATTGCTTTTGTATGAGAGACCGAGCGGTGGGGTTAATCGAACCGTTCTGCACGTGAATATCGAAGCACAGTGCCACCCCGAGTTCGGATTGCAAACCGAAAGCTCGTGCTGTCGTGAGGCATGGTACGTAGTAGTCATCATGTGCGATCTGGCGTTGGATCTCGCGCACCTCGTCAAAATCTCCCAGAGTCTGAAACTGCTGGCGCCATGGTGCCGTCAGCCTGCCGTTGATTGAAATACTGTCGGCCCAACTCTTCTGCTGATCCGGCGTGCTGCTCATGATCTGCATCAGAGTGTTAGCAGCATCTCCAAAAGCCTGCTGAATCAGTTCGGGGTGAACTTGATTGGCCTTTGCGATGATCGCTTGCACTTTGCCGAACTTCATCGTGAATCCTACGATGCCCCAAGTAAGCCAGGCTCCGTCGAAGTCCCCAACTGCAAGCGTGTAACTGTGTCCTTCAAAGGCGGCGGTCAACTCCAGACTCCGCTCGAACAGCGTCGGGATCGGACGGGGCATAAACCCGCTCCAGGTGACATCATCGACTTCTCCCGTGTCCGGTAGTCCGTTATTGAACTGTACCTGCTTTACGGCCCTTAGCGTGCCTTGACCATACACTTCATCAATCGCGCCAGGATCGCACTTTGCGGACGCGAGTCCGCGCTGGATGTCCCCCACGATTCCACCATGGGTGCCGATTCCAAAAAGCTTTCTCGTCATGACTGCCTCTCGAACGTATCCCCCATGCAGGACGCATGGGTGCAGATGTACGGCCGTCAAACTATGCTGTGTTCCGGGGTCTGGGTTCTGTGGGGAAGCGGAGAGTACTCGCTCTCCTGCTCAATATGGCGCTATTATGCTCTTCGTCCATAGATAGTCAAGTAAAAAAACACGAAGCTCACTTATTCGACGATCGCTCATGCCCGGCCTCTCCCACTTCACGACAAGATCATCTTAAGATTGGCGAGTGTGACTTTCTTAGGTTGGGACAGCCACGGGCGATACAGCTTTATAAATTTTTACTTTTCTCAAAAAGTGCAGTATAGTTGCGCAATCTTTTGGCTGACTTCCCCTCAGACCTTATAGGCCTCGCTGGCTGGATTCGATGTTATGACTGGCGTCCCAACAATCGCACCAAGCTGTGACAGCTAGGTAGCGGCTAGTTAGGCCAGGTACCGTCGGCTCTATGAGAGTTCCCAAACATGACCGACCAAGTCATGATCGAGAGGGTTAAGAATCTCGCCCAAATCATGCGAGACAAGAAGAGTGCGGGCGACAGGTTCGCTCTGATGCTCGGTGCGGGCGCGTCCCTGAGTTCAGGCGTAGAGCCAACCAAGCGCATCATGCAAGAAATCGTTGATCGCTACGCCCGTGATTACCACGACGGGAGTATTGAGGAGCGGTTCGGCGATTTGTGGCGCCGGTCGACTGCCGATGATCGAAGGCTGTACCTAGCGCAGTACCTGAAGCGCAAGCCCTCCGCAGGTTACGGCCGCTTAGCAGAGATTACTCGGATGGGCTATTTTGATGTGATCGTAACCTTCAATTTCGACCGCCTGCTGGAGACTGCCTTCGATGATGCGGGCTTTAAACAAATCAAGGACTACAGGTCTGTTATCCGCGGCGAAACAGAAATCAACGCCTTTGCGAAGTTAGTCAGGAACGACCAGCCCAAAGTAAAGATCGTCAAGTTCCATGGCAGCCTTGAATCGGCGGACTATTTCCTGTTCTCGGAAGACGAGATGGCTAACTATCCCCCGGAGATCGCAAATCTTTTGGGAGAGATCACTCGCCGCGACATCATCATTTGTGGTTATGCCTTCGAAGACCTCTGCGTCGCGAGAGCGTTCGACACTTCCCTGGATGCCGGCTCCATCTACTATGTCAATCCCTCGGGGGCAGGCACTGGACAGATTCGCGGCATTCTCATCGGACGCCGGTCGAAAGAGAAAGTAATTTCCGGAGATTTGGGGAAGTTCGACGACTTCTTTAGCATGCTTCAGCAGGAACTTGCCGGCCCGCGAGAACCAGTTGCCCCGGGCCCTAAAGGTCAAAATCCATTCAAGTTCATGGACTCCTACCGCGAGTCGGACAAAGAATGGTTCTTCGGAAGGAAGGACCTGACGGACGCTATGCTCGGGAAGATCGAGACAATCGAGACTGGGAAGGGAAAGCTGTTGTGCGTGCAGGGCCCGGCAAAGATCGGCAAGACGTCCTTCATTCGCGCCGGATTGATGGCACAGCTCAACCAGGATAAGGACGAATGCGTGTATTTAAGTTGCAGACGCGGAGTTGAGGCCCAACTGCGCCGTGAGCTCGAAAAACGGTTCACGCTCTCACTTCAAGATAAGGACCTGGACACGGCCTTGCGCGAGGCGAAGGAGAGAACTCCCAAGCGGATTCTCATTTTTTTCGATCAGTTCGAAAGAGTGGTTCATGCGTGCACTGCGGATGATGCGGAGACCAAGGCCGTCGGCGCCTTTCTGCTCGCTTTGACCCTGAGTTCAGATAGTCGCCTGACTCCCGTGATCATCACCCTGAAAGAAGAGGCTTTTTCTACGCTCCTGCTGTCTGACAACCTCAGACCGGAGTTGGGAAAATGGGACTTCGTAACCATGCAACGGTTCGATGAAAAGACGCTGGCCGAGGTTCTTCAACAGCTGGCCTCCAAGGGTGGAGCAGCACTGGCTTCCCAAACGGTGGAGAGACTATGCAAGGCATACAAGGAAAACCCCAAGTTCACCCTTAGTCATGTGCAGACGCTCTGCTACTACCATGTCAATGGTTACGACCAGGATTGCGGAGACTATGATTCTCTTCCCAATCCGGGGCTGTCCGCGGCATTGGACTCGGTGACGGAAGATTCCAACCTGATGGATCTGATTGACGAGCTTCCCCCGGAAGATAGAGCGTTGATACGTTCTGTGATGAAAGTAATTTGCCACCCTGACGCCAAGATCAAGTGGGTGGTCGAGTTCATGAAAAGCAATTTCTCCAATCTCACCGGCAAGGAAACCTATCCCGAACCTGTTTCGAGTGCGTGGCCGGCGAAGGCATTCGATCGAGACTGACCATTATGGAGACGACCGTCAGTATTTCGGTCTCAACGGGAAAGGACATCCTCAGTGCGCTGGTTTCCTCTAGCGCAGCCTGGATTGACCGCAGTGCTGAGGGCAAGAAGATTGTGGAACATATCCTTTCCTCAACTGCACGGATCATTGTTTTTTCCGGCAGGGCCGGGTGCGGTAAGACTGAACTCTTCGAACGCTCGGTTTTGCCCGGTCTGCCCGCAGACCGCGATGTTTTTTACTCCCACCGATTCAAGCTCCCTCCCACCTTAAGAAAAAGAGGAAGCGGCGAGGCTGAGTTCTGGAGCGCGACCGCCTCGCCCGGCATTATTGTGCTCGACCAGTTTGAAGGGTTCTTCGGTGCGGACGAGTCCGCCCGCCTTTCATTCCTGAACCAAATCTCTGAGCGTCTATCCACCGGCAAATTTGAAGCTGTCCTAGTCCTTGTGCTCGCCGAAGAAAATTTGAGCGACCTGCTCAGCCTGCGGGAGCACCTGCCACAAGTTCTGGACGACCTGTCTAAGATCGGAGCTGTCCCGGCCGAAAAATTGCGCAGCACACTGCGTGGCCTTGGCACAGAACGCGGCCTGCAAATCGATGATGCTGTGCTCAAGAAGTTGGTCGATGATCTACGCAAGCCCGAAGCCAGCAAATATGCGGTCAGTCCAGAATTGCTGGGTGCCCTGGTCTTTGAGATATGGCGTTCGAACTCCCTCGTGGAAAAGCAAGCGTTCGGTTTGGACGAGTACGCCGCGGCGGGCGAGATTAGCGGTATGCTGGAGAACTACCTTGAGTACAGGTTAGACACGGTCGAAGACGAGTTCGTTCGCCGGTTGACCAGGGCAATTCTCAAAGAGGTCGTGTTCACTGCTCGAGCCGGAAACGCCCCGGACCTCGACGAGGTGGGCAGGCGGTATGACGCCTCAAAGACACTGGTCCTGGATGTCTTAGGAAATCTTCTGAACGAGAACCCCAAGATTCTGCGGGAAACTGAATCGAGCCGGTACGAAGTCGTCCCTGCTCAATTGACACTCGTCATCGACGAGCGTATCGAGCGCGACCGGCAAAGAAATCAGCCCGCCCAATCGCTGCTGCGCCAGGCCGTCCGCGTCTTTCGTGAGCGTGGCGTCCCTCTGTCAGAGCAGGAGTTCAGCAAGCTTCATCGGCAGAGAAGCTCCTTGCGCGTAACCGAAGAGGAAGCACGGTTGATGCTTGGCTGCGCCTTAGTCTATGAAGATCCTCATCTTGAGGTGGCAACTCAGCATTGGTTGCGCCGGTCCGGAGATGAGGCCGCCAAGATTGAGATACTGCTCGGCGGCGTTTTTGACCCCCGCGACGCAGTGCGTGAGCGTGCCGTTGCTCTGCTGGGAGGCTTCAATCGGCCGGAAGTTCAGAACCAGCTCTATCTGCTGGCTTTGAAAGATCCGAAGGATGCAGTACGGGACCGCGCGATCGAGAGCCTGGGCGCACTGAAGGACGAGCCTCTACGCCAGTCGTTGTTCAAAGAGATTCGAGATCCGAATAGCCAAAATCCAGGAAACGCCGTCGCCGCCTTGAGAATCTTCCCCGACAACACCACGGCAGACTATTTGGGGAATCTTGTCACGAAGGAAAGTCCTCGCCAAATTCGCGAAAAGGCGGTACAGGTATTGGGCGACCTCGGAATACCCGAGGCTCTCGACGTCTTACTTCGTGTTGCCATCCAGGATGAGGACGAGGGAGATCGAGTCCGGGCCGCCGAGGTGTTGGGTTCGCGCCGGGGCGCCAGCCTCATCGACCTTCTGGAAAAGCTCCGAGATGAGAACCGCGTTTTACGTCAGGCACGAGCGTCGCTTAAACAGTCGACTCTTATCGAGCGGCTGTGGACCTTTGCCCTGGCCGCGGTTGTTATCTTCCTGAATCTATTTCTTCACGGCATCATTCTTTCCACTTTGCGCCGCCTCAGATTGGGGTTTGGATTCTTTGCTGCGGAATTGCTTGCGATAGGGCTGTTCGAGTTTGGCGAGAAGTATTCGAGGGAAGGGTTCATTGTGGCTAGCGTGCTACTCTGGCTCTTGGCCCTCGTGGGCAGCCAGTTGGCGGCCACCTGGATCGTTCTGCAGGAGACGGAAGCGCCCGGGTCAACACGCAGCTCGTATCTTGCTTCCCTTCGTCTTTGTCTCTTTTTGGCTAATGCGGTGAGCCTCTTCTTAGCGCTTCACGGACTGGCTCACATTATGATCAAGCGCTTTGCCCGAGGCGCCAAGCTCTTTACTTATGAGGTTGTAGGATCGGTGCTACTGGTATATTCCATCCTCTTCAATCGCCTTGAACATCAACACTTTTACCTTTTTTATCTTGTCGCTGGCCTTGCCTTGTTCTCCTATTCCTATTTGGTGGATGTTTTGAAGGTTTTTCTGCATGCGGTTGTGTTCAAGAGAAAACATGAGTTCCGTCAAAGGATTAACACAGTTTGTCGGGAAGTAATGAGCAACCCTGAGGCCTCCTACGTCCTGCTTCAGCGCCTTCAAGGAAATCGAACGAAGGAGATTCGGCGAGTCTCCAAGATACTCAGGACCTATACCCTGGAAATCCCACCCCTGGTTGCACACGTCAAAAAACTGTGGGGAAGCGCGGATAGTGCCACGAGAAGACGAATGACGTCAGTGCTGGCTGCCCATCACGACGAGCTATCGACGAAGACGCTCCGCGAGTTGACCGGGAGGACGGGATGGGAGGGCCGGCTTACATATCTGGGGTGCACCTTGCGCTATCGAGTTTGGCCCAGGCCTCTCTTGCGGGTTGCAGTACTTGGATTGTTGGTGCTGGTGGGGTCCCTGTCAGTTTATGAAGACACCTTGGGACCTAAACTGCGCGTGATCTTTCAGGCGAAGTTGCTGAAGGACAGGAATAAAGCCGCGCAGGATCGTGCGGTGGCGGCCATGGATCTGGCCAACAAAGATGCCAAAGAGGCGGTTGAAGGGGTAGAAGAAGTCTTGCGCAGAAAGGATGAACAAACTGCGGTGAAGATGCAGATGCTCCCGAGTCTGACTCAAGTTGCCAAAACCGCGTCATCTGACTACCCGAAGCAAGCCGAGGATCTCCTTGCCAGCATGGCGCGCGATCAAGGGGAACTCAGGGAATTGCGCGAAGCAACAATTCAGCAGCTCAAAACGGTCGCACTTGAGTCCCAGGTGCCGGAGTTGCGCGACGAAAGCATCTCAATCCTTTACGAGTTGCTCAAGGACGGTAAGGAAATCCCCCCGCTGCGAGAGATGGCAGTGGACGCCTTTAAGGATATCGGTACGCGACCCGCGTGTGACAAGCTGCGAGACTTCGTGATGTTAAGACCCGCCCGGGGTCCCAGGGGGGCGAAGATCGGTAAGGCGCCGCGCGATGCGGCGGCGGACCTTCCGCTGGATGAGACGGAGAGAGATCTTAAACAGCGAGCGATTAGGGACCTTGCTCAGGTCAAGGAGGTCGGCTACCGACTCCAATCTCTTCCGGATCCCGACTATGCCTTCGAAGTCCTGCAAAGCCTGGCCGAGAACACGGACAAAAGCTTCGATCCTGAGTTGAAGAACACAGCACAGACGGAACTGATGCAGCGGCAGAGTACCGACCCGCTCGCCGTGGCGCGGTTTGCTCTGAACCACAACGACTATCGGACTGCGATTGCAAAGGCGAATGCGATTCTTCGGTCCGAGCCTGACCCATCCCGGTCGCACAAGGCGCGGGAGATCTTGCAGGAATCTTACTATGGTCTGATCCAGCCGCCTTACCCGCCGGGGCTGTGGAATGAGATCGTTGGGGACCTCAAAGATGCTGGGGATTTGAACAAGCAAGGATGCTACGCCCTCGCAACGGCTTATTACCAAATCGATGTTCCTCAGGGGCACTCCGAAAAGGCTGCCGCGGAACTCGCACAGCTACAGCAAAGGTGCTCTGACAGCATTCAACCAGGGCTAGATTTGGCGGTTGTTTACCATGAGGAATTAGCTCCCACCGACGCGACTTTCTATACCAAAGCGTATGAAGAGCTGAGCACACTGTCTGTGCGCGCCACTTCAGCGGACGATCGCATTACAGCTCAATCAAATCTGGCTGAAGCCAGTCTGACCGTCGGGCGGTACGATCAAACTCGCAGCTTAACCAACGAACTCGTCAAGGCTTACGATCTGCCCAAAGATATACAGCTGAACGTAATATTCCTTACATTTGCGTCCTTTGTCTTTCAGGGAGATACACAAGGGTCCGATCAGGGGCTAAAAGATCTTCTCGCCCTCTATCAGTCTCTTCCTGAGAATTTCAGCAACAATTGGGATTATCGAGGTACCCGAAACTATATGAACCAAAGTAAGCTCTCGCCCGACCAGAAGACGCTGGTGCTTTCCGCCATCGACCTGATTTCCGGGCCCAAGTCGCCGCAAAAACTTGAGCATTTCCGCTCCCGACCCGGCCCGACTCGAACCCAGGGAGTGACACAAGGTGGGGCCTAGCGCGTTCCCTGAAGACATCCGGGAAGAAAGATCGACTTCTATCACGCCTCCTAAGTTGAGGCCTCTATGACCGACGACAACATAAAGCAGCCGCCTCCAGACGATCCGAAGCAGTCCTCAGATCCGCGCAAAGACCTTTTCAATCTGGGCCGGGCGACAGTGCCGCCCGCGCTTCATGATGCGGCTCAGCGCGTGGCTTGGCAATTACCGGCAGAAGAGGACAAGCCTGGCGCTTACATGATCGAGTTGAACCTCATGTACAGCAAGGGCGTACAGAAGGCCGCGGAAGCATTTAAGCAGCTCTACACAGATGTCCTAGGGCAAGAGGCTCAACAGCGCCCTGCGATTCCGATTTCCAAGACGTATTTCCGCTGCAACATCAGCGTGAACGAATGGAAAGCTCTCACAAAGAGAGACGAAGAAAAAGGGGATACGCGGGATCGCGTCATTTACAAGATCTGGCCGGATTTTCCTCTGAACCCTCTGATTGATCATTCGGTAGCAACCGTTAAGGCAGATGCGGCGTTTCGGTCCTATTCGGCAACTGGAGAAGGCGTCTGCTGGGCGGTGATTGACTCCGGGGTTGACAAGAACCATCTTCACTTCGGCGATCCGCAGAGAAACGGGCGCTACAAGACACTCTTGGACCCCAGCGTAAGAGACTTGCACCGGGACTTCACTCTCGATGATCCCCAGCCCGATTCACCGGAAGCAAACTCTGCATTGACCGATGGATTTGGTCACGGCACCCACGTCGCGGGGATCATTGCGGGTGGTCTCGATGACGCTCTTGAGCCGGGGAAAGATTTTATGGTCTTTGAGAACGTCTTTGAATCGGATCCGGGCGGCAACAATCGGCAGATCAGCCTGAAACCTCGCGGCGTCTCCAATCCCGCCGCGCTTCGCGGTGTTGCGCCACAATGCAAGCTGGTGAGTCTGAAGGTGCTGGATTCAAATGGGAGCGGTCGAACCAGCAACATCATGCGGGCGCTGCAGTACATCCGCGAAGATGTCAATGGAGATCCCAAGTTCTTGCGCATCCACGGGGTGAATCTCAGTCTGGGTTACGAGTTTGACGCCGAGATGTTTGCCTGTGGTCAAAGCCCGCTTTGTGTTGAAGTCGACCGCCTCGTCAGAAGCGGGGTTGTTGTTGTTGTAGCTGCAGGAAACACCGGCTACGCTTCCATCCAAACCCGACAAAGAATCACGAAAATAGGGATTTCCAGCACGATCAACGACCCTGGTAACTCCACCCTCGCCATCACGGTGGGGGCGACCCATCGGGACTCACCGCACACCTACGGAGTCTCTTATTTTTCGTCGAAGGGCCCAACCGGGGACGGCCGGATCAAGCCGGACTTGGTCGCGCCCGGCGAGCGGATTACATCCTGTGTTGCAGGAAAGAAACTCGAACGTCTGGCGCTGAATGCAAATGTCTCTGCCTATATCGACGACACTGGAACGAGCATGGCGGCGCCGCATGTCTCGGGCGCGATTGCCGCTTTTCTTTCCATTCGCCGGGAGTTTCTGCAAAGACCCGAGGAGGTCAAGCGCATCTTTCTGGAAAGCGCAACTCCACTGGGACGGGAAAAATACTTTGAGGGAAGAGGTCTGGTTGATCTGATGCGCGCCATCCAGACCGTCTGAGAACAGGAGAAGGTAACTCTCATGGCAAATACGCTCGCAGGATTTCCATTCTGGCAACTGGCCTTTGATAAAGATGCTGCCGCCGTAGACGCGGGCGCTCTCGTTCAATTCAGGAATGAAATCAAGGCTATGAACATCTCCGACCTGTTCATCTTTTCTCACGGCTGGAACAATGACCAGCAGACAGCCCAGCGTCTGTATCAAGGTTTTTTTGGTCAGATGCGGAGCGTTATCGGCCAATCGAACCTTCCCGCTGGAGTGACGCTTGGCGCAGCCGGCGTTTTCTGGCCCTCAATTCAATGGCCGGACAGTCAAACTGACGATGTCGGGGGCGCTGTCAGTCTCGGAGACGAGACTGACCTGGGCGCCGAAATGAAGAAGGTGTTTCAGGAACCGTCTCAGCAACAATCCGTCGATCGCCTGATGAACCATCTCGAGACCCAGACGCCAACCGATGACGCAATCACGGCGTTCATTGCGGATCTCAGGAATCTCCTGCAGCCCCAGTCGCCCTCGCCAGAATCTCTCGACCTTGAAAAACGGGCGGCTGAGGCAACTAACGATCAGTGGCGGCAGATGCTCGACCTGTTGGCCGATTCGGAACCGCAGGATGATTCGACAGGTGGCGCTGTTGACTTGGGGGATGTTTTCGGTCGGCTGTGGCGCGGCGCGAAATCTGCACTCCGGGTTGCGACTTACTGGCAGATGAAGGCAAGAGCTGGGGTAGTGGGGAGGTCAGGTCTCGCACCGCTGCTCAACCAGGTTACCGCTGACGTTCCTGCCATACGAATTCACTTGCTCGGTCATTCGTTCGGCGCTCGCCTGGTTTCCTATACGTTGACCGGACTGCAGATGAATGCGAGCGGAACATCGCCCGTGAAATCTCTGTTTCTGATTCAGGGCGCGTTCTCGCACTTTGCGTTCGCACAGCAACTGCCATTTGACCACTCACGAAAGGGAGACCTGGCCGGGATGAATACGCGAGTCGACGGCCCTTTGCTCACCACCTTCTCCGCGTTCGACAAGGCCGTTGGCTACGCCTACCCCGCTGCGTCAGTTCTCGCCAACGAGGATGCCTCGGCCGCGGATGACCTGATGTACCGTTGGGAAGGCATGGGTTGTGACGGAGCACAAGCCGTCAACGCAGCGTCATCACCACTCGGAGACCCGCCGTGTAAGTACGTCCTTCGCAAAGGCGAGTGGCTCAATCTGGATGGAAACAGCGTCATCACTCAAGGCGGTCTGCCGGCTGGCGCCCACAGCGACATCATTCATCCGCAGATCGCGTGGGCGGCACTCAAGGCCGCCGCCATCTTATGACTCGACTTGCAATATCTGCTCTACTTGACTCTTGCCCGAGCACCGCACATCGAGCACTCGAGAGCAGTTTGATCATCTGAAAGGGCGAGGGGAAACGGCTCGCGATTCTCGTCGCGGTTTTGCAGGTCAAAGGTTATAAGCCCTGCCCGCAGGACTCCTACCAACTGACAAACGTCTCTTCTTTAATTACTAGGAAAATCAAAAAATAGGAACTTATTTCGACTCGGTGGTCTGCGGAATGTAACT
>Ga0126378_10000169_pt1 | contig 48902 bp, 40 predicted proteins | sample PanSoiMetPlot_23_FD_92587 | JGI IMG/M metagenome (GOLD analysis project Ga0126378, IMG submission 92587) | Tropical forest soil microbial communities from Panama - MetaG Plot_23 | ecosystem: Environmental > Terrestrial > Soil > Tropical forest > Bulk soil | place: Panama | collected 2016-02-17 | reverse complement strand
TAATAGATGGCCGGATTCCCAGCCACGCCAGCGACGCCATTCACCTTGCCCGCGCGAAACGGCCCAATCATTCGCCATTTCATTTCCGAGTACAGGGAAGGAGGAATGTCCTGCGCGCGGCCGATTCCCGACGAGAGAATTCCCAAGAACAAAGAGAACCGAACAGCGACAGCAACTCGGATTGCCCACGCCGTCTTTCGTGCATGTTCGCATCTCATGGTTCGTCATCCCCGTCCACATCGGCTGAGGGAGCAGCCAGTGGTTCCTTGCTTGGATCAACTGAGGCTAAACCGGCTTTCTTTAACCCGGCATTCAAGGCTGGGATGTCTTGTTCCTTAATCTTTTTCCATTGGGATAAGAACGCCCCCTGTGATTCCTGGAGTTCTTTGTAAAGGGCTTCCGCTTGCGTTGTTGGTGCCGAATCGGCACTGTCGGTAACGCCAAGTAGTCCAGAAAAGTGCTGGTTCAGTGTGGACAGATTCTCCGCCGGCTTTCCGCTTGGTGGCAACCCGTAGAAACTGCCTTGCGTTGCTCCTTCCAACTGCGCTGCTTTCTTGTCCAATGCCGCAATTGCTTCGGCTAGCCCGCCCTTCCCGGCCTTTGCGGCACGCTCTTTCAATTGCCCGCGCACGGAGCGAACTTGCGCCAGCGCTTCATAACTCTGATTCATGCCTTCGACGGAACCGGCCTCTATTTCAAACTGTTTCCCCAAGTCCGCCAAGGAAGTGTTGATGCGCGGGTCCATCTTCACGACCAGCGGCTGCGTGTAGCTCTTACCGTCCACGGTGAGCTTCACCGTGTAGTTCCCCGGCAGGGCCCGGGCGCCGAGCGGGTACTTCGCCGTATTGCGATAAATCGCCGAAATTGGAAACTCGTGCTCAAGCGATTCTGGTGGCGCGTAGTGCAGGTCCCAAACGAAGCGGTGCATTCCCGCTTCCGCCGAGACGATTTGCGTCGGCCGCACCCAATACATCGGTATGGGGTGTTCGCTGGCTATTTTCTCCATCGACTCGGGTTTGTCCGTGCTGGAATACCGCCGTACCAAGTGCCCTTGCTCGTCGAGGATTTCCAGCGTCACCGGATCCTTCGCTGAAGACGCCAGAACATAATCGAGAATCGCTCCGTCCGGTGGATTTTTCCCCGCCGGAAACTCCGGCGGCAGCGGCGTGTCCGGGTTGCGGTTCCAGCGAAAACGAATTGCCGTCTGCGGCGCAAAAAGATGGACACTTTCCTTCGCAATCTCTTCATTGAGTTGGCGCAGCGGCGTGATGTCATCCAAAATCCAGAACGAGCGTCCGTGCGTGGCAACGATCAGGTCATCTCCATGAATCGCCAGGTCGCGCATCGAGGTGTGAGGCAAATTGAGCTGCAGTGACTGCCAGTCATCGCCGTCATTGAAGGAAACGTAGACAGAGCCCTCCGTGCCTGCAAACAACAGTCCTTTGCGAATCGGATCCTCGCGCACGACGTCGCTCGCGCCGCCGCCGGGAATGCCTCTGGTGATCTCCGCCCAGGTCTTCCCAAAATCGCGCGTGCGATAAATATGGGCGCGCAAATCATCCAAGCGGAATGAATTGATCGCCGCGTACGCCGTTCCCGCATCGAAGTGCGAAGCTTCGATGATGGAAACCTTGCTCCACGGCTTGAGCTGCGGGGGCGTCACGTTTCGCCAGGATTTTCCGCCGTCTCGCGTAAGGTGGATCAAGCCATCGTCCGTGCCCGCCCAAATTGTGTTCGCTTCTTTGAACGAGGGTGCCACCGCATAAATCACGCCGCGATGCTTCCCTTTTTCCGGATCGCTTGCCACAAAGACGCCAAGATTTGCAGGAATCTCGTAGGATTCCCGCGTCAAGTCAGGGCTGATGACTTGCCAACTGTTTCCTGCGTCGGAGGTTTTAAAAAGCACATTCGCTGCAAAGTACAGCGTGTGCGGCTCGATCGGTGAAAAAACCACGGGGAGCGTGCGCACGTAGCGGTATTCGCCGCGGCGAACCGGCTCGGGTGTGACCTTGGCATATTCACCGATGTCCTGTTTCGTCCGCGTCAGCCAATCGCCATACAAAATATTAGGGTCCAAAGGGTCTACGGCAATGTCGCCGTATTCAAAAATGCCGATGAGATGCCAGTCGCGAAAAGTAATTTCGCCAAAATCGCTGCGGCTCAGCGTCGCGGCAGATCCGCTTTCTTGTTGCGCGCCGTAAATCCAGTACGGAAAACGATTGTCCGTCGTGACGTGGTAGAACTGCGCCGTTGGCTGGTTGTACCAAGTGCCCCACGTCGCGCCGCCGTTCACGCTGACCACCGCCCCCTGATCGCTCGAGAGCGCAATAATCTGCGGGTTCTCCGCGCTAATCCAGATGCGCTGGTAATCGTCGCCGCCCGGGGCGCCCTTGAAGCCAACAAATGTTTTTCCGCCGTCGGTAGACTTCCACGTCGTGGTGTTCGCGACGTAAAGAACATCCGGATTATCCGGCGCAACGGCAATTCCCATCGCCCCGGGGCCGCTCCCGCCAATGCGATGGTCGGCATTGACGAGCTTCCACGATTCCCCGGCATCATTCGAAACATATACGCCACCGTTTTTCTTCGCTTCGACTGACGCATAGATCCGGCTCGAATCGCTCGGCGCAACGGCAATCCCGATGCGGCCAAGCCCGTCGGCGGCGCTCGGCAATCCACTCGTCAGAGGATGCCAACTCGTTCCGCCATCCGTGGACTTGAAAACTCCACTGCCACTAGCAATGAAAGATGCGCCGCTACGAACTTCCCACGGCGCGACGCGAGCGGCCCATAACACGGCATAAACCGTCTGTGGATTCGAAGGGTCGAATGCCAGGTCAGCTCCGCCAGTATTTTCGTCCTTATAAAGGACCTTCTGAAAACTCTGACCGCCGTCGGTCGAGCGAAAAACGCCGCGCTCGGCATTCGGGCCGTAAGGATGCCCAACCGCGGCCACAAAAAGGCGGTTCGGATCTTTCGGGTCGACTATCATCGCAGCAATCTGCTGCGCGTCGCGTAAGCCCAGGTGCGTCCAGGTTTTCCCCGCGTCGGTGGATTTGTAAATTCCGTCGCCGGTCGCCAGGTCCGGCCGCTGCAAACCTTCTCCGCTGCCGGCATAAATCACATTTGGATCGGAAGGAGCTACCGCCAGCGCGCCCAGCGAACCCGTCGGCTGATCGTCAAAAATTGGGTTCCAGGTGTTCCCGAAATCCGTGGTTTTCCAGACGCCACCATTCACCGCAGCCATGTAAAAGACGTTAGGCTGGTGAGGCACGCCGGAAATAGCCACCGTACGCCCGCCGCGAAAAGGCCCGATGCAGCGCCAGCGCATTTCGCCGAAAAGCTTTGGATCGACTGGCGGCCCGCCCTGCGCGTCGGAAGAGGTGACGGCCCTTTCCTCAGAGTGGCGCGCAAACGTGGGAATCGAGAGAATCCCGCACAGGATGATTCCGATTGCGGCTCCGCGAAGAACCCACTTTGCAACCGTCCGACGCTTACGCAGACCAACCATCCGACACCTCCCCGAAATCGGAGAGGATACCCTGCCAAACCATTGGTAGCAAATGCTTGCTGAAAGATTGCGGAGCGGCAGTACGGCAAAAGATGGGACAAAAACATTGAGGGCGCAACAACCTTGCGGCTGCTGCGCCCTCTTTCAATTGTGCCGTTAAGTTTTTAAGGCTTCCCGGCTCAATCTGTGCGTGACGATAAACCTGAGCCTTTTTCTTGGCAAGCGAATTCTGAAAGTTTGACTGTGGAAAGCTGTGCACGACTGTGCAAAAGTAGGCCGCCGACGGAGTAAAAGGAACGCAAGATGAGCATGACCCACGAAGCCGTTGCGGCGTGGCTAGAGAAATACGGTCGTGCCTGGGAAGCCCGTAATGCCAACACCGCTGCGGACCTGTACACCGAAGATGGAACGTATCAGGTGACTCCTTTGGTCGAACCCATGCGCGGGCGTGCAGTCATCCTCGAATATTGGAAGCATGTCGCGCAAACCGAAGAAAGCATTCGGCAGAACGCCATAGGCAAGCGCTGCACTTCAAAGCTTTTGTTCTTCCCGGCCTCTCCGGGTAGGGCGGAACAACTCACGCGGAAGGGCTTTGAGGAAGTCTTTTCCCCAGATGCCAATCAATAGCGCCGCCCCAAAGAGCAGCAGGGCATCGAGGCTGGCGCGGCCCTCGCGCGTCCAGTAAACCCGGTCCTCGAGATTGAGCCACAGGGCAAACTCGTCCAAGGTAAGCGCAACCGCAATGCCATAAAGCAGCGACATCAGGCGGCTGGCAAACAGTGAGGAACCCCTGGTTCCCGTGCCGATCTCGATCAGCCAGCCAAACCCAACGACCAAAAGCAAAAGAATCCCCCAAACCAGGTGATGGACATGGATCCCGTGAATATAGACGTAGTGGAATGGCGGAATCCCTCGTCCCGCCGCGTAAGCCGCCCCTCGGGCAAAGGCGAGCGTGCAGAAAAACCCGACGGCAGCCAAGAATAGGCGGCGCTTCGGGCGATCCTGTACGTGCTTGTGAAATAGCTCTCCGATCCTCGGATGCCATAGAAACAAAAGGACTAAAGCAACTAGAAGGAGCACCCCGCCAAGCAACCAAAACGCTGCCATAGCACCTCCCTTCCCCAGAGTAACCGAAATCCGGGTCCGTGCGCCCATCTCCCGAGCTTGATGGATTAAGCACACTTGGACTTCCGGGCTATTTTCCACTCCGGCGGCACCCCTTATTTTGTGGAGAAAGGGGACAAGCCTATGAACACCAAGTGGTTCACGCTGGCGGGCTGTTTATTGCTTGCCGGGGTTTGCCTGGCCAAAGAACACGCCGACTATCAAAAGGGCACTTTGCTCAAGATGGAATCGTCTCCCTGTGGCATGCAGGAAAAGGGCGGCAAGTCCATGACTGGAGAAATCCTGGGCACGGACTCGCAGAACAAGAAGACAAAAGAAGTGCTCTGCCAGGAATACGTGCTGCAGGCGGAGAAAGTGATTTACCGCATCCGGCCGAATGATGACAAGCATCCCGTTCTGCTGCCCATCGGGGAAACCGCGCAGTTCCGCCTCCACAAGGATAAGCTGATCCTGAGAGTGGCCGAAGGTGGCGATGACAAGGAACGCGAGTACATCGTCGTGTCTATGACGCCGCGCGAAGACCACCAGGAGGCGGTAGCCAGCAAGAACTAAGCCAGCGAACTCTCGAAGTGGCAAGAACGGCGCTTCGCAAGAGTGCGAGCATCGTTTTTGTTTGCGCTTATGGTGCGCGGGCAGCGACGACGCCCAGATCGGCGAGGTTGTCTCCTTTTTTCAAAGAAGGCACGGCGTTGACATGAAGCACTACGCCCGCCACCGGCGCGCGAGGCTCGGCGATGACTTTGCCGAAGTAATCGGTGATGGTGCCAAGCTTCATCCCCGCCGAAACGTAAGTTCCGCGTTTGACGAGCGGATACCAAATCCCCGGCCCGTCCGCCAGAGCGTCGGAGAGTTTTTCAATCCAAACGGGATTCTCGATAACGTGCGGCTCGCCTGGAATCATCTTGAGCGCGCGCATCGTGCTGAGCGTGCCGTTGACGAGCAGGTTGACATCATCGGTCTCGACCGTCCCGGCGTGCCCCGCTTCCACCACAATCGAAGGCTTGCCGCGGACCGTGGCCGTGTTGTCCAGATACCGGGTGGCGTTAGGATCGGTAGGCCGCTCGTTCCAAATAATGATGTGATCGAGCCCGAACGCCAGAACCATTTCCTTCGAGATGCGGTCCTGCTCGGCGTGACCCGTCGGTCCCCAATACGAGTAAGGACGAAGGCTCTCGTCAAGGTCCCCGCCGTGATAGTCGATCAAGTAATCGCAGCGCTCCACAATTTGTTTCGTGATGAGAAACGACGCGCGCTCGGTTTGCGTGCCATCTGCTTTGCCGGGATAGAAACGGTTCATACTCTTGTTGTCGACCGGATTGACGTGCGGCACTTTTTGTTCGAAGGACTGAATGTTGACGAGCGGCACGAGAATGACCGTTCCCGTGACTTGCGCCGGATCCAGCTGCGCGATGAGCTTCTCGATCGCGATAATGGAGACGTATTCCGTCCCGTGCGCCCCGGAAACCAGCGCAAGCACTTTTCCCGGCTTCGCGCCATTCACCACAACGACAGGAATATTGGTTGCAGCATCTACTCCGGCTGAAACTTCCAGGTAGCCCGTTGCTTTTTGTCCCGGCGCTGCCGTCGCGGTGCCCGCGGTGAAGGATTGCGCACGAACCAAAACTGGTGAGGTCAATGCTATTGCCGCGAGCAGGACATGAGTGCCGAAAGTCATAGAACCTCCTTGACGGACGCGAGCATAGCGCGAGCCTAAGCCGGAAGCAAAGGCCGACCAAGCACTCCTCGCATATTTCCGAGACCAGGGCTGCCATCAGGTGAATCACGCTATACTCCCGTGCCAAATCCGTTCGGAGGCCCGAAGGTTATGAGGAATCTTGCCTGCCTTGTCATCCTCGCCGCATTCTCTGTTGCGCTGCACTCTCAACCCAACGACTCCACGCTAGTGATTCGCGGCGGGACGCTCGTCGATGTGAGGTCGGGAAGCGAAATCCCGAACAGCGTTATTGTCGTCCACGGCGAGCGCATCCAAGAAGTGATCAAAGAAGGAACGTCCAATGGCCCTCCCGGGGCCAAAATCATTGACGCCAAGGGAAAGTGGATCATCCCCGGACTAATCGATTCGCACGCCCATGCCGAGTCTGCCGAGGAAACACCTTTCGGCTTGTATCTGGCGAACGGGGTGACCACGATTCGCAACCCTGGCGGGAATACCACCGTGCTGCGGCTGACACGTGACAAGCTTCTTCGCGGTGAACTGGCGGGCCCACGTTTGTTTTTCTCGGGCCAGATTCTAGACGGTATGCCACCAGTTCAAACTTGGTTCTTACTGGTAGACACGCCAGAGCGGGCGCGAAGTGCGGTGCATTTTCTCGCCGACCAAGGGGTTGATTTTGTAAAGGTCTACAACAACGTGAAAGAGCCCGAGCTCAAGGTCATCATACAGACCGCGAAAGAGCGAGGTTTGCCCGTGTCCGGCCACGTTCCGCGCACGCTGACGATGACGCGCGCGATCGAGTTAGGCATGACGCGCCTGGAGCACATCCGAATCACCGGCAAGGAAATGTTGAGCGCCGAAGAAGCTGCCGCGATTGATCCGCTCCCAGTAGGCAAAAGAGAACCGATGTTGTGGCAGCGCTTCAATCTCCAATCGGAAAAAATGCGCGCGTTGGTGCAACTGCTCGCAAAGAGCAGAGTCTTTCTGGATCCGACCCTGGTGACTGACGAATACTTCGGAGCCTCCGCCAAGGAGGCCATAGAGAAAGACCCCAACAATCAGTATTGGCCTAAGTCCGACGTGGACGAGGCACTAAAATACTGGAACACGGGCCTTTTCGAGACACCGGCTGAACTGGTCCCGGCGGCTCACGAAGCATTCGATAAGGAACAGAAATTCGTTGGGATGTGCAGCGAAGCAGGAGTGCGCATCATTGCGGGAACGGATGGCCCGGGAATCGGAGTCCTTGTGCCTGGATTTGCGCTCCACCGCGAGATGGAACTGCTTGCGGCTTCCGGACTCAGCCCGTTGCAGGCTTTGCGAGCCGCGACTTCCACAGCCGCCGAGGCGCTTGGCAAAGAGGAACAACTGGGAAGTGTTGAGCCCGGAAAGTTTGCAGACCTGGTCATTGTGGATGCGGATCCGTTAGCGTCGGTCCAGAACCTGCGGCAAATTCATCTCGTCGTGCAGGGCGGCAAAACCTACCAGCCCAAGATTCTGCTGGATGAAGCTAGGGGACGGGCAAACCAGAAGCAGTAAGAAATCCGTACTCTCGGCGCCCTCAACGGAATCTCCGAATACGCTAGTCAGCTGCCTTGACCACGGGCGCGGCCGGCTGCTCGGCCGGGCGCGGCGGGGCCGCGTCGCCTTTGACGTAGTGGTTGTACCAGGCCATATAACGCTCCAGGCGGTCTTTGATGTGCGATGGCACAGTGAAGCCGTGAAACTCACCTGGGTACACGACCAGTTCCGTGGTGCGTCCAAGCGTCTTCATCGCCTGGTACATCTGCTCCCCACCAAGAATGGGCACATTGGAATCGAGATCTCCGCCCATGAACAGCGTCGGAGTGGTGATGTCCGCGACGCGGTAGAAAGGCGAGATTCTCTCCCACACCTCTTTGTGCTCCCAGGGATAGCCCAACTCGATGTCGTAATCGCGCTGATAGTGGTCATGACCGTAGAAACTGGTTACCAGTGCAACTCCGGCACCTGAAATGGCGGCTTTGAAGCGCTTGGTCTGTGCAATGATGAAGTCCGTCGAAATTCCGCCATAAGACCACCCGCCGACGCCGAGCTTGTCTGGATCCGCAACGCCTTGCACTACCGCATAATCCACCATCGCCACGTCGTCTTGATAGTCCTTGTTGCCCCAATCCGCGTAAATCGCCGCGCAGAACTTCTGCCCGTAGCCCGAAGAGCCTCGCGGATTCGGAAGCAGAACCGCGTAGCCACTTGCGGCATAAAGCTGTGCGAGGTGATAGAAGGAAGCCGTGTATTGACCCACCGGGCCGCCATGGGGATTGAGCAGCGTGGGCACTCTCTTGCCTGCCGCGTAATCAAGCGGCTTATAAAGATAGCCGGCGACGGTCGTCCCATCCTTGCTCTTGAAGTGCACGTAGTCGGCTTGTGCCAGTCGAAGCTGGGCAAACAATGCATCATTCGTCTTCGTAAGCCGGGTAGGCTCTTTCGCATCTTTGCCAAGGAAGAAGATTTCATCAGGACGATCGATGGTTGTGATTTGTGCTGCTACGGAGTCGTCTTTGCCGATGGAATAACCTCCAATAACTAGACGGCCGCCGATCGGGTGAGCGATTTCCCCGCCACCTGCCGGGATGCGGCAAAGATTCTGCACGCCATCGTCTTCGGCAGTGAAGTAAATGTACTTGCTATCGCTCGAGAATCGCGGGCGGTGAACGCTGCGGTCAAAGGAACGGGTCAGGACGTTGGCCTGCCCGCCGGCCGAGGGAACGACCGCCAGGTGCCGCGTGTTGTAGTAAAAAAGGTGCGGGTCCAGCTCGGTGACATAAGCAATCCATTTGCCGTCGGGAGACCAAACGGGTGAGGAATCTGGCCCAGGTTTCGGACTGACTTGCGTGGGGTGGGCTCCTTTGTCCGTATTGTCCGCAGCGACAGTCCAAATGTGTTCTTCATAGTTGGCGTCGGGATCAGACGAGCGGTTGCTACTGAAAGCTAAAGATTTGCTGTCCGGCGACCACGCGGGCTCGCCGTCATCGAAATCGCCGGACGTAATTTGTGTGGTCGTTTTCGCGGACAAATTGAACAGATAGAGATGCGTGCGGCGGCGATCCAAATAACCAACCGTGTCGCGCTTGAACTGAAGGCGATCAATCACGAACGGCGGCGGGGTTTTAGGCTTCGGCGGCGTTGCCGGAGCCGGCTTTTCTTTGTTCTTGGCCGCCTCCAGATCCTCCGGCTTAGGATCGCGCAAAATCAACACGAGCCGCGTGCTGTCAGGAGACCATTCGAAATCCTCCACGCCTTGTGCGACATCGGTCAGGCGAACGGCTTCTCCCCCGCGGCGATCGAGTAGCCATATCTGTGACTTTCCTCCGTCCCGCGCGGACAAAAATGAAATGTATTTGCCGTCAGGGCTCCAGCGCGCATGACCCGAGGAGACGCCCTCGGCGGTCAAAGGCAGGGCGTCGCCCCCGCGCGTCGAAATCATCCACAAGCGCTGCTCGTTTTTATCTTCCTTCAGCATTCTGGTTCGGACGGCATAAGCCACCCACTGCCCGTCCGGACTCAACTCGGGCTGCGAAACATCGCGAATCGCAAAGAAATCGTCAATCGTAATCGCTCGTCCGGATTTTTGTGTTTGTTCCTGAGCAATCGCGGGGAGCACGAACATAAAAAGAGAGCAGGCAAGCCGGAGCGCAAACTTCATGCGGATACTCCTAAAAGTGAATTTTGCCGCCATGACGGCCACGTAGTGTAGCAGAGGAGCGATGCGCGTCGCTTTGAGAAAATCCTGAAGAAATCCCCGTGAGCCTGCTCGTTGCCGGGCTCGCCTACTCGTAATGCAAGGCCTTCAACGGATCGAGACGCGACGCGCGGTAGGCTGGCAGGAAGCTGGCAAACGCTGCGACGGCAGCCAGTGTGACCACGGCCAAGACGACAGTCAGCGGGTCCCGCGGCTTCAATCCATAAATCAGCGACTTTACGACTTGCGCGGAAACAAGCGCCAGGGTGGTTCCAATCACCAGGCCCACGAGCGTAAGGATTCCCGCTTCCTTCAGAATCATCGCCACGACGTCGCGCCGATCCGCGCCAATGGCCATGCGGATCCCGATTTCTTTCGTGCGCTGCACCACCATGTAGGAAATCACTCCGTAAAGACCGAGGGCCGCCAGCAGCGCGGCGAGGAAACCGAAGAAACCGGACAGCGTGGTCATCAGTTCGTCTTGCAACAACGAATTGTGAACCTGGGTTTTAAACACTCTGAACTCGAAGTCGATTCCCGGGTTGACGTCGCTTATCGCTTGTTTGACGGAGGTCATTAAGCTGGCCAGCGGCAGCGAAGAGCGAATGATGATCTGATCGCCCGGGAAGCCCTTTTCCTGCTGCGTCGCCGGGAAATACATGAAGGGAAGATATTCTTCATGCATGTCTTGGTATTTGTTGTCTCCGGTTAGCCCGACAATTTCATAAAGAGGTCGAGGCTTTCCCGGCGCCTCATGAATCCGGAATGTCTTTCCTAGAGGATCCGCGCCCTTCAGAATCTTTCGCACGAACGCCTGGTTAACGATAGCAACTTTGGCGGATGTGGCGGTGTCACGCTCATCGAAGTCCCGCCCGGCGAGAAGAGGCGTCCCGATGGTCTGAAAATAGCCCGGCCCCACGTAGTTCTGCCAGGAAACACCCTGATCTTCATCGGATCCTTCAGTGATGATGTCATCGTTCCAGCCGCTGCCTCCAAAAGGAACCATCATCGCGTCGGCCGCGGATTCCACACCCGGCATGCCCCGGATTGGCTTCACAAGCTGTCGCTTGTACTCCGTATTCTGTTCGTCTGGAATGTGCAGCCGGCTGAAGTCCACGCTCGCAATCAGGATGCCGTTTTGCTGGAAACCAATGTTCAGCGTGGTCAAATTGCGAAGGCTCCGGGCAAAAAGCAGCGCACCCATGAGCAGAACCACTGACAATGCAACTTGCGAGACAACAAGAATTCTCCGCAGGCTGAACCGTTCACGGCCGCCCGTCATTCCCCGAGTACCGGATTGCAACAACGTGGCAGGTTCCACGCGCGTCGCTCGGAACGCCGGCGCCAGCCCAAACAAAACGGTGGTCAGCACGGCAAGCGCAGTGGCGAACCCAAGCACACGCCAGTCGGTCCCTAGGTCAAGAAAAATCTGATTGTTGGCGGTGCTGAGGAAGGCCACCAGCATCCGGCTGATGGCAAAGGCGAGAAATAATCCGCAAAGGGAGCCCACAACCGCCAGCAGAAGACTCTCTGAAAGCAACTCGCGAATCATCCGGCCGCGAGTCGCTCCGAGCGCAAGGCGGATGGTAATTTGCTGTTCCCGGGCGCTTGCACGCGCCAGCATTAAATTCGCCAGGTTGGCGCAAGCGATCAGCAAAACCAGTCCGGAAATGCCCAGCAACAGCAAAAGGGGTTTTTCCGAGTCTTGGCGCAATTCGGAAAATCCCGTGCTTGCCGAGAACACTCCCAATTTGTATTCGAGATATTTCTTTGTCGCATTGGCGTCATAGACCTCGGGGATGGTTTCTTGCAGAACCGCTGGCGTGACGGCCCTGATCTGCGCATTCGCGCGGTCAACCGACCAGCCTGGTTTCAAACGCCCAATCGAAGCTAGCCACCATGCGTGACGAAGCGTGAGCCGGTTATTTCGCGGGCTCATGATCGGCTCGATGCAAATGGGCGTGGCCACGTCAAAGGTGTCTCCCACGGAAATGCCGGTGAAGCCCGGAGGCGTCACGCCCACAATCTCAAAAGAATTCCCGTCCAAACTGAGACGCTTTCCCACGATGGCCGGATCACCCCCAAAGTTGCGCTGCCAGAAGGCATAGCTGATATCTGCTCCGCCGATGGCGCACCCCGGCTGGTCATCGGCAGGACCCAGCAGCCGGCCCAACAGCGGCTTCGTTCCGAGCACTTGAAAAAAGTCGCCGCCGACACGCAAGGTCTTGGCGTAGCGGATCTCGCCTCCCGGCGCCAGATTGAATCGGTCGCTGCCCCAGACCGCAATCTGTGAAAAGCCCTGCTGACGGTCCCGAATCTGCTCCCACATCGGAAAAGTAAGTTGGGAAAAGGGGCCGGAAAACTGGCCGGAGCCCCAATGGCGGTCGGCGATGCGCACGGTAGCCAGTTCTTCAGGATTTTTGACCGGAATCGAGCGTAGTCGGATGGCGTCAATCAGTTGGAAAATGGCCGTGTTGGCCCCAATGCCCAAAGCGAGCGTCAGGATCGCAATGCTCGTAAAACCCGGACTTAGGCGAAGCTGCCGGAATCCGTACTGGAGATCCTTCCACCATGAAGACATAGCAACCTCCCGCCAATCCTTAGAGACGATGAAAGGAGCTAAAAGTCACGTGCACCCCCATCTTGGGCTGGCTTACAGTTTTTTGGAATTGATGAATGCACCCTAGAGCGCTTATTTGCTGCCTTGGGAGGTGATTGCAAGAGGCCGCTCGGTCGGACGAGCGGGAGCGGCATCGCCTTTGACGTAATGGTTGTACCAGGCAAGGTAGCGTTCCAAACGGTCTTTGATGTGCGACGGCGTTTTGAATTCATGGTATTCGCCGGGGTAGACGACAAGTTCCGTGGTCCGGCCCAGCCGCTTGAGAGCTTGGTACATCTGCTCGCCGCCTAAGATCGGAACGTTCGAATCAATCTCCCCGCCCATGAATAGCGTCGGCGTCGTGATGTGGTTCACTCGGTAGAAGGGAGAAACCTTCTCCCAAACGGCCTTGCTCTCCCAAGGCTCGCCGAGTTCGGCTCCATAATCGCGCTGGTATTGATCATGGCCATACATGCTGACAAACAGAGCCGCTCCGGCCCCTGAGATCGCCGCCTTGAAGCGATTCGTCTGCGCAATGATGAAATCGGTCGAGATGCCTCCATAGGACCAGCCCCCGACGGCCAGCTTTGCCGGGTCCGCAATGCCTTGCTCGATGGCGTAATCCACCATGGCCATGTCGTCTTGAAAATCCTTGTTACCCCAATCGGCCCAAATAGCTTGAGCGTACTTCTGCCCGTAGCCGGTCGAGCCGCGTGGATTGGGAAATAGAACAACATAGCCATTGGCCGCATAGAGCTGAGGCAAGTGGTTAAATTCGGCGTAATAGGCCCAGACGGGCCCGCCGTGAGGCCGAAGAATCGTCGGGTACTTTTTCACCGCAACGTAGTCGATCGGTTTGTATAGGTAACCGGAGACGGTCATACCGTCCTTGCTCTTGAAATGAACGTATTCTCCGTGCGAAAGCTTGAGCTGGGCCATCAAGGCGTCATTCGTATGGGTGATTTGCGTTAGCTTGTCGTTCGAAACGGTGAAAAGCTCATCCGGACGGTCGATGGTGGCGACTTGCGCGACCACGTCACCTGCTTTTGCGAACGCATAGTCGTTCACCATGAGTCGGCCACCGACAGTGCGTATGATTTCTCCGCCCGCCGCCGGAATGCGGCATAGATTCTGCGTACCGTCGTCGTCCGCGATGAAGTAGATGAATTTGCCGTCGGGAGAAAAACGCGGAACCGAAGACATGCGGTCGAGCGCCAGCGTCAGGACTTTGGCAGCTCCGCCTGTGGCTGGCGAAACAGCGATGTGCCTCGTGGCGTAATCAAAAATGCGTGGCTCAAGCTGTGTTACGTACGTGATCCATTTCCCGTCGCGAGACCAGTTGGGTGTGGTGTCGGGTCCTGGGTTCGTCGTGATCTGCGCAAGGTGCGCGCCCTTGTCGGTATGGTCTGCCGCGACCACCCAAATGTTGATGTCATAGCTTGCGTCCGGATCAGGTTGCGAGCGATTGCTGCTGAACGCCAGGAGCTTGCCGTCGGGGGACCAAGCCGGCTCGGAATCGTCGAAGTCGCCCGAAGTGACTTGCGTCAGCGCTTTCGCCGCCAAGTCGAATACATAAAGGTGGGTGCGGCGGCGGTCGAGGTAGCCGAGTTCATCCATATTGAATTGCAAGCGGTCAATCACCCAGGGCTTCTGCGCCTTGGGCTTCTCGCGCCCCGCGGGCTTCTCTTTCTTTTCCTTGGCAGCCTCTATTTCCTCGGGTTTGGGATCACGCAAGACGAGGACGAGCCGTCGGCTGTCCGGGGACCAAACGAAGTCCTCCACGTCCTGCGGCATGTCGGTGAGTAGCTCGGCTTCGCCGCCGCCTCGCGGCAGCAACCAAACGAGCGTTTTGCCCCCGTCGCGAGCCGAAAGAAAAGCAATTGACTTTCCATCAGGGCTCCAGCGTGCATGGGAGGACGAGACGCCGGCAGCGGTAAGCGGGATGGCTTCGCCCCCCTTGGTGGGGACCACCCAAATGCGGTCTTCGTTTTTGTCCTCTTTTAACAACGCCGTCTCCACCGTGTAGACGGCAAACTGCCCGTCCGGACTCAGCTGTGGGTCGCTGACTCGGCGGATCTGAAAATAATCGTCAATCGTGATGGGGCGAAGAGCTGCGGGGGATTGCTGCGCAAGTCCCAAGGAAGCAGGTAGTAGCACTGGAAGCAAGAAGACAACAAATGCAGCACGACCAGGCAGCCTCATTCTGAACGCTCCTTGGAAACCCGAAAAGAGTAACGGCAAAAAAGTGAATCGAGAAGTCTAGCATGAGCTTTTCCTGGCGATACGGGCAGCGGGCCAATCCATGGCAGAAGTGGGAAAGGAGTGCGGCATCGCGCAGTAGGAAAGTCCGAATAGCAAATTGAAAAAACTTTTGCCTCACATGCATTTTTCTCTTGCATGCTAAGGCGGCTCTTGTATTCTGCAACTGCGAACCCGCTCCACCGCAGCGCGAGAGTGGGGATCGCTCAGGAGGACGAAAGTAAGAATTGAGTTCGTTATCGCTTCCGGCACAATACCCTTCCCGTGTAGTCCCAACCACCAGAAAGAGAGTTGCGAAACTGACGCTCTGGCCTCTTGTTGCGGCCACTTTCTTTATGGTGTCGGGGGGCACTTATGGCACGGAAGAAATCATTCATGGAGCCGGCTACGGCCGTGGAATCCTGCTCCTGCTCCTCTTGCCGGTTCTGTGGAGTCTGCCTACCGCGTTCATGATCGGAGAGCTTTCGAGCGCTTTGCCCGCGGAGGGCGGCTACTACGCCTGGGTGCGGCGTAGCATGGGGAAGTTCTGGGGATTCCAAGAGGCCTGGCTGTCGCTGGCCGCCAGCATTTTTGACATGGCGATTTACCCCACGCTCTTCGTGTTCTATCTGAGGCAGATGTCGCCGTGGTTTGGCTCTGGAAATCATGGAATCTATGCGGGCCTCTTTGTCGTGGTGGCTTGCGCCGCGCTGAATCTCGCGGGAATTCGTGTCGTGGGTATGACCTCCCTTTGGCTGTTTTTCCTCCTATCTGCGCCGTTCGCCCTCGTCGTCGTGCTGTCGGCGTTCAAGACCGGGGCGCTGGCCGAGCCACACGCTGCGCCGGCCGCAACTGAGCTGGGATTAATCGGCGGCGTGCTGGTGGCGATGTGGAATTACATGGGCTGGGACAACGCATCGACGATCGCGCAGGAAGTGGAGCGGCCGCAGCGCACCTACCCGCGAGCAATGATTGCCGCAGTGATTCTGGTTGCGTTGAGCTATGTGCTGCCTTTTGCAGCGGTGTATCTGACCGGCGCCCCTTCATCCCTTTTTGGAGAGGATGGCTCCTGGGCAACCGTGGCAGGCGCAATCGGGGGAAGCATCGCCGGATTCCCATGGCTGCGATTCTTAATCGTGCTCGGCGGAATGATGAGCGCCTTCGGAATGTTCAACGCGCTGGTGATGAGTTACTCGCGCTTGCCGCTGGCGATGGCCCGGGATGGAATGCTTCCCAAGGTCTTTGGCAAAACGAGCAAGCGCGCGAATGTTCCGTGGCTCGCGATCATCGTTTGCGCGTCGTGCTGGGCGCTGTGTTTGGGTCTGGGCTTCCGGCGGCTCGTGACGCTGGACATCATGCTGTACGGCGCGAGCCTGATGTTGGAGTTCGTCACATTGGTTGTGCTGCGCATCAAGGAGCCCAACCTGAAGCGCGGATTCCGGGTGCCGTGTGGTCTCGCGGGCGCAGTGTTGACCGGAGTCTTTCCCCTGTTGCTGCTGCTCCTTGCGGTGGTGGAGAGCAATCACGAAACCGTGCTGGGCATAAACGGATTGCTGTTCGGTATGCTCATCATCCTTGCTGGATTTGCAATTTACTTCGTTACCGGCCGCCACCGTCGAGTACCGGCGCAAACACCCGTTGTCGAGGCCGGCGAACCGGCATAATCGACTGCCAATTCAGCCAAACTCCCCCACGCTTCGCGTTTTAGTTCGCTTTCACCGCCGCGGCGCGGAAGGATTGCAGTTCCGTGCGCGATGCAGAGTCGTTTCCAAATTGCAGATAGACCGCAGCTCCATCCTTCGCTTTTTCCGGGTCATACAGCGTAAAAACGAGAGCGTGGTCGCGGTCCTCGTACCGGTATTCGCGCAGAGGAACCTCACCGACCATGAGAACCGGGTCGAGGGCACGAACCGGAATCGCTTGAGCAGACCTCACGCGAAACTCCAGAATCACGCTGACCTCGCGCTTAACGCCCTGTTCGATCACTTCCGCGGGCTTCTTCAAACGTACGCGCTGCACTTCAAGCCGTGCTTCCTTCAGTGGCTGTCGCAGATAGACAGCTGGCGACTTTTCCTTGGGCGGTTGTTTCTCCTGCGCGAACGCTGAGGCGCCGAAACCCGTTCCGAATATCGCAAACGAAACCAAGAGCAAGTGCGAACGCATGGAGCTCTCCTTTCTCCCTAGCGGCTGAACTGTACGTCGTCCAGGCCTACTAAGCCGGTAGGCTTGCGGTTAAACCGAAAATGAATTTTGGCGATGGCATGGATGTCCAGTCCTTGGTGCTCCATGCAAGAGAAGCAAGGCAGCCCGAGGCGTATGGTCTGCAGCATCGAAGCATTGCCTCCGGGCCGGTCGTAGGAAAACGGAATCACATCGAACTGACTTACCTTCACATACGTGCTGTAACCGTTCATGTCTTCGAGGCCCACATCGAAATCTTCTGTCTGGCCCATCGGGTTCAGGGCTCCGCCGTCAAAGACCTGCGTTACGCGGAACGCAACATAACGATACGCGGCAATGTCTTTGTTAGCCGCAGGCACGTCGAGGATGTATTCCGTTCCCTGCGCGCTCCAGCCCCCGATCAGACCGTGCGTGTCCTGAAAAAACGTGTTGTTGAAGGCCCCACCGAACTCGCTGAAGGTGAACTCGCCAAAAGGTGAGAGGGAAGTGTTGGTGTTAGCGCCGCCGAGAGAATTCAACAGTGGGTTTGGCGGCGGGTCTTCAAAATCGTCCACCGTAAGGTGCTTCGGATCCTGGTACGAGCGATAGAACCGCGCGGGAGCCAGCGTCGGTATCGACGCATCGCCCGTGAAGATCGCACGCTCCGCGCCCATTCCCTGCAAATATTCACGGAAAAACGCGGTGCCCATGGCGCGTTCGACGGCGCGTTGTTGCACGTCTGTCAGGCGTCCGGGCCCGAACGAAGGCCAGCCTTCATCCTGAAACCACACCGTATTGAACCAGTTGTGGTTCGCGCCGTAGAGATAAGACTGCATCTTCGGCATTTTGTGCGCATTCGTGCGCGGAGCGGCCCGATCGTAAATCCGCGCCCCTTCCAAATCCCAAACGTCTCCGTCGGCCGCCCCCATAAGAACATAGTAAGGCACGTCCGCCAGGACAAACGCGTCGAAGTCCACAGGCGAAATCGAGTGCAGGGCCTTTATATGAAACCCGAGCCCCGACGATTGGTTTTCCAGATAGGCCGAGACGATTCCCTCCCCGCCGCGTGAATGGCCGGCCAGGCCGATGCGATCCATGTCCACGTGATGGTGGAAACGGCCATGGAAAGTGGGGTCGGGCTTCGAGGGATCGTTCCAGTCCTTCCAAAGGCCGAGGTGCTGGAGGATTAGCTTTCCGCGGGCAACAATGCGGCCGCCTTTGCAGTTTAAATCATTCGCGTTGATCGAGACGGCAATGAAGCCGTTGCTCGCCAGCCGCTCCAGAATATAGTTGTAGCCTTCGTGATTCGGGACCGGGTTGCCTGTTGGCGGGCCGCACGTGTGATTCCCGCCCGAATCGATCCAAATGCCGTGGTTGCCGTGAAGATAGACGATTAACGGGTGCTTGCCGGGAGCCACGGGCTTGTTTGCCCCGGAGGAGGTGCCGGGATAATAGACTACCGCCCACAGGTGCACGTTGGTGTCGGTCGTGGTCCAGCCGCCTTCCGTGGCCGTGACGGTGATCGTGTTCGGAAGGTTGTAAGAGGCCGTAGCCACCTTATGCACACCGGTCTGCGAAGGATCATCAACGTTTTCCGGCTTGTGGCGGCAAAAATGGCCCTCGTGCCGGTCATCGCTCGGGGGCAATGCAGAGATGGAAATAGCGCCGGCAAAAAGAGACAGGATCAGCGCCGCTGCATAGAGTAGGGGCCTGCGAAACACACCACGGGGGCGATTCATCAACAACCTCCTTGCAAGCAGAAGCGTGGACGACCTGGCTTGCTAGAGTGAGTCCTTAACGAGATGGTGACGGGCAAGCGGGAATCGTTTCAGGATGTCCTGAAAAAAGGAAAAGCCAGCTTGGCGTTCTTTGCCGAACCGCTTTGGCGGTTCGCCAGGCTCGGCGGTGGGGTATACTCGCGCTCTTCGAATTGTTTTTTGAGGGAGAGTGAAGACGTGTCTTATTCTCGCGTCGTTTCCGCACTTGCATTCTTATTCGCTCTGCTTTGCGCCGGATCACGGCTCATCGCCAAGCCGGACGGGCCAAAACAAATCGACCCGAAACTTTTTCAGGAGTTGCACTGGCGGTCGATTGGACCTTTCCGCGGCGGCCGCGTGCTGGCCGTGACCGGCGTGCGCGGTCAGCCGGACACCTATTATTTCGGAAGCGTGGGCGGAGGAGTCTGGAAGACAGACGACGCAGGCCGGACGTGGAAGCCGATTTTTGATTCGCAACCGGTTGCGTCGATTGGAGCGATTGCCGTAGCGCCTTCCGACGCGAACATCATTTACATCGGCTCGGGCGAAGCGGACATGCGGTCGTCCATTTCCGTCGGAAATGGGATGTACAGATCCACCGACGCGGGAAAAACGTGGAAGCAGATTGGACTGAGCGATTCGCGACAAATCGCAAGGATTCTTGTCGATCCGCGCGATGCGAATCGCGTTTTTGTTGCGGCGCTTGGTCACGCATATGGACCGAACCAAGAGCGCGGCGTCTTTCGTTCGAAAGACGGGGGAGCCCACTGGCAAAAAGTGCTGTTTCATGACGAAAACACCGGCGCGATTGACTTGGCGTTCGAGCCAGGAAATCCCAAAACGATTTTCGCCGCGCTGTGGCAAACGCGGCGGCCACCGTGGAGCATTTATCCGCCGTCGAATGGCCCGGGCAGCGGGCTTTACCGTTCGAACGACGGCGGCGACCATTGGCAGGCCGTCAAGGACGGATTGCCGACGGAAGGTCTCGGACGAATGGGAATCGCGTATGCTCCCAGTAATGCGAAACGGATTTATCTGGTTGTGGACGCCAAGGACGGCGGGCTATACCGTTCCGATGACGGCGGACAGAACTGGCAGCAGGTTTCCAAGGACCACCGGATTTGGGGCCGGGGCTGGTACTTCAACGAAGTCACCGTGGACCCGAAGAACCCGGACATCGTCTACGTGCCCAACACCTCCATCTATCGGTCGGTGGATGGAGGAAAAAGTTTCACTGTGTTCAAAGGCGATCCTACAGGCCCAGACTACCACGCGCTGTGGGTCGACCCGGACGATTCGAGGCGAATGGTTCTGAGCTGTGACCAAGGGGCGGTCATCACGCACAACGGCGGCGAGTCGTGGAGTTCGTGGCTCAATCAGGCGACCGGACAGTTTTATCATGTAGCGACCGACAATCAGTTTCCGTATTGGGTGTACGGCGCGCAGCAGGATAGCGGAGCCGCCGCCACGGCGAGCGGCAGCAAGTATCGCTTCCTGAATTTTCATGACTGGCGGCCGCTCGAGGCCGGCGGCGAAAACGGATATATCGCGCCGGACCCCTTGAATCCCGGGGTGCTCTTCGGCGGATTTGTCGACCGGCAAGATTTGAGCAACGAGCAAATCCAGGCGATGCCACCAACGATTGCGCAAGATGGGTCGTTCCGGCGCACGTGGACGTTGCCGCTGGTGTTTTCTCCACTCGATGGGCATGTTCTCTACTTCGGTTCGCAAATTCTGTTTCGAACCGAGGACGGCGGAAATTCATGGCAGGCGATTAGCCCTGATTTGACGCGCGAAGATCCAGGCGTGCCCACAAATCTGGACCAAGCCACAGCTGGGGACGCCCCTAAAGAGAAACGGCGCGGGGTGATTTACACCATTGGCCCATCCTACGTGAAGGCGGGAGAGATTTGGGCGGGAACCGACGACGGCCAGATTCAATTGACACCGGACGAAGGAAAGAACTGGGAAAACGTAACGCCAAAGGAATTGACCCCGTGGAGCAAAGTGACACACATCGAAGCCTCGCACTCCGACGCTGGAACTGCGTATGCCGCGGTGGATCGCCACCGGCTGGAGGATTATCAGCCCTATCTTTACCGCACGCGCGATTTTGGAAAGAGTTGGCAGCGCGTTTCCAACGGAATTCCCGACGGAAGTTTTTTGAATTGCGTGCGAGAAGATCCTTTTCGCAAAGGATTGCTGTATGCGTGCAGCGAAAAAGGCGTGTACGTTTCATTCGATGATGGAGACGACTGGCAATCGCTGCAGCTGAATCTACCTACCACATCGGTGCGCGATCTGGTGGTGCATGAAGACGATTTGGTGATTGCAACGTTTGGCCGCTCGTTCTGGGTGCTCGACGATGTGACGCCGCTGCGGCAAATCGATCCGCGATTGGCGGCGGCTGATGTATGGCTTTACCGCCCGGAAACAGCGTATCGCGTGCGGCAGGGAAACGACGAAAGCACTCCCGTGCCGGACGATGAAGCGCTGGCGGCCAACTCACCCAATGGCGCGGTGCTGGATTATTACCTGAAGGAAAAATCCACCGGTCCCATTCAACTGGAGATTTTTAATAGCGAAGGCAGGTTGGTGCGGCGGTTTGCGAGCGACGACCAGCCGCCAAAGGTGAACCCAAACGATTTGTCTTTTCCTGCTTCCTGGGTTCCCCAGCCGCAAGCGCTCTCGACCGAAGCGGGCATGCACCGATTCGTGTGGGATTTCAGATATTCCTCGCCTAGAGGAGCCCGCGCGTCTTTCCGGAGGCCGTCAGGACCGTTGGCATTGCCCGGAAACTACACCATTAGACTCACCGCTCACGGAAAAAGCAACTCGCAACCGTTGATCATCAAATTGGATCCGCGGGTGAGGACGCCTCAAGACGCGTTGGTGCGCCAGTTTGAACTGGCGACGAAGATTTCCGAGCGGGAAGGCGAGGTGTCGGCCGCGCTGCGACAGATCGCCGAGTTGCAAAGGCAACTTGGCGTGCGCAAAAAGGAAGCGAGCGAGAAATCGGACGTGGCAAAAACGCTCGACGAGCTGCATCAAAAGCTCGAGGCCATGGTTGCGTCGGATGGCGACGGTGGGTTTGGACTGTATGGTTTGGCATTTCCCAGGAAAGAGCCAGAGTCGTTATCAAAAGTAGCTTCCTCTTTGAACGGCTTGCTGAACATCGTGGAGAGCGCGGATGTGGCTCCCTCCGCTGATGCCGTCACGGCGCACGAAAAGTGGGACAAGGCCGCGGAAAAAGCGCTGGCGCGCTGGGCCGACTTTCAGAACAAGGATCTCGCCAACGCCAACGCCGTGCTGCAAAAGGCGAACCTAAAGCCTGTGGCGACCACAGAAACGTCTGCGGGTCGTTAGACTCACGCAGCGAATCCGAGGGCGAATTTGATATGCTGGTCGGCGTGGGAAACTCCCAGCGGCCAAGACCCCTTACCATTTGCGGCTTAGCCTTCCTGTTCCTTGCAGGCGCGATCATGATTCACGCCTTGCAAGCTTCTTCGCAGACGCAACAACCAACGGCCAGCCCCACGCCGCAGGCATCCAGCGTTCTCGCGGGACAGGGTGCATCGTCGGCTGGTTCTTCAACCGCACAAATCTCCCAAAGTGGACCGAGCGTTGTAGTGCTGGACCCGGCGCACGGAGGCACGGACCTTGGCGCGCGCGGAACAGGAGGAATCCAGGAAAGCGAAATCGTCATGGAATTTGCTGCAGAGGTTCGGAAAGCGCTCGAACAACAAGGATTTCAAGTGCTGCAAACGCGCCAAGCGAACGATAACCCGTCTTTTGATGACCGCTCAGCGATTGCGAATGCTCAGCGAAACGCCGTTTTTGTCACCTTGCACGTTTCGTCGACGGGATTGCCGGGAACCGTCCGCGTGTACGTAAATTCCGGCTTGCCGGCAGTCACAACAACGAGCGGACTGATCCCCTGGGACAGCGCGCAAGCTCCGTTTCTTGGACTCAGCCGGAAACTCGGCGACCTTATTCAGGGAATGCTCACGCAGCGCTTCAAGGGTTCGCCGGATGCGGCACAAACCGCAACCATACGTCAGCTTCGGACGACGGCTGCGCCGGCGATTGCGGTTGAGGTCTCGAGCGTGGTGGTGAATGATCGCGCTGAACTGGACAACATGGCGCCGGGAGTGGCAGACGCCATCGCGCGTGGCGTAGTGGCATTCAAACCGCTGTATGTGATTACAGGCACCGGCGGAGGGTCGCCATGACGGATCCACTGATCGACTCCTTGACCGAGCTTGCACCGGGACCTGCAAGAGAGAAATGGAAATTCTGGCTGACGGCACTGCTCGTGTTTGTTGTGGTTGGCGCAGCGATTACTGCTCCCATCCTTCGCAGGCGCATGAAGCGTGCCGCTCGCTTGCAGCAACAGACCGAGGAGCAGGCGCGGCGTGAATTGACGCAGCCGGTGCCGATGAACCCGAGCGATCCGCGCGTGAAAGCGAAGCTTTTCTGGCTTTCCGACGCGGATAGCTCCGTGCTGGCGCCGGTAACGGTCGAGTTGCCGCTCTCCAGCGATCCCGTGCTGCGTTCCAAGCAAGTGTTGAACACCTTGCTGGCCGGCCCGGTGGACGTGGAGCTGCGCACGCTGCCACCGGATGCAGTGCTGCTCGCGTTTTATATTTTGCCGGATGGGACGGCGATCGCGGATTTTTCGGAGGCGCTCGCCACATCGATACCTTCTGGAATCGCCAGCGAGCAACTGGGGGTGGACTCCATGACACAAACGCTCGCAGCGAATGTGAAGGAAGTGAAGCGGCTGAAGATTCTAATTCATGGCCAGGAAGCAGAGACGCTGGCCGGACACGTGGATTTGACCGGAACTTTTGCTGTGCTCGTTAATGCGTCTCAGGCGCCCACGAATCCCATTGCGGCGCCCGCCGCAGGCAGAGTTGGGGACCTGGTTGGGCCGCCGTTGACAGCAGGCGGCAGCGCCGTCAAACTGGCTCCGCGGTAACAGAGAAATGTCGCCAAGCGCGTGAATAAACTAACGCGGGAGGACGAGTGAGAAGCGACGGCCGGGCTGCGGACCAGATGCGCCCACTGAAAATCACGCCAGATTTCATCTCGACGGCGGAAGGCAGCGTGCTGATCGAGCTGGGAAACACGCGTGTGATTTGCACCGCCACCGTAGATGATGGAGTTCCTCCTTTCTTGAAGGGCAGCGGGAAAGGCTGGGTGACCAGCGAATACGGAATGTTGCCGCGAGCCACCGAAGAGCGAACGCCGCGCGAGGCCGCCCGGGGAAAGCAGTCCGGGCGGACGCTGGAAATCCAGCGAATGATCGGCCGCTCGCTGCGCGCCGTGACCGATCAAGAGGCCATGGGCGAGCGCACGGTGTGGCTCGATTGCGACGTGATTCAAGCCGACGGCGGAACGCGCACGGCTTCCATCACCGGAGCGTTTGTGGCGCTGGCGCTGGCGCTTGAGCGAATGGTGGCCGCGGGAATGCTGAAGAGTTCTCCGCTGATTGACACGGTGGCCGCCACAAGCGTTGGCATTGTGAATGACCGCGCGCTGCTGGACCTTGCCTATGAAGAGGACTCGCGCGCGGAAGTGGACATGAACGTAGTCATGACCGGGAGCGGGCACTTCGTGGAAATCCAGGCGACGGCGGAAGGCCGTGCGTTCAGCGGGAGCGAGATGCAGGATTTGCTCGCCCTCGCGGCCGCGGGAATCCGGCGCCTTACCGACGAACAACGAGCGGTGTTGCCCTCGAAATTCAGTGCGCGCGCCCGCTAAGCTTTATCTCGCCTCGTCAAATCCGGGAAAACTCAACGAATATCGTGTGTTGGCGGAGAACGCCGGACCATCGCCGGTTTTTTCTGTCGAGCTAGGGTTGCTGCCCAAGTTTGCATCGCTTCCAGAGTTTGAAGAAAGCGCGCCGACGTTTGCGGAAAATGCGGCCGGCAAGGCGCTGCATTATTCGCGATTGAGCAATGGATTGGTTTTCGCAGATGATTCAGGCCTTGTCGTGCCCGCACTCGGCGGCGCGCCGGGCGTGCATTCGGCAAGGTACGCTGGCGCAAACGCGACGAATTCGCGGCGCATCGAAAAGCTTTTGAGCGAGATGCGCGGCAAAGTTGGCGGTGAACGCTTCGCGCATTTCGTTTGTGCCATTGCGCTGGCGCGAAAAGGAAGAGCGCTGGCGGTGATCACGGACCTCGTCGATGGGGAAATTCTGGAGTCTCCAATAGGCACAGGGGGATTCGGCTACGACCCGGTGTTTTACTTCCCGGCTCTGAAGAAAACCTTCGCGGAACTCTCTCCCGAGGAGAAAAATCAGCGCAGTCACCGCGGTAAAGCTTTCCGCAAATTGATCGCCGCGCTTTCCTCCATGCTATAGTCTTGGCTCCCATGGGGACGCAGCCGAAGAAAAAGAAATCTGCGGGGAAGAAATCGCCGCGGTCGAAGGCCATCGCTACGAAACCGCGGAATGCAGTTAAAACCGCAAGGCCTGTGCGCGCGGCAGGCACCGATCCCCAACGCGTAGCGGCTATTCTTGCGAAGCTAGACCAGGCGTATCCCGACGCCACTTGCGAACTGAACCACAAGAATGCGTTTGAGCTGCTGATTGCGACGATTCTTTCCGCACAATGCACGGACGTGCGCGTGAATCAGGTTACTGTGATGCTGTTCCAAAAATATCCTGATGCCAAGGCGTTCGCGTATGCCACGCCGAGCGAACTGGAGCAGGAGATTCGGCCCACAGGATTTTTCCGCAACAAAACCAAATCGGTGATGGGCGCAAGCAAGGGCATCCTGGACAATTTTCGTGGAGAAGTGCCGCGCACCATGGAGGAAATCCTCACGCTGCCCGGCGTGGCGCGAAAAACTGGCAACGTCGTGCTCGGGACCGCGTACGGAATCCCCAGCGGCATCGTTGTAGACACGCATGTGCAGCGCATCGCAAATCGGCTGGACCTGACGCGAAACGAGGACCCCAAGAAGATCGAGCAAGACTTGATGCAAGTGATCCCGAAGGACAAGTGGATTCAGTTTTCGCACCAGATCATCTGGCACGGACGAAGAGTTTGCCAGGCGCGCAAACCCAAGTGCGTGGAATGCAATATGGAATCGCTCTGCTACGCGAAGGACAAAACCGTCTGAGTCCGATGCGATTCAAGCGAGTACCTTGCGACTCGCGCTCAAGCTTGAAAGCCGGTTTACCGTGGTTTCTGGATGGAGTGTTGCTCCTGCGAGGCTGGCGGCGGTGCCCCTTGCGGGGAGCTAACAGAAGGATGGCCGGGAGGAAGCGCGGCCTGCCCCTGGGTGCCGGAAGGATTCAACAGTTCGTTAAAATTGGGCATTGCATGGACAGGCAAATTGGGATCTGCGTTCTGACTTGCATTGGGATGCTGCATCGCGCCGGCGAGCGGTTGAGTTTTTAAGACGACCCACGCGTCGCCGCGCTTTTCGAGCTCATAGCCAACCTGCATTCCAGCGCCGACCGGAGCGCCGGCGGTTTTAACGCGAAACTCTACCTCCGCATGAGCTTGACGGCCCGTTACTGCGATGCTGCGCACATCCATGTCCATCGCGCTCATGTTCAGAGTGCCGATGGAAGTCAGGTGTTGAAGGATTCCCGCACGAATGGCGTCGCTGTCGTTCGTACGCTTTTTGCAGGCCCACAAACTGGAGAGCGCAATCGCCAATCCGACGGCCAGAGTGATGCGCTTCATGAAATCCTTTCGGATTCTTACGTTCAAGACGACAATTTTGTGCCAGCGGCCCGCAAGCCGTTCGGAACCATTGGCAAATTGTTGAGGCGAATGTCGGTGGCATCGAACAGAGCGTTGCCCACGGCCGGGGCAATGGCCATGATGGGTGTTTCCCCTGCGCCTGCCGATGGAATGTCTTTTCGATCCAGAAGCACAGCTTCGACCTCGGGGACATCGCGGAAGCGCGGCACGCGATATGCGGAAAAGTGGGGATTCCTGATGCGGCCATTTTCAAATTCGACGGCCTCGAAAAGAGCTCCGCCCAATCCCTGGATGACAGCTCCAATCACCTGATTGCGCAAGCCATCGGGGTTGACGATGGCGCCGCACTCGAAAGCTTCGACCACTCGCACAACGTGCACGTCTCCGGAGGCGCGGTTTACTGCGACTTCGGCGCACGTCGCCACGTAGCCTCCCTTCTCGAAGCCGCATGCGAGACCAAACCCTTGCCCCGTTTGTGTTTTCTTCCGCGGCCAGCCGAAGGATTTTGCGGCTGCTTCCAAGACAGCCCGCACTCGCGCGTCGGAAAGATTCTTCATGCGAAACTCGAAAGGATCCATTTGCGCAACGTGGGCCAGCGCATCCATGTGAGACTCGCGCGCAAAATGGTTCGCGGTGGCGGCCAGGCCTCGATAGGACCCGCTGCGCAAGACCAATGGCACCTGATGGTATTCGGTATGTTGATTCGCGACGTCGTAAGGCGTTTCGATCCCCGACATTCCAGAGTGATAGTTGTGAAACTCCCAAGCGGTGAGTTTGCCTTCCTTGGAAATGCCACTCTTGACTTCGATCAGGCCCGCGGGGCGGAAATAGGCCCAAGTGAACTCCTCCTCCCGGGTCCAGACTACTTTCACCGGTTTGCCAGCGGCCTTTGCCAAACGCGCTGCTTCCAGCGCCGCGTCGCTCGTGTGTTTGCCTCCGTAGGCTGCGCCAGTATCTGGAACGATGACGCGAACGCGGTTCTCGGGAATATGAAAGAGGCTGGCAAGCTCGTCCCGATTCGCGAAGGGGCGCTGCGTACCGGTCCACACGACGAGCTGGCCATCGGTCCATTGCGCCACGGCGGCACGCGGCTCGAGCGGAGCGTGGGCAATGTATGCAACGTTATGAGTTGTTTCGAGACGATGCGCGGCCGAGGCGAGGCCGTCTTCTACCGAACCTTTTTGATGGCGGAATCGCTCATTCGACGAAGGCTCGGCATTCTTCTTGAGATACGAGAAAATCTCTTTGCTTGAAACCTGCGGAACCTCTTTCCATTGCGTGCGAATGGCATCGAGCGCTTTCTGTGCCTCGTGGACGCTCGGAGCGGTCACGCCGACGAAGTCGCCATCGCGCAGGACCGTAACGCCATTCATGGCCTTCGCCGCGCTGTCGTCATACGAACTCAGCGTCGCACCAAACGACGGCGGACGCAGTACCTTTCCGTAAAGCATGCCTTCCAGGTGAATATCGCTCGAGTACTGGTGACCCCCGGTGACAAACGCGCGTCCATCGACCTTGGGAAGGGGCGTGCCTGCAACTTTCCATTCGGTTGCGGGAGTGACGGGGTCCTCGGCAGGAAGATTCTGGGCCAGCGCTTTGCCGCGCGCGAGTTCGGCATAGCTGAGTGAACGCTTTGCGGCTGGATCTGTGACTTTCGCGTCGCCGGCTACTAATCCCTCCGGCGGAACGTTCCATTCCTTGGCGGCTACGCCGATAAGCAGGTCGCGAGCCGCTTCGGCAACGCGGCGGAATTGCGGCGTCATCGTCGGCGTGGAGCGGCTGCCGAATGTGCCAGCGTCAAATGGCGTCAGGGTGGTATCCGCCATGACCAGGCGTACGCTTTCGAAAGGCACGCGCAATTCGTCGGCGATGGTTTGCGAAATCGAAGTGCGGATGTTCTGGCCCACTTCGGCCTTGCCGGTGAAGCCGGTGACGACGCCGTCTTCGCCAACGTGCAGCCAGGAACTGATTTCCTTCGGGAGCTCTTCGTTGTGGAAAGAACGCGAGCCGGCAGGAGTTTCTTGCATTGCGAAGGCGTCTTTCGCCACGACAAAGATGGCGATCCCCGAGCCCAGGAGTTTGAAAAACTCGCGGCGCGCCAGGTCGAATTTATGGATTGGCGCAGCGGTGAATTCAAAACGTTCGGGCTCGGCAACGAAATTCTGTTTTATGGTGTTCATCGCGCACGCTCCTGCATCATTTTGGCGGCGTGCTGCACAGCCTTTATGATGCGCGGGTGCGTCCCGCAGCGGCAAATGTTGCCTTGGAGAAACTGAACAAGGTCTTCGCGTTTCGGATTTGCGTTCGCCTGCAGCAAACCGACGCTGCTCATCACCATTCCCGAAGTGCAAAACGCGCACTGAAACGCGCCCGCTTCGAGAAACGCCTGCTGTACGGGGTGGAGCTTTCCATCTTTCTCGAGACCTTCAACGGTCGTAACGGGTTTTGTCGCTGCGGCGCTGACTGAAATCTGGCATGAGCGCCTGGGCGCTCCGCCTATCAATACCGTGCAAGCCCCACACTGCCCTTCCCCGCAGCCATACTTGGTGCCCGTGAGGCCGAGTTCATCGTGCAGCACATACAAAAGTGGCGTGTCGGGAGCGTAGCTGACGGCGTAGCGTTTCCCGTTGACCTCGATTTCCAGTGAATTCGCCATAAGCCCTCCTCACTCGCAAATTTTCCGCCCGATTCTTCTCTGTCGCAAGTGTTGTGGCAAGCAATGCAAAACGAATTCGTTTTCCCCGTCCTCGATCGTTCTCGAGCTTTGTTCCTATTCAATCCACACGGTCTTGATGTTCGTGAACTCCCGGATTCCGTGAACTCCCAACTCTCTCCCGTGCCCCGACCACTTCACTCCTCCGAATGGGAGCCTCGGATCGGAGGCCACCATCTTGTTAATGAAAACCATCCCGGCTTCGAGCTCGTTGATGAAGCGTTCGCGTTCCTTGTCGTCATTGGTCCATGCACTGGCGCCCAACCCAAAACGGCTGTCGTTGGCGATGCGAATTGCGTCATCCAAGTTTTTGGCGCGAAACACGCTACCGACAGGACCGAACAATTCTTCTTTGTGAGCTGGCGAGCCTTTTGGGATGTTGGTCAACACGGTTGGCGCGTAGAAATTTCCCGGCCGATCCAGCGGCCCGCCGCCGGTCAAGACTTTTGCACCTGCTTCGATTGTGGCTTTCACATCGCGATCAAGGTCTTTCAATCCCTGCTCGGTCGAGAGCGGGCCAAGTTCTGTCGTTTCGCCAAACGGATCTCCCACTTTCAACGCCGCCATTTTCTCCGCGAACATTTTCTCGAATTTGTCCGCAATCGCTTCCGCCACGATGAACCGTTTCGCAGCGATGCAGGACTGCCCGTTGTTGACAATGCGCGCCTTCACCGCCGTGGCCGTGGCAGCTTCCAGATTTGCACTGGGCATCACGATAAAGGGATCGCTGCCGCCCAATTCCAGCACTACTTTCTTGATTCTTTTCGCGGCGCCCATGCCCACTTCCACACCAGCGCCTTCGCTCCCCGTGAGCGTGGCGGCCTGGACGCGTGGGTCGCCCAACACGCGGTCCACTTCTTGCGAGCCAATCAGCAGTGTTTGAAAAGCTCCGTCGGGAAAACCGGCCTTCTGAAAAATCTCTTCAATGAGCAGCGCCGATTGCGGCACGATGGAAGCGTGCTTCAATAAACCGACGTTTCCCGCCATTAACGCCGGGGCCGCAAAACGAAACACCTGCCAGAACGGAAAATTCCACGGCATCACGGCCAGTACGGGGCCCAGCGGGAGGTAGCGGATGTAGCTGCGCTTCGCGTCCGTTTCGACAACTTCATCCGCCAGGAACCGTTCCGCATTTACCGCATAGTAGCGGCAAGCCCAGGCGCACTTCTCAACCTCGTCGGCGGCGGATCGAAAGGTTTTGCCCATCTCCGTGGTCATTACGCGGGCACAATGCTCCTTTTCGCTTGCAAGGATGGCACCGGCTTCGATCATCATCCGCCCGCGGTCGGCAAAGGACGTCTTGCGGTAGCTCGCAAATGTATCTGCCGCTTTCTGGAGTTTCACTTCGATTTGCGCGTCGGACAGCGATTCGAAGGTCTTCAGAACTTGTCCCGTTGCCGGATTCACGGTTGCAATGGCCATTTTTTCTCTTTCTTCCCGCACGCTTCTTGCTCAACGCAACTCACGCCAACGACGGTTGGACAAACCACTATACCTCTAACGTTGTTTCCCGTAACAGTTCGGCCGCCAGTCGAACTCTTGATTCGCTTGTGGGCAACCGAATCACCTACGAGGTGTTTACTGGAAAGAGAGCACTTAATGCGTGTTCGAGAGCCTCTTGACGCCCGCGTCGGCGAGCTCCCAGCGCGGGCCGCTGTGAGGCGGAGTGTGTCTAAGAACGGACTTGTAATTGGCCAATGCTTCGTCGCGCTGACCCGCGGCTTCCTGGAGCCTGGCAAGGTACAGAGCATGAGACAACGGGGTGGTTGCATCGCCAGCGTCCCAATTGTCGAACAGCCAATGAAAGGTAGCAATATGCTCGGCGGGCGGTACGGCGTTAATGAACTCAGAAGTCTTGACCGACTCATGCGAAAGCTCAGAGTAATAGATTCCGTAAACGTGGCTGCGGTCCGAGTCCGTGAGCGGGCGCTGCTCTTTGCGCATGGCGTTTAACACGCGAATCACTTCTTGCTCCGCGTCTTCGCCGCCACAATTCAATAGCGCGGCCAATTGCAGGCGCCGCACGAACTCGCCTTCACGGTGAGATGCCAGCGCGGCGGCAAAATGCGGCGCAGCTTCCTTGACCCTGTAGCAATGGTCCCAGAGTATCCAGTGGCCCCACATTGCCTCGGCGAAAGGATTGTGCGGATCTTCAGCGACGGCTTCGCGGTATTGGCTGGCGGGGTCAAGGTCGGCTCGCCCATCGCGTGATTCGAGGAAATAGGCCCAGCCAATATGCGCCCGCAGATCGGCCTGGTGTTGTCCGGGCTTAGATGCGGCCACTGCGCGCGCGAGGACGGGCTCGAGCTTTTGCACGACGTCAGACCAGTTCTGGTTTTCCTGGAGCCGCATGTCGTCGAGCCAGAGCATGGCCAGGTTTTCCTGAGCCGCGCGCACCCTGTCGGAATCCGGGGAGAGCTTTGAAGCCCTTTCGAGCGTCTGCCATGCGGAAGAGTAGTCGTGCGGTTTTTCTTGCTCGGCTTCCGTGGCGAAGAGCTCCGACAGATTCTTTCGGGTTTCCGCACGGCTATAGAGGTATTTCCCGACGCCCCAAACCGTGGCACAAAGAGAAAAAATCGCTGTGAGGTAACCGATCCACTTCAGGAACTGAGAAAACTTGCTGTCTTTCGCTTGATGCTTCATCTGGAGTGCGGACATTGTAGCCGTTCGCCCGGAATATAGTGCGACGAAAAACGAAGTCGTTTCACCGGGAGAACGACTCGGTATGAAGGATCAGAACCAGTCGCTGCGGTAGGCCACCCACCAGCTTACGAAGCCGATGGGGATGGTGGCGAGCAGGCCCCACATCAGAGGCAAGGTAACATCGGCGATCAAGCCGAGCGCGATGAAGACGGTCCAAAATATTTTGCGCTGCATTTCTACATTGTAGCGCGTTGATGCGCCTCGCTGAATTTCGCTAAGGTTTAGTTCGCACCACGGTGTACTCTCTTGGCGTCCCAAGGTGGGCAAGAGAGCATCGGATTCCACAGCCTGATTCCATAACGCCGAGAGTCTAAGCATTTTGTGCCTTGTGGCTTGTGAAATGACGAACACCAGAGAAAGTCTTGTGAAGCGGTATCCCGTGGCGGCCTATTTCATTCTGACGTTCGGCATTTCCTGGCTGGGCGCTCTCGCAGTGGTGGCGCCAAAGCTCTTGCGTGGGGAATCCATTCCCAAATTCAGCGGAATTCTGATGTTTCCGGTGATGTTGCTGGGACCGGTCGTGAGCGGAATCGTGCTGACGCGAGTGGTAGATGGACCCTGTGGTTTGCGCGACCTTTTTTCGCGGATGCGGCGGACTCGCGTGGGAGCGCGATCTTACGCGCCGCTACTGATTCCGCCAGTGACCGTCTTCCTCGTTCTCTTTATCTTGAAGACCTTTGTCTCGTCCGTGTTTGCGCCCAACCGGTTCTTTGCTGGAGTCTCGTTCGGCATCGTGGCAGGATTTTTCGAAGAAATCGGTTGGACAGGCTTCGCGTTTCCCAAAATGGCAAAAACTTCGAATGCGCTGCCACCAGCCGTCACCCTTGGCGTGCTGTGGGGGTGTTGGCACATTCCGGTGATCGACTTCCTGGGGACAGCAACTCCACACGGCATTTATTGGCTGCCGTATTTCCTGGCGTTCACCGCGGCAATGACGGCGGTGCGGGTGCTGATTGGCTGGATGTACATAAACACCGGAAGTGTTGCGCTTGCGCAGTTGATGCATGCCAGTTCGACAGGTTCGTTGGTGGTGCTAAGCCCGGCAGGTGCTACAGCAGCACAAGAAGCGGTGTGGTACGCGATTTACGCCGCGGCCTTGTGGGTGATGGTGGCGGCTGTGACTGCGATATTTGGCACGGTCTTAACGCGAAAAGGCTCTTAGCCTCAACCGGCGAAGCGAGTCCATTCTCCAGACACACCTGTCCTGCAGTGCAGGCTTACTTTCTGGGAATACCGGTCAAAAATACGCACCAGCCAAGACCGCCCGGGCTGATGATGAGAGCACAGCCCGAAAGGCGGGAAATATGGATCGTACTAAGCTGGCCGAACCCTCCTCCGGCAACCTCACCTCCGCCGCCGTTGCCGAGCGGCAGGCCGAAGCAAGAGAAATTGCGGAGTCTATAGCTGGTTCACGGGCCGCGGACCCAGCAAAGGCATCACGCTATTCCCCGGTAACTGTACCGGGCAGGGCCGCGCCCGCCTCGTCACCCGTTAACGATTTCCGCGATTTCCTCAACCAGACCAAGCGCGTCTGGCTGATGGTCGTGGGAGCGATTGTCGGATTCATTGTTCTGGTTACGCTGGCACAGCGCGGGTTCGAGTGGATCGGCAAGAAACAAGAGCGTCGGCACGAACAAGCTGTCGCTAGCGTGACGCCGGAACACTTGCTTGCGCGCTGCGGTCAGCCGGCGGAAGACACCACCAGGAATTTGTATCCCATCCTGATGCGCACGATGGTCTACCAAATCAGCCGGAACGAAGCTTACACCTTTGGCTTCAGCCGGACGGCGGAAGAGCAGAGCGACTGGGTGTTTCTCTCCATGAAGGACGCAAGCGGCAAAAGCTACGAGACTGCCGAGGAAAAAGTCGCGGCGATGTCCTGTTTAAATTCGCGCAAATAAGCGATTCGATTTCCGGTATCTCAGGCCCACGAAAAACCGTTTTTCGAACGGCAGGGATGTTCTTGCCCGCGGCAAAAACTGCTTTGCACCGCAAAGAATAAGGAAGCAAGGACCTAACGTGGCCCAGCATCGACGCCGGTTATTCCTCGCGCAGCACCTGCATCGGGTCGACGCGCGCGGCGCGAACCGCGGGCGCGAGACAGGCAATCCCCGCGACAACCAGCACCAGGAGAATGACAGCGGACAAGGTCGCGACATCGGTCGGCGAGACTCCATAAAGCATTCCCGAGAGCCCTCGCGTGAAAGCAACTGCCAGGCCCCAACCTGCAAGACAGCCGAGCACCGTCACGCGGAGCCCTTGAAAGAGAAATTGCTTAATGATTTGCTCTCGCAAAGCCCCCAGAGCGAGACGCAAACCCACCTCCCGACGCCGGACGCTTACCGTGTAGCTGAGTGTTCCGTACAAGCCTACACAAGCAAGCGAAAGGGCTGTGGCCGCAAAGAAGCTCAGCAGCAGGGTACGCAAGCGCTCTTCCCCAAACGCTTCGTCCAGGCGCGCAGCCAGCAGCTTGACGTCAAACACTGACCGGCCTGGTTCGATATCGTGAACCTTTCGGCGGAGCGTTTCGGTCATGGTCATGGGATCCGTGCGCGTCCGTACCATGTAGTACGGATCGGGATCAAAACCGTTGCCACACCAATAGACAGTGGGAGTGGGTTCACGATTTACCGCTTCCTCTCGCGCGTCGCCCACGATCCCTCGAATTTCCCCCGGCCCTAGGAATGCGTTGCTCATCGCGGCTTGCAAGTGGCGGCCAAGAACCGCCGAACCAGCCAGATAAGCGTTCGCAAAACTGCGATTGACCAGAGCGCCGGTTTCCTGCGACCCAAAACCTTTGCGGCAGTCTTCTCCCTCGAGAAGCGGAATCTTTGTCGCAGCGAGATAGCCATCCGAAATAAAGCGATTGTTGGCCAAGATTTTGTGGCCCGGAGTTGATTCCCCGTCTGTGAATCTCAGTTCCACCTCATAATTGCGAGCGAGCCCTGGCAGGCCAGACGAAGTTGCAACCGCCTCCACGCCCGGCTCGCTCCGCAGCGCGTCAATGGTCCCATCGATTCTTTGTGCCAGGGTCCTGGGGTTGGCGGTCTCCGCATAAGAGCCTGTGACGTGAAAAGTCAGAACCTGGCTGGAGTCAAAGCCGGGCGACACTCGCTCCAGTGCCTGAAAGCTCTTGAGGAACAGTCCCGCACCCGCCAACAGCGTCACCGCGAGCATCACCTGGACGCCGACAAGCAGCCATTGCAGCGGATAACGTCCCGCAACTTGGCCTCGCCCGGTTTTCGCCAGGGAATTGGATAAATTTCCGCGGGTACTGCGTATCGCGGGGAACAAACCGCACAGGAGTGTCGCAACGACTGAACATATGAGGGTGTAAAGCACAATTCGTGCGTCGAGCCGAATCTCATCCACCCGCGGGAGGTTTCCCGCGAGGAACTCGAACACTTTGGAGGCAGCGCCGGCGACAATCAATCCAAGGACCGCCCCGGCCAGGGCAAGAACAAACGCTTCGGTCAACAGTTGCAACACGACTGCCGCGCGCGGAGCGCCGAGCGAGAACCGCACCGAGATTTCATGTTCCCGCTGCTGCGCTCGGGCCAGGAGTAGCGTCACGATATTCGTGCATGCGATCAGCAAAAGCACCGAAACCGAACCGAACAGCAACCACAGCGAGCTGCGTACGCCGCCGACAGTGGTTTCCTTGAGCGGCTCAATCGATACGCCCAGGTCCGCATCCGTCTTGGGATACGCGTTCGCGAGTTGCGCCTGGACGGTGGCCAGGTCAGCCCGTGCCTGCTGCAAACTCACGCCGCGTTTCAACCGCCCGATCGTCAGATACCACGTAACGTCTCTGTTCTCCGTGTAGGGTCCGCCGAGGGGTGTAGGAATCCACAGATCCGCGTCGCGGTCCGGGAATAAAAATGAAGGAGGCATAACACCGACAATGGCGCAGGAAAACTTGTTGGACGTATCCAGAGTAACTTTTCTTCCCAACACACTTGGATCGGCACCGAAGCGGTTTCGCCAGAACCGGTCGCTTATCAGAACGGCGCTTGGCCCGCCCCAACGTTGTTCTTCCGGGGTGAAATCGCGGCCCAACTCGGGCGCAACTCCCCAAACCTGCAAAAAGCGTGGCGCCACAAAGGCCGCCGTCACTTTTTCCGGGAGGATGCCGGAAGTCTCCGATTCATCCTCGGTGTAGTACCCCGTGATGGCCTGAAACGTGGAGTTCATCCGGTTCCAATCCTCCAGGCGGGCGGGGGCCAGCCGCCCCAAGGGTGCCTGGACCTTGCGATGGAACTGCTCGAGGCGCATCAATTGATCGCCCTCGGGATACGGCAGCGGCCGCAGCAACACTGCGTCGATCGCGGAAAAGACCGCGCTGTTCGCGCCAATGCCCAGGGCTAGCGTCAGGATGACCACGAGGGAAAAAGACGGAGACTTGCGGACGAAGCGCCAAGCCCATCGGAAATTCTTCAGCGCCGTTTCCAGGACAGGAATGCGCTGGACATCCCGCAATTCCTCTTTAATCTGCTCGGCGCCGCCGAATTCCAGCACCGCCCGCCGCCGCGCCTCTTCCCGCGTCATGCCCGCAGCGATGTTTTCATCGGTGAGTTTCTCGATGTGGAAGCGGAGTTCGGAATCGTACTGCGGATCAAGCGTGCGCTTGCGAAAAGAAAATCTCCACGACGGCATGACAGGCTCCTATTGCGCGGTCTGAAGAATGCTGGCCACCGCACCGGCCAGACGGTTCCAATTCCATTCTTCTTTTTTTAATTGTTGCTTGCCTTTCGCCGACAGTTTGTAGAACTTCGCTTGGCGGCCGTTCTCGGACTCACCCCACTCCGCCGCGAGCCAGCCGCGCTTCTCCAGGCGGTGAAGGGCCGGATAGAGGGAGCCCTGCTGTACCAGGAGCACCTCTTTGGAAATTTGCCGCAGGCGCTGCGAGATGCCGTAGCCGTGAATCGGGCCAAGCGTCACGATTTTCAGGATCAGCATGTCCAGCGTGCCCTGGAGCAAATCCGATTTCTCAATCGGCATCGCGTTCCTCCTAGACATTCGACACATATAACCCACCGATAGGTAGATTGTCAAGGAGAGACCTGCTGCGTGAGAGACCTCCTGCGGACTTTTGGAAGGGGCGAGCCTGGAGACCGGGCGGGAGGACGCTTGCCACCAACCGCGCCTTACTGCCGGAGATCTCGAGGCGAAGTTGCTTTTGTTCGCAAGGAGTGAGCCGGGGCGCGCCGCGCCTGTTCGCGCTGGCAACCATATCGTAATACGATACGTCTCAATAAGTAGGCGGGCTTAAAGGGAAGTCGGGATCGCCGCTATTGTTGGAGGGTTTTGTGAAGGCCGGGCCCAACCAAGGGGAGTTGCGAATCCACAGGGGCAGTTATGGCCCCTTGCAGTGCAGTCTGGCCTCGCCTGCCCCGGGCACCGACGCAAAATTCCGCCGCTGGAATGTGGTGCTGATTGCAATTCTCGCCTTCATCGTTTTGGGAGCTTTCGTAGCCGCCGAAGCTCCGCGCACGGCCCGCAGTACAAATGCTCCCCTTAAGGAAAATAGGAACCCTGCCGCCGTCCAACACGCCGACTCGAGCAAAAGTGAACCGCCACCGATTCACACCCGCAGTGGCTCTGGAAATCTCAACAAGGAAGTCTCGAGCAATCATCATACCGGCTGATTTCGAAGGCGTTTCGGGAGGCGGCCTCGCCTGAAATCATCCCCATTCCTATTGGCGACACGTCGCCGGGCAAACCCGCGTGAACGGCTAGTCCGATTCCTCAGCGAACGGCCACGGGCAAAAGACTGGTTTCGTCGGGCACAAATCTCTTAGAATAAATTTGTGCGCCCGTAGCTCAACTGGATAGAGCATCAGATTTCTAATCTGAGGGTTCGGGGTTCGAGTCCCTGCGGGCGTACCACTCTCAATTGCCCCTCCCATTGGATTAGTCCTCCCGCGATTTCGACCTCTGCAGTGAACTTGGGAACATCTGGGAGGAAGTGATTTTCGAGTTGATTGACGGCCTGACACCGGTTGCACGTGCGCAACCCACGCGATTCTGATGCTTGGCGCGGCGGAACGTTTGCGCTAGGCTAGGTCGCATTCCCACCTAAGGAGCCATGCGCAATGACGCAACAAACCCCAGTGCAAGCAGATTTGACGTGTTCGCAATGCGGACGGACGTTCGCGCGATCGGATTTGGTGCTGGTCGCCGGAAATTGGGTGTGCGGGGGCTGCAAGCCTGCTTTTTTGAGCAAGGTTATGGCGGAAGGCCCGGGCGCGGCCACATCTTTTCGCTACGCAGGTGTAGGCATTCGATTCGGCGCACGCTTCATTGATGCCTTAATATTTACTGTCCCTATCCTGATCCTCGCCGCTGTTCTGATACCAAATCTCTTCCGGATTCAGAACCAACCGCCAGACCCGGCGATCGCAGCTTTCGTTCTGATCCTGTTTGCGCTTGGTTTCCTTGCGGCGATTTCCTATGAGGTGCTGATGCTGAAGTACCGTGGCGCAACGCTTGGGAAGATGGCCTGTGGGCTAAAAGTTGTCCGCGCCGGCGGCGGTGACCTGGGCTGGGGCGTGTCCTTCGGCCGCTTTTTCATGTGGAATGTTGTCACCCAGGGCGTCCCTTACTTGAACATGATCCTCACGTTGATTAGCACGATCATGGCGGGCGTGGATGAACAGAAGCGGTCGCTGCATGATCGCGTTTGCGACACGCGGGTGATCTATAAACAGGCCGCGGCGTGAGTTTTGACTTAGCCTTTTAACTTCCCGCGAGGAGAGTTTTGACGCGCCTGGCTCCTGGAGCGAGTCCTGTCGCGCGGTTGCCGCGGGGCACGCCGGGACGGTGGCGTGCCCGAACGGCGGCGCTGATTTGGCCCCCAATGGAGACGGAGAGGCTGGCGCTAGGGAGGATTAATCTATGAATCAGCAGATCTCAGCGCAAGCAGATTTGGCGTGTTCGCAATGCGGACGGGTGTTCGCGCAGTCGGATTTGGTGCAGATCGCCGGAAGCTGGGTGTGCGGAGACTGCAAGCCTGCGTTTTTGAGCAGGGTCATGGCGGGCGGCGCCGCCACCGCCCCTACGTGGCAATATGGCGGGTTCTGGATACGAGTCGTGGCGCGGTTGATTGACACCGTTATCCTGTACGTGGCCCAAATCCCTATTCAGCTTCTCTTTATCGGCCGCGTGTTATTTCCCGGCACCAGGCCGCCTGCTGAGTCGGCCACGGCTCTGATCTCGGCGACTCTATGGGTTACGCTCGCTAACTGGGCCCTCCGGGGCGGTTACGAAGTTTTGATGCTCAGGTATTTGGGCGCAACTGTGGGGAAGATGGCGGTCGGCCTTAAGGTGGTCCGAGCCGACGGCAGCGGACTTGGCTGGGGTGTCGCGGTGGGCCGTTTCTTTATGTACATCGTGAGCGGAATCATCCTGGCCATCGGCTACATCATGGCTGGCTTTGATCCGGAGAAACGCGCGCTGCATGATCGAGTATGCGATACCCGAGTGATCTATAAACGGGGCACGGCGTGAGTCTTAACATTAACCTTTTCACTCCCAGTGAGGACAGTTCCAACGCGACTGGCTCCTCCATGAATGCTCGGCAGCCCCGTGCCACACCAGGGACGGTTTCCTGTCCAGGCTGCGGCGGGGATTTGGCCCCAGGTGAGCGGGAGACGGCCTGGCAGATTTGTCCCTTTTGCCAGACGCGAATGCAAATCGCCCACTGGCCCTCGACGTCACAGAGTGAAAATGCTGTAGCCGCCATGCCGGATCAAGCGACGTGCTTCTTTCATCCGGACAAGGCGTACCAGGCTTGCTGTCAGCGGTGCGGCCGATTCGTATGTGCTCTGTGCGATTTGCAGTTGGGAGCAGAGCATGTTTGCCCCACCTGTTTCGAGCGCGGGCGCGCCTCGTCCGGGACGGACGGGGTTAAGGCGGAATGGCGGCACCGCGACGTGCTCTATGATTCGATCGCGCTGTCGGTCGGCTGGGGTTGGATCATCTTCTGGCCAACCTTTGTCGTCGCGCTCCCGATGGTAATCTTTCTTCACGCGAAATATCGCAAGGCTCCGCGCCAGTTCCTCATCCCACGATCTGGCTGGCGCTTCTGGTTCGCCTACTTTGGCTTGTTTTGGGTGCCTGCATTGATTCTGATACCGCTGTGGGTGACGCGCCTGATGCTTAAACATTGACGACCATGACTCCGTTCCGAAAAATTTCGCGTGTAGGCAGCCTTATGGGAACCACCAGATGGTACCTGAGTGAGGATTGCCTGCTGGCGTGCAAAGGCAACTACACGGTGGAGTACCGGCGGTTCTACTTGCGCGACTTGGAGTCCATTGTGGTGTGGCCCGACCGTATGTGGCTCTTGCGGATCATCCCCGGCGCGCTATTTGGAGCGCTCAGCATACCCCTGTGGCTTTGGGTTAATGTTACGTCTGGCGGGATTTTCGCCGGCCTCGGCCTGGCGGGGGTTGCTTTGGAACTGGCGCTAGGACCGACAGCCAAGTCGCGTATTCGAACTACCGGAGCAAGCGTTGACTTGCCGTTAGTGAGACGAACCCGCCGCGCACGCCGGATCCTTGCGAAAATAGACGCGGCTGTTCGCCTTGCCAAAGGCGCCGTGGCGGGGAAACCGATTGCTACGACGGCCGGACCGCAGCCCGCAGAACCCTCCACTCAGACGCGCCCCGAACCTGCTTCCGTAGCCGCTCCTATCGCGGATCCCACTGGGACTAATGGCTCCTAACACGCCAGCTACTCCCTCCGGCTTTTCCGCCCCGGCGAGCTTGCGCCATGCGCGCTGTTTGTTTCATCCGCTGCGCGAAGCGGCGGCGCGTTGCCCGCACTGCGGAGGAACGTTCTGCCGCGAATGCGTAACGGACGAGGATAATAGGCTCGCGTGTCCGCCTTGCCTGCGCCGGATGATGCACCCGCCTGCAAAGCCGGCGCCGGGCCGCAGGTTCCTGCAGGTCCTTGCCGGACTTGCCGCGCTTGTCTGTCTGGCGGTCCTTTTTTTTGCGTTACTGCGCTGGAGAGTGAACACTCCGGAGGCGCATTTGGATCTGCTCGTTTCCGCCGATGACCAAACAGGCGGACGAAACCATGAGTGAAGCCGCGCCAGCTCCGACGGCCACGCAACGAGGACGCCCGGCATCGGCGCACTCGAGGCGGCACCGCCTGAATCCGCTCGAAGCGCTGGAACGCGGATTCGCACTCTTTCAGTCCACATTCTCGCGCGAGGCGTGGCGTTACTACACCGGCGCAGCGCCGCTGGTCCTTTGCTTTATCCCGATATGGGTAGTGGACGGACAGATTCAAATATCTGACGGCGTGCTCCTGCTGCAGGCTGTATTGCTCGCGGCGGCGTATCTGCTGCGCGCTGGGATGGTCGCCGGCTACGTGCAACGTGTTCGCGAGCGAACCTTGGGTGTGCCGCCATCGAAACCTGCGGGCGTGGCTGCGCGAGCAGCAGCTGTGGGACGCTTGCTCGCGTGGAAAATCGCACTGAGCGCCGCTGCTTTGGCGACACTGCCTACTGTCGCTGCGGCCTCGTGGTTTTACGGCGCGTGCCAATTCGCCACGCTTGAGGCGCAGGAAGACGCCGCCGAACGGCATTCATTGGGGGGCTGCCTCGCGCTCTCGACCCAATGGTTCGGCGGCGGCTTGCTTCTTTTCCTGATGCTTTTCCCCCTTTGGATCGCCGTGTGGCTGAACGGCTTCATTGTTGCGGTGATTATCCCGGCGCTGCTGCGCTCGATATTCGGGGTGAAGACCCTTCTATCCACGCAAATGGGCATCTACTCCCTGCTTCAAAGTTCTGCGTTCTGGCTTTCGCTTTTCGCTGGGGCCTGGCTCGCGCTCGATCCGATTGTCAAATGTACGTTCATCGTCGTCTATCAGCATTTGCGATCGCGACGCGAAGGAGACGACCTGCGGGGGGCACTGGCGAGCCTGCCGCGGGAGCAGGAAAAGAAGGCCGAGTTAGTTACAGCAAGCCGGCCCGGCGGCAGAGCGATGCTCGCGTCGCTCATCGTCGTCTCGATGATTCTGCTCGGTGCTCAAACGACGCGCGCAAGCGCCGCAAGGGTGTCGCTAAACCGCGGCAGCGCGGAAACGGTAGCCGGTTCCGCGAACCAAGGGCGCGTTGAAAAATTGCGCCAAGCCCTCAGTGATGAATCCCGCCGTGCAATCTATCGCTGGCACGACGCCGAGCACTCAAGCGCCCCTACTTGGCTTGACAAGCTGCTCAGCAAGATCGGTGAGGCGATTCAGCGCGCGTGGAATGCTTTCTTGGATTGGCTCCGAAGATTATGGCCCCGCGGCCTGAGTCTTTCAACGGATAAGGGCAGATGGCACCTGAAGGACGTTGGATTATGGCTGGCGCTGCTCCTGGCTTTGACTGTTGGGGCGGGAGCAGTGCTCGTTTGGCTCCGGCGCCGCCGCGAGGCGGCCTCGCTTGCCGTTCCCGTCGCAACAACGCCGTTGCCTGATCTCAGCAATGCCGCGGTCGCGAGTGAGCGCTCCGAGAACGAATGGTTCGCGCTGGCAGAGCGGCTAGAAGGAGAAGGCCAACTGAGGTTGGCGCTGCGTGCGGCATACTTGGCCTTGCTAGCTGGACTGGCGCAGCGCGAATGGCTGACGATTCGTCGCGATCGCACGAATCGCGAATATCTCGACGAGTTCACGCGCCGTTGGCGAAGGCGCCCGCAAGCGGCCGTCGACGTTCGGCTCGAGATTCCAGAGAGACTGCGCACCAGTCTACGGCTGTTCGATCGCGTCTGGTATGGGTCTCACGATGTGACACTGGCGGCGGTCGCCGCGTATCGCCAGGGCCAGCGGGAGCTGCTCAACCATGTCTGAGAAGCGTTCGGGTGATCGAGCCTTTCTGAACTGGCGCGGCGCACTGCTGACCGGCGCCGTTTTCGCGGGAGTCTTTGGTATTTTGCTGTTGATGGCGCATCTGAATCAGTCGAGAACAAGCGACGAAGGATCCAGCTTCCGCCAGGACCCTTACGGCGTCAGCTTGCTGTTCAATTCCTATGAGCGTGCTGGATATCAAGTAAATCGCAGCCAGGACCAGAAACTGCTCACGGACCAGGATGCTACTCGCACCACCGCCTTTTTCATTGGCGGTGACAACTATGAGGATTTCGAAACCCGCGACGGGAAGATGGTTAGAGGCGAGAAATTCCATGCTTTGTTGGAAGACTTCCTCGGGCGTGGCGGCCGTATCGTCCTGCTGCAACACTCACCCGGCGTAAGCGTCGCTTCCATTCCTGAGCCGGGGGACAAGCCTGGGCCCTGGGCCAAGCCGAACTCAGCTCCCATCAAGTGGCAAGTGGAGAAAAATTGGGGAATCGAGAATGTGTTCCATTCGCCAGACAAGGGCGGATTCGGCCCCGCGGTAGCCGAACCTAGCTCCGCCGCGATGCCCGCCGGAAGCGAGAAGATGTATCTCGCCACCGATGCACTCTGGCTCAAAACCGACTCGCAGTGGACCGCGCTCTATGTGGCACCAGCGAACGCAACAGCGTCTCAAACCAGGGGAAATGATGTTCAGTCGCCTGCGAAGGTTTATATGGCTATGAGGAGAGTCGGCAATGGTGAGCTTGTCGTGGCGAGCCAAGAGTCGTTCTTACTCAACGAGACGATCAAGACGCATCCGAATCCCGTGCTCCTGGATTTTCTGGCCGGCGGGCGGCCGGTAATTTGGGTGGATGAAACTCTGCACGGATTGCATCAGGAGGAGGGTGTGCTCTGGCTCGTGCAGCGGTATCGGTTGCAAGGCGCGCTCCTTTTGTTCTGGGCGACTTTGCTAGCTCTGCTTTGGAGCATGAACGGCGATTTAGTGCGACGGCCCGCGCGTAGCCGCAGCGCGGAGATCGTTCGCCACGGAGAAGGCGCGGGGGTGGCCTCGCAGCGGCTCCTTCAACGGAGCATTCCGAAAGAGCAAGTTGTGGCGGAATGCTGGGAACAGTTCCGCCGCCGCTCGCCGCAGGATGCGGAAGCCATTTCCGCCGAGCCTCGTTGGGGTCCGCGGCTCCGTTCGGCCCTGGGGCAGGGGCCTCTGACGGGATACAACGAACTAAGGCGTCTGATCGCCGAGCGCCGCGCTTCGGCGAAAGGCCTGGCTCATGAAGAGTAAGAGGCTCCCGATCGGTCTGTTTCTTCGCCGAAGACGGCTGCCGAGGAGGCACGAATCGCATGAATAACCAACCGGTACTTGACTCGGACGGGAAAACACAACCTTCGCGCGCCGAAGGGCAAGCGGCGATCACGAGCGGCGCGCACCGCGTCAGAGAAGCATTGGCCCGGGTGGTTGTGGGCCAGAACGAAGCAATTGATCTGGCCTTGGTAACGCTGCTCGCTGGCGGCCACGCGCTGATTGAGGGTGTTCCCGGCGTGGGGAAAACGCTCCTGGCTAAGGCCCTCGCGCGCGCCGTAGCTGGCGAATTTCAGCGCATTCAGTTCACGCCGGACTTGATGCCGGCGGACATCACGGGAACGAGCGTCTTCGACATGAAAACGCAAGAGTTCCGCCTGGTTCGCGGGCCGATCTTCACGAATTTCTTGCTCGCGGACGAAATCAATCGGGCCCCCGCCAAAACGCAATCGGCGTTGCTGGAAGCCATGCAAGAGCGACAGGTCACAATAGATCGCTCGACCTGCGCGCTGCCGCCAGTCTTCGTCGTTTTTGCAACGCAAAACCCAATCGAGCATCAGGGCACTTATCCGCTTCCGGAAGCGCAGAAGGACCGCTTTCTCTTGAAAATTCGCATGGGTTATCCGGTGGCGGAAGACGAAAACGAACTGGCGCGGCTGGTGGCGCAGGGGGATGCGCCGGAACATCGGCTGGCGGGGGAACTCCGCAATCCGGTTTTGCGGCCGGGCGAACTCGATGAGCTGCGTGCAGCCACGGCGCGTGTGAGTGTGAGCGAAGCCGTCAGTCAGTATATCGTCAATTTGGTTCGACAAACGAGGCAGCACGCGGCTATATGGGTCGGCGCCGGGCCGCGCGCGACCCTGGCGCTACTGTCGGCATCGCGCGCGCTCGCGGCGCTCGAGCAGCGCGATTTCGTGCTGCCCGAGGACGTAAAGACGCTGGCTGCTCCGGTCCTCGAACACCGCATGCTGCTCCGGCCAGAATTCGAGATGGAAGGCGTCGAGCTTCGTGAAGTCATCAAGGCAGTGTTGGAAGCAGTCGAAGTGCCGCGCTAGACCGCATAAGGAGTACGTGCGGCAAGGCTGAAGCACAGAAGCATGCGAAATCATGACGGCTGGAGATAAAAAGTTGGCGGGCATCGGTGCGCCGGGCTCTATGGTGGCCGGAATGGGAACCAGCCCGGAGCCGACAGGTCGCCACTTGCAGTCGCCCGACAAACTTGGGCAGCGGGTCGCGCTGCGCCCTGCGGGAACGCAATTTATTCCAGCGGATCCGCTCGCGTGGGCGCTCGGACTGCTGGGTGTGGGGGCGTGCATTGCACCATGGCTTGTAGGCGGATGGCTCTGGCTCAAATTAATCGGAGCAATTCTGGTGCTGCTGGCGTGTTATGACGGGGCTGCGCTGTGGCTCGCCCGGAAGGAATTTACACCGGTCCAGCTATTGCAAGAAAAAGGCCTTGGTGGACGCGAAGGGCAAACAATCCAGGTTCCGCTCGCACTCGCCGGCTCCGGGCGGCACCGGCTCCGCAGCGAAGTCCGCGTGGCGATCATGCCGGCTACGCAAGAGAGTGAAACCGCCTTTGAAGTGCTAAGCAGACCACAGCGGCTCAAGCTCGAGCGACCGAATCCAGCCGACGGTTCGACGTCTGCGGGCAGCTCGCCAGCCCTATTATGGTCCTGGACCTCCGAGATTGCCTTGCTTCGGCGCGGTCTCTGGCCTGGACCGCGCCTTGGCGTCGAATGGCTCTCGCGCTTTGGAATCTGGCGCCTCAGGCAGTGGTTTGAGTTGCCAGAGCCGTTGCGAATCGAGGCGGATTTGCGCTCCGGGCGGCGAGAGATTCTGCGCAGCCAGATTTACCGTGCGCTGGTGGCATCCCGGCAGACGCCGTGGACCGGACAGGGGCGCGAATTCGAGCGCTTGCGCGATTATCAGCCCGGCGATACGTACCCAGAGATCGCGTGGAAGGCCACGGCGCGGCGGAATGCTCCGGTCACGCGGCTTTTCCAATGGGAACAGAAGCAGGAAGTGTATTTCGTGATCGATCAATCGCGGGCGTCCGCGCTTAATCCGGCTGAGGACCGCGAGGATGGCTTCCTACAAGAGCACCAGAAACGGCTGCTGGATCTCAGTGTGGAAACCGCGCTGGTGGGCGCTACGGTGGCACTGGAACTGGGCGATGAATTTGGTCTGGTCACGTACGCGGATGAGCCCAAGTCGTGGTTGCGCGCGGGAAGCGGCCAATCCCACTTTCACCAATTTCGGGATCGCTTGCTCAATCTCGAGCCTTTGCCCACCACTGCGGATTACGAGGTGTTGTTCGGCGAAATCCGCCTGCGGCTGCGGCGGCGCGCATATCTGGTGGTGCTGTCGGATTTGACAGAGCGTTGGGTTTCTGACCCGCTACGCCGCTCAATTGGGCTGGTTCGCTCGTCGCATGCGGTCCTGATAACGAGTATCCTGCCGGCTCACGCGCGGCCGGCATTTTCGCCGGGCGAGGACCCGCAGACGGATTTGGACGTGTACGCGGCGCTTGCACGTGAAAGAGAAAACCAGCGAGTCGGGGCGCTGGCGCGGCAACTGCGTCAATTGAACGTGCAGCTCCGGTTTGTTCCTGCAACCAGATTCTTGCGAACAGCAGTGGAAGGATACTTGGAAAGCAAGCGGGAGCAGCGGCTGTGATTTTGGATCTCGAACGATTTCAGGCGCAGGCGCGACCGCGCTGGAGCGCACTCGAATCGCTGCTCACGGTGCTGGAGGACCGGCCCAGCCGCCGGTTGAACCTGGCGGAAACCGAACAACTGCAAGAGCTTTACGCCCACACCGCCACCGATTTGAATCGCGTCACGCACGGCGCTCTGGCGCCGGACCTAAGACAATATCTCGAGCGCCTGGTGGCACGCGCTTATGCCGAACTCTACTACGCTCCGCCGACGCGCTCCGAAATCTGGCAGCCTCGTCGATGGTTGCGGTTCTTCACTGCGTTCCCGGAAGCGTTTCGGCGGCAGTCCCGCTACTTCACGCTGGCCGTCCTGATCACGGCATTGGGCTGCGCGCTCGGCGGACTGGCGGTTCGCTACGACCCCGCTGCGGTAGACGTGCTGCTCCCGGCTGACTATCTGCGCAATCCAGGCCAGCGGATCAATGAAGAGACAAAAGGACAGAATCGTCATTCAAACTCAGCGCAGATGGAAGCCGCGTTCTCGGCGGCACTGATCACGCACAACATACAGGTGGCGCTGCTCGCGGCAGCACTCGGCGTAACGTTTGGCATCGGGACGGCGCTGCTACTGTTCGAAAATGGCGTGCTGCTTGGCGCAGTTGCGGTTCGTTACACGCAGCAGGGCTTTGGCCTCTTCGTGACTGCCTGGTTGTTGCCGCATGGAGCGTTCGAGATTCCGTCCATCCTGATCGCCGGGCAGGCAGGGTTCTACTTGGCGCGCTTGCTGCTGCGTCGGCGAGAAGATCGCGACATGCGCCGGGCCATGCATGAATGGCTCCTCCTAATTGGCGGCCTGGCGATGATGCTGGTGTGGGCGGGCATGATGGAAGCATTTTTTTCGCAGCATCACGAGCCGGTTCTGCCTTACGGATTCAAAGTTGCGGTTGGCGCGGCAGAGCTAGGGCTGCTGACGGTTTATCTGCTGCTCGTTGGTCAAAGAAAGACCGCGGCGGAAGAGCAGGTGAGTGGCCCCTCGGAGAGTAAATGACGGACCCTCAGCCAACTCGGTTGCCGACCGTGGCCGAACTCACCGTTGCGACCCCGGAAGGCGTGGTCTTTCGGCTGCCGTTGGCGGGTCCAGCGGCACGGCTTTACGCAATGCTGCTCGATACAGCGATTGTGCTGGCGGCGGTGAACGGACTTGGTTGGGTGGTTTACGCGATTTTCGCGAAAGCGCCAGGATTTGGAGTCATGGTGATCACGCTGGCTGAATTTGCCATCGGGTTTGCCTATGCCGCGCTGCTGGAGGGTTTTTGGAACGGTCAAACCGTCGGAAAGCGCCTGCTCCATTTACGGGTAATTGACCAAACCGGGCTTCCCCTGCGCGTCGAGCAGGCATGGGTACGAAATCTGATGCGCGTGTTCGACGCGCTGCCCTTTGCGTATCTGTTTGGTGGTATCTCTGTGCTGAGCAGTCCGTTGATGCAAAGGTTCGGCGACCGAGTGGCGGGGACGCTCGTGGTACGCGAAACACCCTTGGCTCCGCCGGCGGAGGAATTCTGGACGCGCCAGAAGTACAACTCCTTCCTGGATTTTCCCGCAATCGCGATGCGTCTACGCCGCGCGGCGACGCCCGAACTGGCAAGTCTTATTCAAGACGCGCTGCGCCGTCGTAACGAGCTAGCGCCTTACGCGCGCCGGGAGATCTTTCGCGAACTAGCGACGTATCTGCAGAACGAAATCGCCCCATTTCCCGACGAACTAGTCGAGATGCTCAGTGACGAGCAGTATTTGATTAACGCGGCCGGTGCACTGTTTGGGGACCAGCGACTCTCGAGAATCCAGCGTTGAATGGAACCACCTCTTTTTTCGCTGGGCACAAAATCGTCTCTCAGGCCGCGCTATTCCTGCCAGGTCCAGCCTGGAAACACTGGTCAGGAGGATGTACCGGAGACATGGGTAACACACCGTTCCGGTTACGCAGGCAAGCTGCTCCACTCCCGAATGCCCTTCGCTTCTATTTTCTAGCGTCAGAATCGCTCCCAAGAATTTTGCGGGCGTAGGCCGGAGCCTTGCCCTCGTCTTCGTGTTTGCAATAAGCGTACACGTCAACGCCCTGACTCATCCAGGTATCGAAGCGCTTTCTCCACGCGGCCAGTTGTTTCGGCG
>Ga0126378_10000166_pt1 | contig 49197 bp, 46 predicted proteins | sample PanSoiMetPlot_23_FD_92587 | JGI IMG/M metagenome (GOLD analysis project Ga0126378, IMG submission 92587) | Tropical forest soil microbial communities from Panama - MetaG Plot_23 | ecosystem: Environmental > Terrestrial > Soil > Tropical forest > Bulk soil | place: Panama | collected 2016-02-17 | reverse complement strand
TAAGGCTGCCGTCCGACAATTTAGGTCCCGATTCTCAGTCTCGGCACCGGCAAGACCATGCTGTACCGCAAACTCAAGCAACACAACATGGACCACGCGGAGACCTAATCAGCGACCCTCGGGGCACTGGAGAATCACGAAGGCTCGTACAACTGAATGAGGTTGCCGCAAGTATCCGAGAGCACCGCGATGGTGACCGGTCCCATCCTTTTCGGCTCGCTGGTGAACACCACACCGAGGGATTGCAGCCGCTCATACTCCTTTTGGATGTTGCTGGTCTCGAATGCCGCGAGCGGGATGCCCTGCTTGAACATTTCTCTTTGAAAGGTCTTCGCCGCGGGATTGGCGTTTGGTTCCAGCGAAAGCTCCAACTCTTCCGGACCCTCCGGAGAGACGACTGTGATCCATTTGTATTCGCCGACGGGAAATTCCTTTTTCTTTCGAAACCCAAGCGTTTCGGTATAGAACTTCAGAGCTTTGTCCTGGTCTTCCACCATGATGCTCGTGAGCCGGATTCGCATTTCGCTTCCTCCTGAAGTGACGGGCCGCATTCTAACGAAACGCTCACAACCGTTGCTTCTCGAAAATTGCGAAATGCAGATGGAGGAAGACAGCCCATCAGGCTGAGGCAGCCGGGGAAGAGCTGCTGCGGGAAGCCGCCCGGGACACGAACCAGCAAACGCGCTCGGCGTTGGTAGCTGGACGGGGAGACGCCGACTCGGCGCGCGAAGAGGCTGCTGAAGCTGCCAAGGCTCGAAAACCCCACTTCCATGCAGACTTCGGTCACCGAATGCTGGCCTTTGGCCAATAGGAGCTTGGCCTGATCCACTCGCGATCGGATGCGGAACTGGTGCGGGGTATCGCCATACAGTGCCTCGAACTGGCGGATGAAATGGAATAGGGAAAAGTCCAATTGGCGCGCAACATCCGCGATAGAGAGCTGCTCCTCGGGAATCTCGAGCAGCATCTCCCGCGCTTGGCACAATCGCCGAAATGTTTCCTGAACGAGCAGCATTCCGAACGCCCAAGTCTATCAATAGTGGGCGTTCGATTCACTCTGGGAAGAACGCCGTTCTGGGTCTCGACATGGGATTATCCACAGCTTTTCTCCACACCAGGTCGCTCTGGTGGTCATCGGTGCAGCTACCGAAAGGACGGACGTTCACTGATCGCTATGTATCAGCAGGCCGATCAGATCAGTTGAGAAGTGCAGATCAAGGAATCGGGGAAACTTAAGACCCTCGAGGAATGGATTGCGCGCCTTGCGGAGCAAGGCGTGGAACCGGCGCAATTCGCTGAGCGCTGGCGCGAAATGGCCCGCAGCATTCAAGGCGGCGTGCGCGAGCCCTTACAAATGGACCGCCGCGAGCATCCTGCGTCGAATGCGCGCCGGCACCGTCTTTCTTCTCCTTCGCTTCGCTTCACTCCTGCGTCCCGTTTGGCTATGAACTTTAATGTTTCAGGCCGCCCACCGGGGCAGGCGTGGGGCAGAACTATAAAGGGCGAAGCCGAAGGTTTGGCGTAGGTCTTAAAAAAGGGCAAGACGCGGCGTTGGAACTCTTGGGGATAAAAACCGAGCGCGGCGGTGTGATACGCGCCGGGTACGACCCAGAGTTGCTTTGGCCCGCGTGCGGCGTTGTAAATCATCTTGGTATGGCGGCACGGAAGCGCATCATCATTTTCGTCGCAGATCAGAAGAACTGGGAAAGCGCGCGAGGCGACGGCTTTCACCGGAGAGATGTTCGCCAGGGGAAAGCCGGTTAGCTTTTCTCCGCGATAGAGCAGCGTCCACGCGAACGGCCGCAGCAGCGTCTTGCCGAGCCAAGGATACTTGCGGAATCCGGCATAATCATGAGCAGCTTCGCTGAGATTCGCGAACGAAGCTTCCGCGACTACGGCTTCGATGCGCGTATCGGCCGCAGCGGACTGCAGCGCGATGCCGGCACCCATGGATTCGCCCAGAGCGAAAATGTGATTCGGCGCACAGACTGGTCCGACGGCGCCGTGCCTCTGAATCGCAGCGCAGCGTTGCTGAAGGTCTGAGTTCAGCGCGTCGATGACGGCCTTGGTGTCGTTGCGTTCCAGCCAGCCGTAGGTGGCTAGGGGGCCCTCGCTCGCGCCGTGCTTGCGCGCATCCATCATGACCACGCTGTATCGGGCGCGCAGCAGAAATTCCGACTGGCCGATAACGCCCACGCGATTGTCCGCCACGCCGTGGAAGAGCAGGACCCACGAGCCGTTGGGCCGGGGCGGTGTGACTTTCCAGCCGCGGAGGCGGACGCCGTCTGGCGCGCTAACGTCGAAATCTTCGCGCTGCGAGTGAGTGACCGCGAAGGAGGCATCGGCTTCGCGGACGAGATCGGGCGTCAGTTCGCGCCGAATCGGGTGGAGATACCACGGCGCGACAAGCCAGCCCGCCACCCCCGCCAGCAGCGGTGGCAAGACCAGCAAGATCGCCGCCACACGAATCAGACGTCTACGCATGGACGCTCTCCTCAGGACCTCAATTCGACATGCTCTCCTGTAAGGAATTACGTATAGAACGGGCCCGTTGTTCTCGCTTGCGGGGGAGGGATCCAAAACGCGCAGACCAAGGTCTGTGCTACGGGTCAGGCGGATTTGGCTTTGGACTTAAGGAGTTTCGCGAGCTTTTCGATTTCTTCGGTTTGCTTGACGATGTGCAGGGAAAAGACCTCCGTGGTCGGAATGTTCTGGAGTTCATCGCGCAAGCCGGAAGCGAGCTGGTAGAGCCGCTCGACGCCCTCACGAAACTCTCTTTCGTTTTCCAGAAGGCGGGCACGCTTGGCTGCGGCGGCTTCCGTTGGATGGGGATGAATTTCGGCTGGGTTGGGTGTGTAACCCGGCTGGGGCTTGGGAGGAGGCGTGGGCGGATTTTGTGCGCCGAGAGTTCCTCGCGGGAGCACCAGACACGCGGACAGCAGCGCAGTACTTAAAACAAAGTCCCGGCGCGTTTCACGCATGGCGGCCTCCTGAAGAAGGATCTCAGTTCTTAGTTATAGGTGATCAGTGAAGAAGAAACTCAGGTTTTTGCCGTGGGCCGGTCTGTGTCGGCAAGTGTCACTCTTAGCTGCGGTCTGAATTTCGCCACGCTGGAGCGAAGGTGTTTTGCTGCGACTGCGGAGGCGAAAAGAGAGGCAGCGCAAAAGGCCACAACCAAGGAAAGGCGCGTTCGCCGCGCAGATTCGGAAGCGCTGGCTGCGGGCAAGAGCGCACCAACCACAGCGCCCATGACGAGCCCGCCGAAATGAGCCGCGTTGCTGATTCCGGGAATCGAGGCGCCGATGACGAGGTTATAGAAAATGAAGGTGCCGAGGCTGCTCAGCATCTTTTTGTTGATTTGCAGGTGCGCTGGCGTCTTTTTGCCGGTAGACGAGGGTGAATAGCGCGCCCGCCATTCCAAAAATGGCGCCCGAGGCGCCTGCCCCCGCCGCCATCGGCTGCCAATAAACGCCGGCGATGCTGCCGAAGATGCCGCTCGCAAAGTACGCCAAGAGATAAGAGAAGCGGCCCATAAGAATTTCCGCGGCGCGGCCCAGGTTCCACAGGCACCACATGTTTAGGCCGATGTGAATAATCCCGAAGTGCACGAACATGCTGGTGACTAGCCGCCACCATTGGCCGTTGAGCGTGAGCGGGCCGAAGTCCGCGCCGAACGCGATGGCCTGCTGAGGCGTAGGAAGAAAGAGGGAGGCGCCGCGGAGCACCATGATCGCAAGCACCAGCGTGTTGGCGGCGATGAGTCCGATGGTGACCGGGAACGACGGCGATTTGCTGGTCTCCTGGACCGCAGCACGCCCCGCATCCATAGCCGCCCTCCAGCATTCAGAGCACATGGTGGTGGTTGTATCGCCGGGGGAAAGAGCAAATTCTTTGCCACAGTGAGTGCAGCGCCGGGTAGACATGGGAAAGAGATGGTAGCAGGTTTTGCGAACAGGCGGATTCGCTGGCCACTGGAAAAGGAATGTTGGGGAGTTGCCGTGATCGCTGAGAGTCTTTTAGGGCTTGGCAAAAAGCAAAAACAGAATTCCAGCCGTCAGACCCAAAAGAAGCAGGCCGCCAAGGACGCGAAGGAATAGCGACGCCCGCGCTGCGGGAATGGGTCCGGGCGGCCGCTTGGGAGGAACGGGCGGGTCGAGGGTCCCAATGCCCGTGAATTTGCGCGGGGGCCCGCCGGAGCGCGCCGAAGAAGAGGCTGCCTCCAGCTCAAATTCGTTTTCGGCAAATTCATAGGGCATGGAAAAAATGCTACTCCCTCGGTTTGGATGGGTCCAGATCCGGGCTAAATCAGCTAAATCAGGCGAAAAATGACTTCGATGGCGATCCACGCGGGCACAGCGCGGCGGGCGCCGTCATGCGCGGGCGCGAATTTCCATGAGCGAACCGATTGCACGGCGCGCTCGTCCAGGCCCGCGCCGATGCCTTGCGCGACTTGAATTTGCGAAGCGCGTCCGTCCGCACTGACCAAAACGCGCAGCGTTACGCGGCCTTGCACCTTCGCTTCGCGCGCCTCGTCTGTGTATTGCGGGGCTGGGCAGTAGACGCAGGTCGGCAGCGTCACGCCGGGCCGGTATACGGAGGAAGACTCACCCGCACCACCTGGTCCATCGATCGAACTGTCGCCCATGGTCCTTCCCTTACTGTTTCCTATGGTGTTCGCGTCGCCGGGCCCTGGGGAATTGGTGTCATCGTGCATCCAAGGCAGTCCGATTTTGTTCACGGAACTGAGCACTGGTGGCGCGGTGGGATCCAGGATCGTCGGCGGTACGGGTACCATCGATTCTCTCTTTGGCGGCAGCGAAGGCCGCACAATCTGTATCGCAGAAACAGGCACAAGGTTGCCGGTAGTGGCAGGTATCGGAGTCTTTCCTCCGCCGCTCCCGGTCCCATCGGAAGGATGGCGTCCCGTCATTGCGGCCCAGAAGTCTCGCGGCGCGCCGACGGCGGGAATCTTCACTCCTGGCGGTGCTGGTTTTGTGACCTGGCGTACAGGAATGGTGAGCAAGACAAGAGCGCCAATGATAGCCGCATGCGTGACTAGCGAAGCACTTTGAGCCCTGTTCAAACGGGGTGACCGCTCCCAGCGCACCGCGTGAAGCGGCGCGCCGTTGGCCGATGAGGGAAAGACGCGCGCGCGGGCGAACGCTTGCAGGAAATTTTCGCGAATGCGCTGAAGGCAAGATTCCCGCGACGAGGGACTGAACGGCCGGAAAAATGGATCGCGCATGGACGCGCCTCCACGCTCACCTCCCGATCAGTAAAAAATTCTTTTTGGAGGCAAGCCACGAACGCGTTGTGAGAAGAGCAGCCCGCAGGAATGGTTGCCTAGCGGAGAAAGCGAGTTGCTTTTTGCTAAGTGGGAGCTAGAGCAGCCGGAATACCACCTCGACAGGAGCCGTGCAGGCCACAGGCTTGCCGTCCCGGCCATTGCAGGGGCGCAATTTCCAGGTTTTGACCGCAGCTATGGCTTTTTCCTCCAAACCCATTCCCGGGCCGCGGAGGACGCGCTCGGTGGTGACCCTCCCATCAGCGCTGATGGTTATGTCGAGGAATACGGATCCCTGGTATTTGGCCTTGCGCGCCTCTTCCGAATAATCCGGATTCGGGCAATAGATGCACGCAGGCTGGCCAACGCCATTCACCCCGGCGCGAAATTCCCCGCCGCCCGTCCCTCCGCCGGAACCCGGGCCGAGGCCGCCTCCCGAGCCGCTGCCGATTCCCGTTCCATTGCCGTGGCCCAGAGAATCGCTTATAGCGTTTGCCAGCGGGTCACCGAAAGTTGGAGCGTTGATATTCGCTACTTTCAGGTCCGGTGGACCCAGCAGCGAAGGTTCCGCCGCCAGTTTCGGATTTGGATTCTGGATCTTCACTTGTGGCGGAGTGAATTGCGTCCACTTGAACTTGGGGACCTTGCCGCGGTTCACCGGAGTGGTGGTGTGGTCGTTGGCTCCTCCGCCGCCTCCAGCCTTGTTCGCGCCCGCAGGGAGTTTGGCCATATAAGGCGAGATGTCCAACGGCGTGACGTCAACCTTGTTCTTTGCTTGGGTCGACTGAACGACGCGGAAACCGATGGGGAAAATCAGCAAAGCAATCACCGCCGCATGCAAAAGGACCGCGAGTGCCTGGCTGGAACCGAACTTTTCGTCCTTCGACCAAATGTCTTTGACTTTGATGGGCTTGATTCCCGGCGGCAGAGGCGGCTGTTTCGGAGGTGAAAAGAAATCCTTGATGCGTGTGCCGAACCCGCCGAAACCCGCTCCCCACTTCACCGCTAATCTGCTGTTAACGGGGCGATTCCCTCCGGGGGCTGACCGGAGAGATTCCGCCAGGTTGCCGAAGAAGCCCGCGCCAAAAGAAGTTTGCGTGAACGGTGCATCCTTGCTCGCGCGAACTTTGATGGGCCGCTCGGTCAGAAATTGCTTGAGGTTGGACCAAAAATCGTCAGGGACGAGAATCGCGGGCCGCCCGAACCTGGGCACATAAGCGGGCCGCGCTTGGTTAGCTTGACTGGGAGGCTGGGAACCTGTCGCAGACACCTTGGCCTTCGGACTGGACGGAGGAACAAGTTTGTTGATTTTACCGGGCACCGTTTATCCCCCAAGTATAGACGGTCTCGCCCCGCCTTTGGTATCCATTAGGGATAGGATTCCACCAGGCCGGGAAAGGTTGCGCGTCTCCAACGGCTGACACCCATCTTCGGTTCATTGTAACATAGATGGTTCAACTACTTTTCGATGTTTCCCGCCGTGCAACTGGACCAGCGGACGGCAACACAGGCAAAGAAGGGACTATCCGAACGCTCGAAGCTATGGCCGAACCACTCGAACTCAAAAAGACGCTGAACCTGCCCAAGACCGACTTTCCCATGAAGGCCAGCCTGCCCCAAAACGAGCCGAAGCAGCTCGAAGCCTGGTATGCGGAAAACATCTACGACCGCATTTTGGATGCGCGCAAAGGCAAGCCCCTGTTTGTGCTGCATGATGGGCCGCCATATCCCACCGGCGAAATCCATCTCGGCACGGGGCTGAACAAAATCCTGAAAGATTTGATCGTCAAGACAAAAAGCATGGCGGGGCACTATGCGCCGTACGTGCCCGGATGGGATTGCCATGGGCTGCCCATCGAGACGCAAGTGGAAAAAGAACTTGGCGGCAAAGGCAAAGTGCCTCCGGCGCAGTTCCGCAAGCTGTGCCGCGAATTTGCCACGCGCTACGTCGAGCAGCACAAACGCGATTTCAAGCGTCTCGGAATTTTCGGCCAGTGGAATGATCCCTATTTGACGATGAGCTTCGGGTACGAAGCTACGATTGCTGGAGCCTTTCTCGACTTCATGGAGAAAGGCTACGTTTACCGCGGTCGCAAGCCCGTGTACTGGTGCATTTACGATTCGACCGCGCTGGCGGAAGCGGAAGTCGAGTACGAGGATCATTCGAGTCCTTCGATTTACGTGCGATACAAGCTTGTGCAGGATGGCAAGAATACGGACAAAATCCCGTCGGAGCTTCGGGGCAAGAATGTCTATGCCATAATCTGGACCACAACGCCATGGACCCTTCCCGCAAGCATGGCGCTGGCACTCAATCCGGCCTTTGAGTATGCCGCTGTTGAAACAGACGGCGAGGTGGAGATTGTTGCGCATCAACTCCAGCACACCGTTTGGGAGGCGATAGGCCGAAAAACATCGGGAAAAACTCTTAAGACATACACCGGCGAGTATTTAGTGAATGACGCCGGTCTGCGGTTCCAGCACCCATTTCTCGACAGAATTGTCCCGGCGGTTCTGGCCGATTACGTCGAACTCGATCAAGGCACTGGAATCGTGCATACCGCTCCAGGTCACGGCGCCGAAGACTTTCTTACAGGGCAGAAATACGGCCTGGAAACCTTCGCCCCTATTGACGACAAGGGCGTCTATCTTGAGGGTTTGCCTGAGTACAAAGGCAAAGATGTTTTCACGGCGAACTCCATCATCGTGAGGCTTCTTGCGGATCGAGGGGCGCTTCTCGCCAATCATCCATATAAGCACAGCTACCCGCATTGCTGGCGCTGCCACAATCCGGTGATTTTCCGCGCCACTGAACAGTGGTTCATCAAAATGGATCAGGCCGCGCACGGCCGGCAAAAAACGCTGCGGCAGGAAGCGCTCGAAGAAATTCACCAGGTGAAGAAGTGGTTCCCCGCGTGGGGCGAAGACCGCATGTACGAAATGATCGAGAAGCGGCCGGACTGGTGCGTTTCGCGCCAGCGCTTCTGGGGCGTCCCGATTATCGTTTTTTATTGCAACGGCTGCGGGAAGCGGCTCGAAGACTACAAAGCGCTGCGCAACGTCGTGAAGTGGTTCGAGAAAGAAGGCGCGGATGCCTGGTACAAGCATTCGTCTGCGGAGTTGCTGCCTCCAGGGACCAAGTGCGAATGCGGCGCGTCGAATTGGCGTAAAGAAAACGACATCTTGGACGTATGGTTTGATTCCGGCTCCTCGAATCTGGCGGTGCTGAAGGCCGGCAGCGTCCTCGTCGAGCCAGGGCAAGACTGGCGCCCCGCGGACGTGTATCTCGAAGGTCCCGACCAGTATCGGGGCTGGTTCCAGAGTTCGCTCCTGGTGGCTACAGGAGTAAAGGACATCGCGCCGTTCGAACAGGTGGTCACCCACGGTTGGACGCTCGATGAACAGGGCCGGCCGATGTCCAAATCGCTGGGCAATGTGATTACTCCAAAGCAGATCACTGAGAAGTGGGGTGCGGACCTGCTACGGCTGTGGGTCGCGTCGGTGGAATACCAGGCCGACGTGAAAATGAGCGAGCGCGTTATGACCCAGCTCAGCGAAGCCTATCGCAAGATTCGCAATACGTTTCGCTTCGCGCTGGGGAACCTGGCTGATTTTGATCCCTCACGCGATGCTCTAGCAAACAATCAACTTGAAGAAATTGATGGATGGATGCTGGATCGCACCGCGGACCTGGTCAAGAAATGCCGCGAATGGTACGCGAGCTACGATTTTCACCGCGTCTACCACGCCATTCATGACTATTGCGTCGTGGATCTTAGCGCGTTTTATTTTGACGTGTTGAAAGATCGCCTCTACACGAAAGCCGCGAAGAACAAGTCACGGCACTCGGCGCAAACTGCGGTCTGGAAAATCAGCGACGCGCTGGTGCGCCTCGCGGCGCCGGTTCTTGTTTTCACGGCGGAAGAAATCTGGAAGCACTTGCCGAAGGCGGCGGGGAAACCGCAAAGCGTGCACATGGCGGTTTTTCCGGATGCAGAAGCCCTGGCTTGTGGAATCGCGCCCAAGGATGCGGCGAAGTGGGAACAGCTGGCCCAGGTCCGCTCCGTAGTTCTGGTTGCGCTGGAACAAGCGCGCGCTGCGAAAACCATCGGCGGTGGCCTGGAAGCGAAGGTTCGTCTGCATGCCAACGGGAAAGCCCCAGGCTTGCAAGAGCTGCTGAAGGAAAAGGGTTCACTTCTCCCCGCGCTCTTTATTGTTTCGCAAGTCGCCGTGGATTCTGCCGAAGGTGATGGACTTGTGCAGAGTGAAACTCTGCCCGGTCTGTCCGTCAAAATCGAACGCGCCGACGGCAAGAAGTGCGAGCGCTGCTGGAACTACTCGACGCACGTTGGCGAGAACCCGCGCTATCCGACCGTGTGCGAACGGTGTAACGAAGCCCTCGCCGAAATTGAATCCGACGGAGCCGCCGGCATCGCCGCGCACTGATGGGAGCGGGCAAGTGGGGAGGGAGTTAAATGTCGCTAGGTTTATTCGGGCGCACTAGATCAAGATTAGGGGCACCCCATGAATTCTATCTGCGCCCGCCCTTCCAAAACCCTCAATTCCTAGGGAGCCTTAGCGCCCTAGTCCTTGGGTTTTTGGGAAGGCTACTTGCGAGGGAAGACATGGATGCCAAGGACGGCAAATCACCTCTGCGAACTGTCCTTAGTGTCGCCTCGGATGTTTCCAATGCGGCGCTGATCTTCAGCCTTCTTTCAATCTTCGCCCTGTTGATGGCCATGACGCTAATCTTGCCCCGCCATTGATCCGGTTCATGACTCCTACTTCCCGCCTTCGCTGGCTCTGGCTCACGCTCGCCGTCGTCCTGCTCGACCGCGCCACCAAAGCCTGGTTCGAAGCGCGCACTGTCGAAGGCTGGCGCCAGGAAGTCATTCACAATTTCATTTACCTGGTGCACAGTCGGAACCCTGGGATTGCGTTTGGCGTCCTGGCGGACTCCGCTTCAATCTTTACGCGCGTCATGCTAATCGCCGGCTCTCTTGCCGTAATCTGCGTGCTGGCTTGGCTGCTTGTAACCGGCAAGATCGCCAGCGCCATGGGTAACGCCGGCCTCGCGTTGCTGCTGGGCGGCGCGGCAGGCAACGTTTCCGACCGCATCTTTCACGGAGCGGTGACCGACTTCTTCGAAGTGTGGTTCGGCGCATATCACTATCCCGCGTTCAACGTCGCGGATTCCGCCATCACCATTGGCGCCACTCTCATCCTTGCTGACGTATTATTTGGGCGCAAGCAAGAAGAACCCCATCAAGTTTCTTGAAGCTGGTTGTGGAGGAGGATTCATCGGCCGGTGCAATACCGGGTGCAACACCCCATCGAGAATACTCCGAGAAAAGAGATTCACGCCCCTTCGACTCTACAGTAGCAATAGAGGAACTGCTGCGTCGTGCCGAACGGTGTCTCGTGCAGCTCCTTCGAACTTTCGATCAATCGGAATCGCGCGCCAAACTCGTTGTGCAAAGAATCGGTGTCATAACGCACCACATCCAGCCCGCTACATTTTGCCGGGCCTTCGGGTCCAAAGGTGCTGACGATGACGTGCCCGCCGGATTTCACGGAGCGAATCACCTGGCGAACGTAGGAGGTGCGTTGTTCGGGAAGCGTGAGAAAATGAAAAACGGCGCGGTCATGCCAGACATCATAGGCACTCGGCTTTAATTCAACCTGCGTAACGTCGGCAGCCAGCCACTGAACCCGGTCCGCGGCCGCTCCCAATCGCTTTTTCGTTACGTCAATGGCCGTTTGCGAAACGTCAAGCACAGTAATGTCCTCAAATCCTCGGGCGAGCAGGTCGTCGACCAGTGTGGATTCGCCGCCGCCGACATCAATCATCGCCGCCCTGCGGTTCGCCGCCGCGCGTTCGATTAATTCAAGCGATGTTTCTAGATGGCTTCGATACCAACTGACGGCGTCAGCCGCCTTCTCACGGTAGATTTTTTCCCAGTGCCCTTGCGGATTCATAGCCACTGGCTCCTTCCTTCAAACTAACGCTTGCATTAGATCCTCGACCAGATCGTCCGGATGTTCGAGTCCTACCGAGAGCCGTAGCAAATTCTGCGGCGCGCGCGAGAGCTTTCCTTCATTGGAAGCGCGATGCTCGATGAGGCTCTCGACGCCGCCAAGGCTTGTCGCATTCACGAAAAGCTTCACGCGAGAAGCGACGCGAAGGGCTTCCTCGCGCCCGCCGCGAACCAGAAACGAGAGCATGCCTCCGAAACCTTTCATCTGACGGCGGGCGACCTCGTGACCAGGGTGAGCAGGCAGTCCGGGATAGTACACGGTTTCGACGGCTGGACACGCGGCCAGCGCGGTCGCCACCGCGCTTCCGTTGGCCGAATGTCTCTCCATTCGGCAAGGCAACGAGCGAAGCCCTCGCAGGATGAGCCAGGAAGCGAACGGCGAGGCGACGGCACCGAGAATCTCACGGACATTCAGAAGCTTGTCCAGCAACTCTTGAGACTTGACGACCAGGCAGCCGCCCTGAACATCGCTGTGACCGCCGCAATACTTCGTGGTCGAATGAAGCACAAGGTCCGCTCCGAGAGTGAGGGGGCGTTGAAGAATTGGGCTCGCGAAAGTGTTATCAACCAGCAACTGCGCTCCCGCCTGTCGAGCGACGTGGCCAATGGACTGGATGTCCAGGATCTTCATCAAGGGGTTGGAGGGCGTCTCGATCCAAATAAGCTTTGTGGATGGCCGGAGCGCTCTTGCAAGTGCATCCATATCTTGCAAGTTCTCGATGCTGCTATGGATGCCCCACGCAGGCAGGAAATCGCGGGCAAGATTGCGCATGTCGATATAGATGTCGTCGGAGAAGATGACGTGCGAACCCGGCTTCAGCGTTTGCAGCGTGGCAGCCGCCGCGGCCATGCCTGAGGAAAAAACCACCGCCGCCAAGCCGCCTTCGAGATCGCGAAGCGCCCCCTCAAGCCGTAGCTGAGTTGGATTCTTTTCCCGCGCATAGCGGAATTGGTGGATGGCCTCGCTTGCGGGTCCGTGCTCGAAGGTCGTTGAGAGATGGAGCGGGGGTGACAGGGCCCCCGTATCCAGATCAATTTCTCCCCCAGCTCGGACTGCAATGGTTTCGAGCCTGAGCCCCCGCGGTCCCCGGCCGATGACTCGCGTAGCGTTTGATTCAGCCGTTAGGGAACTTGTGATGGTAATCTTCCGCTTGTCACTCATTTCCCGCCCTCGACCTTGGCCTCTCGGCCGACATGAAAGTGTAACCTATGTGTCCGGTCCGATTTGTCACGTAGGTCTCGGGTCCGTCAGGCGGCCGCTCGCGGCGCCTGGTGGACAACTCCGCACCGCCTGCCCCATAGTGGACCTCGTGCCTGAAGTATCGCTCCCGATAGTTCATCGTTTCACTGTAGAAGCTAGCGACTCGGGCAAACGTTTGGACAGGGTTGTAGCCGCACATTTTCCCGAACTCAGCCGCACTCGCGTGCAGGAGCTGATCGACGCAGGACAAGTCTTGCTGGATGGGAGCGCCGCGAAGAAAGGTTCGACGCGGCTGCGCGGCGGCGAAAAGGTCACTGTCGAAATTACCGAGCGCCCAGCTATGGTTGCGAAAGCGGAAGCCATCCCGCTCGAAGTTCTCTACGAGGACGAAGACGTCATTGCCATCAACAAGCCAGCAGGAATGACCGTTCATGCTGGCGCGGGAAACTCCTCCGGCACACTGGTGAACGCGCTGCTTGGCCGTGGGCTGGAGCTTTCGAAAGGCGGCGATCCCCTCCGGCCAGGAATCGTCCATCGTCTCGACAAAGAAACTTCCGGCGTGATTCTCGTAGCTAAGAACGACGCCGCACATGCAAAGCTGGGAGAAGCGTTCCAGCAGCGCGCTGTGAAGAAGACTTATATTGCCCTCGTGCAGGGCCTTCTGAAAGAAAAAAGCGGCACCATCGAACTGGCCATCGGTCGCGATCCCCTCCATCGCACGCGCATGGCCACGCCGCGAAAATCTGGCCGTGGCGCGGCTCCGGCAAATCCCCGCGACGCGCGGACAGACTGGCGCGTACTCGCGAATGTTAGCAAAGCCGCTCTAGTGGAGGTCCAACTCCACACCGGGCGAACGCATCAAATCCGCGTGCATTTTGCCGCCCTCAAGCATCCGGTCGTGGGCGATACGCTCTATGGAGCGGCCGCTAACTTGCGAATCGGCAAGGTCACGCTGCCAAGACTCGAGCGCAATTTTCTGCACGCATCGCGCCTCGGCTTTGCCCAGCCGCGCACGGGCGCCTGGCTCGAGGTTCGCGCGCCGCTGCCGCAAGAACTCCGCGAATTTGTGAACCAGCTTTGCGCCGCCGTGGGGGAATCGCAGAGCCGAATTGACGCTGTGCTTGCGGCGTACCTATAATTCTTAACACCGATGAACCGGCCAAACATTCGAATCACCGCCTCTCTGGCGGCATCGCTCTTGCTTCCAGCCTACGCAGCCTGGACGCAGCCGTCTCCTCATTGGAATCAGCAATCCCCTTCCGCCGCGCCCGGCGCGACCTCGCAGTCCCCGTCTTCGGTGCAGCCGTCTCCTTCTGTCGCCGCCAAGCAGCAAGCCTCGTCTTCGTCGCAATCTTCGACCCAGCAGGCTCCGCCCACTGCCAGCCAGCAAGCTCCGCAGCAAAGCGGCCAAACGTTCAAGCGTGAGGTCAACCTCGTCGACGTCCTCTTTACCGTCCTGAACCGCCGCAATAAATTGGTGCCTGATTTGGAGCAGGGCGATTTCAAAGTTTTTGACGAAGGCAAGCCGCAGGAAATCCGGTATTTCAGCAAGCAGTCGGATTTACCGTTGCGCATCGGCATGCTGCTCGACACTTCGAACAGCATCCGCGAACGCATTAAATTCGAGCAGGACGCCTCGGTCAGTTTTCTTTTCAGCGTTCTTCGCCGCAACAAGGACGAGGCGTTCGTGATGACCTTCGATGACGAGCCGCAAATTATCCAGGCTTTCACCAGCGATACGGGAGCACTGCGCGACCAGATCATGGGAACGCGTGCTGGCGGCGGCACGGCCATCTACGATGCCATTTACGAGGCTTGTTCCAAACAACTGAACCATCCGCCTCGCCCGCCCGGCGACCTGCCCGACGTGGTTCGCCGCGTAATGATTCTCATCAGCGATGGCGAAGACAATTTATCCCTCCACACGCGTTCTGAGGCCATCGAGCTTGCACAACGCACCAGCGTGGTCATTTACACCATCAGCACCAGCACGCAATGGGTCGCTTTGGAGGAAACGAATCCCGAAAAAACCTCCAACCGCAAGTTTCACTTGACCGATGGAGACAAGATCCTCCAGGACCTCGCGGAGCAAACCGGCGGCCGGGCGTTTTTTCCCTATCATGTAGACGATCTCGACCAATCCTTCCAGGACATCGGCGACGAGTTGCGCAACCAGTATTCCATCGCCTATCAACCCTTGAACTATGTGTTGGACGGGCGCTACCACAAAATCCGCGTCGAAGTGCCCGACCACAAAGGCTACCAGGTTCGCGCGCGGCGCGGATACTATGCGCGCCCGAATCAGGGAAATAACGCGGCGGGAGATTCGAATTCTTCCGGGGCGCAAGGCACGCCACGGGGCACGCAGCAGGGATCGCCTGAGCGAACCTCGAAGCCTTGATTTGGCTTTTTCGCCTGAGCCGAATCCTTGTCGCGCCAAAGTTTTGTTTGAAACGAAATGGGCGGTCGAGCCGTCTCACCTGTAGTCTGACGCGTCGGTGGGCCAGATCATTCCAATCCACTAAGTTTGTCTCGCAAAAGCCGGGAGGCGGGTGTGCGAAATCACAAGAAGGCTGTGCTGATTCTCCTGTTGATGGTGGCCGTCGTTCCACTAGGCGCGCAAGCCCCGAACACGGCGGACCTAAACGCGATCCAGCAAATCAAGGACGAAGGCTTCAATCATTCGCAAGTCATGGACATCATGAGCTATCTCACTGATGTCTACGGCCCGCGGCTCACCAATTCGCCGAACATCAAGCAAGCCGCCGATTGGACCATGGGCAAAATGAAAGAATGGCAGCTTGCCAACGTGCACCTCGAGCAGTGGCAATTCGGCAGAGGCTGGTCCAACGAGCGTTTTTCCGTTCAGGCAATTTCGCCGCGGCCATTCCCGTTGATCGCTTACGCAAAGGCGTGGACGCCGGGCACGAACGGTGTGGTCAATGCCGAAGCCGTGTGGGCTCCGATTCAAAAAGAAGCGGACATCGAGCAGTATCGCGGCAAGCTGAAGGGGAAATTTGTCCTGACGGCGCAGCAGCCGGAAATTCCATTACGCACCGAGCCGCAGTTTCATCGCTACACGGATGCTGAACTTGTCGAGGAGTCAAAGCAACCAGTGCCCGTCGCGCAAGCGGCCGACGAGCGCCGTGCCCGCTTTGTCGCTCAGCGCGAGCTTAACGAAAAAATTCAGAAGTTCCTTGTCGAAGAAGGCGTCGCGGCGTGGATCGAGCCCTCGCCGGGAGACGATGGCACGGTCTTCGTTTCTGGCGGCGGAAGCCGCGATCCCAAGGCTGCTCCCGCGCCATGCCGCGTGGCCGTGGCCAACGAAAATTACGGCCGGCTCGTGCGCCTGCTCGAAAAGAAAGTTCCCGTCACGCTCGAAGCAGATATTCAAAACAAGTTTTACGAAGACGACCTGAATTCCTTTAACATCATCGGCGAAATTCCCGGCTCCGAAAAAGCCAAGGCCGACGAAATCGTGATGGTCGGCGCGCACTTCGATTCCTGGCACTCCGGAACCGGCGCGACGGACAACGGTGCGGGCTCCGGCGTGATGCTGGAAGTCATGCGCATCCTTAAAGCCCGCGGCGTGAAGCTTCGCCGCACCGTGCGCATCGGTTTGTGGACCGGCGAAGAGCAGGGCTTGCTCGGCTCGCGTGCCTATGTAAAGCAGCATTTCGCCGATTGGGAGCCCGACACGGCCACCACGGAAAAAATCAAAGTCCTTCCAGAACACGCCAGGCTCGATGCGTATTACAACGTGGACAACGGCTCGGGAAGAATCCGCGGCATCTATCTGCAGGGCAACGAAGCGGTCGCGCCGCTGTTCTCGCAGTGGATAGAGCCGTTCGGCAATCTGGGCATGACCACTCTGAGCATTCGCAACACTGGCGGCACCGATCATCTTTCCTTCGACGCGGTGGGCCTGCCGGGCTTTCAATTCATTCAGGACCCGCTCGACTACGACACGCGCACGCACCACTCCAACATGGACGTGTATGAACGCATCCAGGAACCAGACATGAAGCAGATGGCCGTGATTGTCGCTTCCTTCGTATATTTGACTGCCAACCGCGACGAAATGGTCCCGCGCAAGCCGCTGCAGAAAACGCGCCCCAAGCGCCCCAGCCCGTTCTAGAGGGAGTGGCGAGAAGGAGTTCTCTACGCATCGATGGTTGACGTTACCTACCGCTTCTGGCACAAAATCCGCCTCGACAGGTGTGGCAGGCCGGGAACAAAGTATCTTTCAAGGAGACCCGGAGATGACCAGCAGGCTCCTAACATCCATCGCGGCCCTAGCAACCTTAGGCGCATTGCTCCTGATGCCGCCGACTCGACAAAACGCCAGCGCTGACTCGCCCCAGGCGTCCGTCCCAAGCGCGCCGCCGGATTGGACGGAGTCTTTCCCCGCCTTCAAAATCGTCGGCAACGTGTATTACGTCGGAAGCCGCGGACTGGCCTCGTATCTGATCACCACTCCGAAGGGCCACATCCTCATCAACAGCAACCTCGAGAGTTCGGTGCCGCAGATTCGCGCTAGCGTCGAAAAGCTGGGTTTCCACTTTTCCGACGTGAAAATCCTGCTCATCAGCCACGCCCATGGGGATCACGACGCTGGAAGCGCGCGGATAAAAAAGCTTACTGGTGCGCAATACATGGTGATGGAGGGAGACGTTCCGGTGGTCGAATCAGGGGGCAAGGCCGACTTCCAATATCCCGACGGTCTCTATCCTCCAGCGAAAGTCGATAGCGTTCTTCACGACGGCGACGAGGTCAAACTGGCCGGCGTTGCCCTGACGGCGCATTTGACGCCGGGACATACGAAGGGGTGCACCACGTGGACGCTGACGGCGAATGAGGCGGGCAAAAGCTACAGCGTGGTTATCGTCGGCAGTCCCAATGTGAATCCCGGATACAAGCTCGTGAACAACACTCAGTATCCGCAAATTGCCTCAGACTACGAGAAGATGTTTCGCGTGCTCAGGCAGTTGCCGTGCGACATTTTCCTCGGCGCTCACGGCGGCTACTACAACATGGAAGCGAAGTACGCCCAGCTCAAGAACGGCGGAGCAAATCCATTTGTCGATCGCGAGGGATACAAAAGCTTCCTAGCCGAAAAAGAGCAGGCCTTCCGTTCCGAGCTGGCAAAACAAACCGCAGCGGAAAAGCCCCCAACCTAAATCCTGCCTGCTCCGCCAAAGTCCTCTAGCTGTTTCATCCGTGTAGATACGGGGTGCCAGTTGCCCTGGTTCATCGGGACATCGGAACCGAGTGTGCTACTTTCGGCGCAATTCTTTCTCAGACTCTCTAGAAGTTGACGCGGACCGCCCACTGCACGATGCGGGAGGTCACGCCGCCACCGCGGACGGTATCTACGATGTTAGTTAATTGACCGAACGAGGTACTCAGCAAACTGGTGTTTCCAGCCGCGGGGGTCTGGAAGCTCGGGTGGTTAAGCGCATTGAACGCCTCCAAACGAATCTCGAAATTGAAGTTCTCGCCAAGTCTGGGGACATTCGTGCGTTTGATGACGCTTAGGTCCTGGTTAAAAATGTTGGGGCCGTTCCACCCGTTGAACGGGGTGTTGCCAAACTGCCCCGCACCCGGGAAATCAAAACATGGTGTCGTTTGACCCGGTGTGCAGAGCACAGGTCTGCTCCCAGCGCCGCTAATGTTAATCAATCCCGAACTCGGGTTGATAAAGAAGACACCATTGGACGTCTTAAAGACGCCGAGCTGGTTCTGAAACTCGCTCATCGACATGTTCCGGAGCATAGCGCTTTCCGCCACGTTGGTTGCCCCGAGGCCCCCGCCGTTCGGGAAGCGCCCAGACGATATCGTGTACGGGGCGCCGGTACTCCAGCGGGTGAGTCCTTGCAGGTTCCAGCCCCCGACTAGCGTATTGACGAAGCCGTTGGCCTTGCCCAGAAGCCGCTGGCCTTTGCCAATCGGGAGGGGGTAAAGAACCGTGCCGGAAACATTGTGGGTTACATCAAAAGCCGCGCGGGCCTTGTCCAAAGCCCGATCAGCAATGGAGCGGTATACCTGTCCTTCTGTTTGACTGCTGATAGAGCGAAAATCTCCCAAGGTTTTGCTGAAGGTATAGTTTGCAACGAAATAGAGGCCGCTCGAAAAGCGGCGTCGTACTTCGAATTCTAATCCGTTGTAGGTTGAGTAGCTGCTGTTGTCAATGAAGTTAGCGGTGCTGGCCCAGGGCATGGGGACAAAGAAGTTCAGTGGGAAAGCGGCGCGGTTGGCCGCATAGGTCGGGGATGTGCGAAGGGTGTTGAACATGGTGGCCAAGTTCAGCCCTTGGGACGGCGTCAGGGCAGTTACGAAGGTCGGGCTGGCGAACCCGGCGCTCGAGCCACCGCTAAACCCGGCAAAAAGCGTGCTGAGGATCGGCAGCGGCGTCTGACCGGGCAAACCCCAGAAACCGAAGTTATTGGCGGTTTGCTGGGTGACGGGAACCCCACCGGCCGCCTGCGCCGCTTTGCAAGTGGCGGCGTTGCCCTGACAGACGGCTAAATTACTAACCGCATTGTTGAATTCGGTCAGCACGTTGTCAACCGCGTTTCCACTGGCATCCGTGAACGGATTATTCAGAATATTGAGCTCATTGATGTTATAAGTGCGGTAAAGCTTCACGCCATGATTGCCGACATAGCGAGCTTCCAGGGTAACCCTGCCGGGAATCTCTCGCTGCACGGCGAGGTGCCATTCGAGCACATACGGGACGGCGAGGTCGGGTTTGAAAACGTTCATGGTGTTGCTTCCGCTGTTGTTGGCAAAAACGGTCCTCTCAGACACCGGAAACTGGTCCACAGGAGCGGTGAGAGTAGGAAACGCAGCCGGATTAAAGACTCCTGTCGGGACGCTGTTCGTTACCACGGTAAACAAACCATTATTGCCGGTCGAAGCTGGCGCAAAAACTGTAAATCCGTCTTGCGTGAAATAAGTGGCAAACCCGCCGCGGACCGCGGTCTTCCCATTTTTGAAAGGATCCCATGCAAAGCCGACGAGAGGGGCAAAGTTTGTGTATTGGCTGTCATACAGAGGCTTGCCGTTGTTGGCCCCCGCGAAGTTAAACAGCACATCTGAGACCACCGGAGTGGTTAGTACGTTGAAGTAGTTTCCTGCACCAGCCGGCCCAAACAGTCCCCCGATGCGATCATCGGGCTGGAGGATGAGCCTATTGCGCATGTCAAAAGGACCCTGGAACTCCCAACGCACACCGAACTGCAACGTTAGGTTGGGCCTAAACTTCCAGTTATCTTGAACGGAGCCGGCATAGTTCTGCTGAGAAGGCGTGGTTAGACGCGGGATGCCGGCGATGTATCCAGACGTGGGGGACGAGTGATTAAAGCCTTCGGAAGTTGTGCCAAGCAAACCGGTAACCAAGTCAAAGACCCTGGAAGCATTGGTCAAATCCCCGGACCCGATGCCGCCAGGAAACTTTGAGGCAACGATTCCGTCGTCGTTCGCCGAGTTTTTCCCGAGCTGAATCAATTGTGGGATGGTGTTGAAGAAGAAATTTTTCGAAAGAATCCACCGCCACTCACCCGTGAACTGCAAAGCGTGACTGCCCTTGATCCAACTGAAGTTATCGATCATCTGACGCACGGGGGTGTTGCGCCCCTGAGGCAGGTTCGTGGAGACGATGCTGGGTTCCGTGATGCCCGAGGTGCTGGTAATGGAAAACGAATTCGGTACAGCTACTTGGAGACCGTTGGTACCAGCGAAATTGTCGCCGATTGTGAAAGTGACAGGAGCGCGTTGCAGCCCAAAGCGCGCGGTGTTGGCTTTATTGGCGCCAAAAGCCGAGTGAAAAGCCCAAGTGAACACCTGCCGTTTCGAGGCTTGGCCACCTCCCGGCGAACTCGGGAAGTACTGCTCAATACCGTTCAGGAAGTCATTTCTGGTACTGAAATTGGCTTGATTATAAACGAACTCGATCGAATGCGACTTTGTCAGCTGGTGATCCAGGCGACCGGTATATCGGTTTGTGAAATTCCTTCCTGCCACGTTCCAGGTAAAGCAGCGCAGGTTGCTGCCATCGCCGCCTGAGCAACCTGCGTCGCCATTGGGGGACGGCACGAGCGCGTTGTAGTAGCCCATGTACGCAGAGTTAATCACCGGGGTCTGACCCGTCGCGCCGATTGTTCCTATGCTCAGTAGGTTTATGGTCTGCAAATTTCCGGTGTCCTGGCGCTTATAGGTGAAGTTGCCAAGACGCGCGTCGTCGGAAAGAACCAGACGCGGACGGGCACGGCTCAAGGGTTCACGGTACGCCTCGAATGCGTTGAAAAACCAAGTCTTGTGCTTGCCATTATAAATCTTGGGCACGTAGATCGGCCCACCGACGTTGTAGCCAATGCGGTTCTGCAACTGGAAGGGCGTGGGGATACCGGTGGCATTGTTGAAATAGGTGTTAGCGTTCAAATAGCTGGTCCGCTGGAACCAGAACACGGATCCGTGCAGGGCGTCCTGTCCGCGCTGGGTCACTATGTTTACTTGCGCCGCGCCGAATCCCGAGTCCGTACCCTGCCCGGCAACCGAGACGTTGAACTCACCGACGGTATCTACGGTAGGCGCGCTGATTGCGAAAAATGAACTGCTTTTGACCGTATTGTCAGCAACGTTGACTCCGTCTTGCGTGATGTTGGTCGCGTTTCCACGCATGCCGTGAACGAATGAATCACTGGTGTTGCCCGGCTTCACGATTCCGGCCATTCCGTTGATCAAATCCAGCGGGTTGCGTGTGGGCAGGGGCAGATCGACAATCATGATGCGGTCGACGCTGTTCTTGATTTCGGCCGACTCCGTCTGCACGACCGCCTGCTCCGCTTTAACCTCGACTGTTTCGCCCATCGCCGCCACACCCAGCTTTAGATTCAAGTGGGACTCTTGCGATACGTTAACCTGGACCCGGTCCACGACCGCCGTGGAGAACCCCTTGGCCTGGACCGTGACGTGATAGTAGCCGAAGGGAACTTGCTCGATGGCAAACTCGCCGTTATCGTTGGTCACGGCCGTGTACTCATGACTGGTTGCCAGGTCGACAGCCCTCGCAAGCGCCCCAGGGATTGCAGCTCCGGTACCATCGACAACTTGGCCAGTTATGCTGCCGGTCAGAATCTGGCCCGTCACAACACCCTCTGCCGATGCGAAAACAAGCAAAAATAGGGCAACAAGCGAAATCGTCGAACGAGTTCGTTCCACAAAACACCTCCGTCTCATTCTTGTGTTTGGGCCTGTTTCGGTAAGGTTTGTGACCACCACAGTCACTGGTCGACTAGCGGGCACTTTTGAGACCACTGACCAAGATGATCTCAGTTTATTCCGTATCACTCTCTATGACTAAGCAAAGTAAGAGAGATAAACGATAGATGTACGATAGATTGTGGTGAGATTGGATTTAGAGTGAGCCAACACAGATTCAAGAATTTGTAGAAGGGTATAAGTGAGATTCCAGAAACTGTAATTCAAGGAAGTTGGCCAGAATGAACAAAACACAAACCGAGCCTGTCTGAGCATCACCACAGAAGGTAAACGGCATTATTCCAGACCGCTCGCAGGACAAACCTAATCGATTTTACAGTCAAACCCTTCTCCTGGTTATACTTGCTCAGCCGGCCCGATGGCCCGATGAGTTGCTGGTACGGCGACCAAGCCATGAGGTATCTCCTGTAAGTTGGTTGGCCTGGGTACTGAGGCTGACTTCGCCTGTGGTCGGTTTCGCAATACCCGATGGGCGAGGCCAGCCGAGGTGTGCTGCGGAAGGAAGGACGGACTGGCTAGCGGGAGGTGTCCCGGAGCAGCACAGCGTCCGACTCCGTGTGCCCGCGCTCGAAGGCGATTTGCGAGCCGTCGGGGGAAAAGCCAAACTGCGCGATTCTCTCTGACGTGAAATGGGTGAGCTGCCGGCAAGCCGAGCTGTCCAACGGCTGGATCCAAAGATTGTCCACCCCTTTTTCGTGCACGGTGTAGGCAATAGCCTTGCCGTCCGCCGTGAATTCCAGGGGCCGCGAGGCCCGCTGATCCACGTCGTGATACCAGGATTTCTTGTCCACGGTAGACACAAATTTGAGCATCAGCTTGTGGTTCAATTCGCGGGTTTCGAGGGTAACCAGCATTTTGCCGTCCGGGGACAGGGCGGCGCCGCCAAGCGCGGAGTCAAATACCGTTTCCGGCGTCCCGCCGTCAAGCGGCACGCGCTTCGGCAAAAAGTTGTCGGCCGCATCCATGTAATAGACCCACTGATCGTCCAAGGCGCACCGCACGTCGGTTTCATTGTGTCCGAACGTGAGTTGCATCGGATTGCTCCCGTTCGCATCCGTCCGCCACAGATTCTCCGCGGTCTTGGCCGCTTTCCCTAACTGCCGGTAAACAATGTAACGCCCGTTCCCGCAAACCGCCACCTGGTCCGGGATATGGTTCTTGTCCGACAGCAGCACTCTCTCTCCGCCTTTCGGATCCAGAATGCGGATGTCGCCGCCTTGCGGAAAAATAAGCCGGCCATCCGGCGTCCAGCTCCACCACCAAACCACCAAATGCGAAGAAAGCTGCACGGGACGCAAAGCGTCTGGCGACTGGGAGGAAGCCAACGAAACTTCATACTTGAACTGCGATTGCGTCGTCGCCAGACTGCGCCCGTCGCTGGCCAGGCTCAGCAACCAATAGTTGTTCGTATCGGCGGTCAATGCGCGCACGTGGCCCTGCGGGTAGCTCAGAAACAAAAGCTGCCGGTTCAGCAGCCCATTTTGCACGGCCACCGAGGTCATAATCATGCCAGCCGAGTCCGGCATCCACGCGGGATGCAGAAGAAGCGGGGCGTCCGGGACCGCCCTCGTTTCTCGTTTGCCGGAGGCGGCATCTACAACGAGTAATCCGGTGAACGTGTCTGCGGTTGGCTGCGTCAGGGGAATCACAATGACTTTTCCATCCGGAGACCACGCCGGCGTATGCGAGTCGCTCAGAATAGGAACGCCGCTGAACAGCGCGCGGTCCGGCGAACCGTCCTTGTTCGCGACCAGCAAGTCCCACAAGGGTGAATCGTGGCGCGCGCGAAGATAGGCGAAGCGCTGGCCATCGGGCGAAAACGTCACCGGACTGTCGACGTCTTTGATGAGCATTTGCGGACTGCCGCCCAAAACCGGCGCCCGGTACACCGACGCAATCCGGTGTTCCTCGTCATCGCGGCGTACAAAGTAAAGGTAGTTTCCGTCGGGCGAAAAGGTCAGGCCCCCGTAGCGGGTCCCAGCCGGTGTTACGACTTGTGTGTTGCTGCCGGTCGGGATGTGCAGCAACCACAGCGATTGCAGTCCACTCTCGTCCCTCACATGCAGCAGGTACTTTCCGTCTGGCGATATCGCTGCGAGCGTCACGTGGCCGTTGTTCGTGAGATTCTCAATCGAGAACTTCTCGAACGGAACATGTCGCGTTTTCAGGACCAGGGTATACACGCCGAAGATTGCCGCAGCCAGCAGAACGGCGATCACGCCAAGAGTTACGCCCGTTCCTAATTTGTGTTTGCTCGCCGTGGCGATCAGGACCGAGCCGCTCGAAGGCGCAGGAGCCGGAGTTGCGCTTGTTCCCGCGGGAGTCGGGGTTGACGTGGGACCCGCGGACGCAGACGATGCTGACGAAGCCGCGGCCACTTTCCCCGAATCCAATTCCCGCTGCAGCCGCTTCAAATCCGCACGCAGTTCCGCGGCAACCTGGTAGCGCACGTCGCGGTCTTTTTCGAGCGCCTTGTTGAGAATGCGCTCGAGTTCCGCCGGAACCTCCGGGTTCAACGAAACCGGGGCCACGGGAGTGTTCCGCAAGATATTGTCGAACACCACCGCGCTCGTGGAACCAGGGAATGGCTGTTTCCCCGTGACGATCTGGTAGAGCACTGCGCCGAGCGAAAACAAATCGCTACGCGCGTCCAGCTCCTCGCCCCGCGCTTGCTCCGGCGACATATAGGCAATCGTGCCAACCGCGGTTCCGGGGCTGGTGAGAAGCAACGTTTCTGCGTCTGCGATGGTTTCTCCGTCAGCGTACGCATGATGTTCGGGTGTAAGTTTGGCGAGGCCGAAATCGAGAATTTTCACCGGGCCACGTTCCGTGACAAAAATGTTCGCCGGCTTGATATCGCGGTGAATGATTCCTTTTTTGTGCGCCGCATCGAACGCATCGGCAAGCTGAATCCCTATTTCAATCGCGCGCGCCACCGGGACGGTGCCTTGCCGGAGTAGCTTGTCGAGCGTTTGTCCTTCCAGCAGCTCCATCGCGATAAATGTTTTCGCCTCATGCTCTTCGATCGCGTGAATCGTGCAGATTCCGGAATGATTCAAAGAGGATGCGGCCCGCGCTTCGCGCAAAAATCGCTCCAGCGCTTGCGGATCGCGGTGAGAATCTTCCGGCAGGAATTTCAGCGCCACACGCCGGCCCAGCTTCGTGTCTTCCGCTTCGTACACAACGCCCATGCCGCCGCTACCAAGTTTGCGGAGGACGCGATAATGCGCAATGGTTTCGTTCAGCATGTCACAAACAAACCGTGGCTGATGGATCTGTCGAGCATTCGACCTGCGAGAAACGAGGAAGCGAACTGGTCAGCAAAATTGCTGCGGAGAAATGGTAAACGCCTGCCGAACCGCGGTCAATCCATTCGTCGCACCGTGTCGCATCGCGCCGCGTTTTAGGCTTGGCTTATTAGGCGAGGCCGATTAGAAAGGCGCATTAGGGCATCTGTATTTTGAACGTCGGAAACCATTCCATTTCAAATGCGGACGTTTCCTTAAGCTGCGACCCGTTTGCGGAATTGGTTCAGGAAGAGTTGCGCCCCCAGCCGTCACGCCGGTCTGCCTTTGCGCGCGTTAAACGAATCAGTCTTGCCCGCCCGGTGAGCCTTCGCCTTTTGGCGCGTAATAACCCTTGCGTGCAAGCACTTTCAAATCTTTGTCGGTGGTTTCGACTTTGATCTTGCGGAACGTACCATCGCGCGCGGCGTTGGTCGGATAATAACCAAGTGTATATTCAGAGCGAAGCTCCTCGGAGATCTGATCGAAGGCTTCTTGCAAATGCTTTTGTGAGGAAACTTCGATGACCCGGCCGCCGGTGGCGTCCGCAATTTTGTGCGCGATGTCCGGCCGCCAGCCAAAGCCGGGATCGTGCACCAGAAGAACGTGAACCACGGTGTTGGTGCGCTCGGCGGCTTCGATCGCTTCCTCGACACGGACTTTGCTGCCCTGGTCGTCAGCGTCGGTGATAATCACCAGCGCTTTGCGCCCTGCTTCCGTCGCAAGTTTTTCGCCGCACGCCGTCCAAATCGCATCATAAAAAGCGGTGCCGCGGAGCCCGCGGGTGCGCGATTCCGGCGGCAGCGGCCCGGGATTCGTCATGCTCACCATGGGGGCATTGATGCGCGCGCTTCGAATGGCGCGGTCGAGTTGCGCGCGATCGTCGGTGAAATCGGAGAGAAGATCGACATCAACGTCGAAAGAGATCACCATGGCTTCGTCGCCCTTGCGCAGAACGCGGTTCAGAAAGGCCGTGGCGGCCTCCTGCTCCGCGGGCAGGCGGTTTTGTTCGCTGCCGCTCGTGTCAATCAGCAATCCCAGCGTGACGGGGAGCGCTGTTTCCGTGGCGAAAAATGCGATCTTTTGTTCCCGATCGTTTTCGAAAACGCGGAAATTTTCCTTCTTCAGCGAGGGGATAATTTGCTTTTTTTTGTCGCGGACGGTGGCGAAAATGTTGACCAGGCTGACTTCGGTCTTGATGGTAGGGTTTTGCTGATCGCTTTGCTGAGCAGGCGGTTGAGTGGATTGCTGCGCGAGCTGCTGCGAGGCCTGTTGTGACGGCTGTCGAGCCGGCTCCTGCGCGCCCGCCGGCCCTCCCAGTGCCCATACAACCCACGCCGCTGCGCATTGCGTCACAACTTTCTTTATCGAACGCATGTATACTTTCCTGGCCATAAAAATGCCCGCCAAACGCGCGCGGGTCGTTGCCACGTTCCCATAGGATGCCATTTAGAGCCTGAATGGATGTGCGCGCATCAAACTAGTGTGCGTGAAATTTCAACACGAAGTTTGGCCCGAGGACGATGAAAAGTCTACGAAAAATCACTGTTTCGGCCGGGGTGGCCCTCTTCACACTGGCGCTCGCGTACGTTCCGCTTCGCGCGCACGAGCCGCGTGAGCCCCAACAGGGCGCGGCTCCCGCGCAGGCACAAACACCTCCGCCCTCCGCCCAGCAGCAGCAACAGCCACCCGGCCTTCGCGTCCGGGTGACTCAAGTTATTGTCCCCGTCACGGTAAAGGACGGCTCCGGACGGCTCGTTCCGGACCTGCGCAGGGACGAATTCCGCATCCTGGAAGACAACGTGGAACAAAAAATCATTTCCTTCAACGCGGATGCGGTTCCGCTCTCGATGGTGCTGCTGATCGACAACGACCTGAGCCGTAAAAACGCGCGCCAGGTGGCGGACAGCCTCGATTCCATCATCGCGGGCTTGAGCGCCAGCGACGAAGCCTTTGTCTGCCGCTTCGACACCTACGTCCATGAAGGACACGGATTCATCAGCGACCAGGATAAGCTGCTCACCGAGCTGAAGCGCACCCGGCTGGATGAACAGCCCGACGCCGGCCCCGCCGGTTCGGTCAACGATACGCCCACGATCGACGGCCACTCCGCCACGGGCGACGCGCCGAAGCTTCCCGAAACCACACTGAACATTCAGGCGCAGACCAGCAAAGCGCTCGACGACGCCGTCTACACTGCGGCGCAATTGCTCAAGGACCGCGACCCGGATCGCAAGCGGCGCAAAATGATCTTGCTCATCTCCGACGGCCTGAACAATCCCAAAGTGAACACCAACAAGTACGACGAGGTCAAAAAGGACTTGCTGCGTTATGACATTTCGGTTTATGGCGTCGGCGTGGGAGCAGCTTTCTTCAACCGCAAGTTTGAGCGGCTCGCGAAGTATGCGAAAGATTCAGGCGGCGACGTCTACTACGGATTGAAGAGCCGGGACATGGAAGAGCTTTACTCGCGCGTCACGGAAGAGGCGCGCAACCAATACACGCTCGTCTACTCACCCGCCGGCACGGACCGCAGCGCGGAATTTCACTCGATCGAAGTACGAGTGAAGCGCGAAGGCCTGACCATCCTCACCCGCGAGGGCTATTACTCCGGCATCGCGCGGTAGCGGAAAAGGCTGCTACCGCCGGATCTTGATTTGCACCTGGTTGTTGACAATTCTGCAGTCGTACGCAGGTATGGAGGCGCACGCGGGCCCTTGAACCACCCTGCCATCCTCAAGTGAAAACCTGGAGAAATGCCACGGACACTCGATGGTTCGGTCGACAACCGTGCCTTCATTGAGCGGTGCGCCGTAGTGAGAGCAGACTGCGCCTAGAGCATGAATCCTGCCGTGCAACTTCGCGAGCAGTATCGGTTGGTCTTCGATCAGCAGTCGCTTGAGTTGACCCTCAGCGAGATCGCCCGCTTCCCCAGCTGGCCTGAAGTCATCGGGACCGCTCCGGTAGGCGTTGCGGTTGATCATGACTCCCATGTGAAAGACCATGATCCCTCCCAGATAGCCGCCTCCCATGACCAACAGGTATCCTACGAAAGCAACTGCAAACGCTCCCCAGCCAGGCTGCCAATGCTGGCCCCAGCGGATGAGGAACGAGACCAGGAATAGGATCGTTGCGCTGATGTTCAAAGTGGCATGAAAAGCGCCGATGGCTTTCTCGGGAGGATCAACGTCCAGCCAGTCCATCAGGCCCGCGGCGACAGTACCCGCTGCCCCTGCCACGCCAACCCCGACAGCTATGCTGCAAGCCAGGCCAAGTTGTGGAAGCTGGAACAGCAGCGCGGTCAGATCTAGCACCATCGCTAAAGTCCACGCTCCTATGGGTATATCCGTCAGGAGGGGATGCAGCGGATGACCAACCCATGTCCCGTTCAGAAATACTTTGAGCCTACGCAACGCCGGTGCTCGAAAGCACCGATTCAAGAACTCATCGAGTGGCGCGCTGATTTTCTTGAGCAAATCGGAACCGATGATTCGCGCCGAAATTCGTTCCGTCAAATCTCGTTCCATGCGGCCATCCCTCCGGTGTTCTCGGTTTTTGGGTTGATTTCCGGTTTGTGATTCACATCGCGATGCGCGGCCAAGTAAGGGAATCGTATGCCAGGCTGCAGCGATTCCGCCCTTCACCGCCACTGGGTGGTCATCTGGACTTTTCGAAACGACGTGGCCCTTCTGAAATCACAAGGGAGTAAAAGATCGTGAGGGGGTGAGGAACGTGGCGCGGCCTGCCACCATTCGCCTTCGGCCGAGCCCGGGACCGAGAAACGGTAAAAACCTGTGCCGTCCTCACCCCAGGACGAGGCAAAGCTTAGACCCATCCATCCCCGGTTTCAAGAACGGTTTTAAGCGACTGAGTCTGTACGAGACGTCCCCGTAAGTTCTTCAATCCGCGCGGTAGGGGTGAGACTACTTCGAGAAAGTCATCGCAAAACGGCAAATGTTCCTTCGGTCCCCGCCGGGAATCCTGTACGTGAAGTACAGCTTACGAGATGAAAGAAGCCAGGTTGGAGTCACAGTATAATGCCTCAGGAGGGACAAGCCTTGACCGATACGTCTTCTTCTTCGCCTGCTCCTGCGGTCGCTCCTCGGCGTTCCGGGCGATGGAAGCTCATCGTGCCCATTGTGGTAGTTATCGTGCCGCTAGTGGGCTTTGCCGCTTGGACGTGGATCACCCTGCACGTTAGCTATTCCAATGGCGAGCGCGTCGGATATATCCAGAAAATTTCACACAAGGGCTGGGTGTGCAAGACCTGGGAGGGTGAATTGGCAATGGTTAGCATGCCCGGGACCGCTCCTCAGATTTTCTACTTCACTGTGCCGCGCGACCTCGTCGCTCGCAAGATAATGGACGCTGCGGGCCAGCGGGTGGCACTAGTTTATGAGCAGCACCGTGGTGTGCCTTCCAAATGTTTTGGCGAAACAGAATACTTCATCACCGACGTTCGCGTGGTGGGGCAGTAATGAAGAAAGATGCCGCGCTAAAGCGACGGCGCTACATTTGATTCTCCGGCAAGAGGAAGGGCACGTTGGCAGGAAGCTTCGATGTCCGGCCCCTGCAAAAGATGAATCTACCCTTCCCGCGGCGCAGGTAAGGAACAGATGCTGCACCGCTCGTCAGCCGCCTGTCTCACTTGCTCCTATGCTACTGCTGAGTTGCCCTTTTCCAGGCTCCGTTCGATGCGTGGGTCGGGGATCAACCAAATCAGGGCGACGGCCAAATACAGCACATAGGGAATCCTGGGATTTACGAAAGCCAAGGCGATCGCCAGGGTGTAGAGGGCAATCGAAAGTTTGCCCTTCGCATCGGAGCCCATTGCTCGTTGCAAGCGCGAATCCTTGCCATGATGCTTTACCAATGACCGCTGCAGGATGATATACGTCACACCGCTCATGAACAAAACAAGGCCGTAAATGACCGCGGGCCCCAGGCGGAATGGCTGCTGGCCCATCCATGCGGTCACGGCTGGAATAAGAGAGAGCCAGAAAAGCAGGTGCAAGTTTGCCCAAAGGATTTTTCCGTTGACGCTGTGGCTGGCTTGGAACAGATGGTGATGATTGTTCCAGTAGATGCCAATATACAGGAAGCCGAGGACGTAGGCGACGAAAGGCGACAAAACGGCACGCAATGCAGCCAAGTCCGACGCGCCGCGGGGAATCCTGAGATCCAGCACCATGATGGTGATGAGGATCGCCAGAACGCCATCGCTGAATGCTTCCAGCCGCCCCTTGGGCATCGCTTGCCTCCGGAAGACTACACCCGCGATCACCGCCTGTGTATAGTGCCAAATCCGCCGACGGAAGCGGAAGGGGCAGGGGCGAGGTAAACTCGTCGCAACGAAATAGGAGTTGCCGGCGCGTGCGGCCGAGGGCATGTAATCGTCCGATTATAGTTCTTCCAGCGCGGCATAATTCTGGTTCTTGAGCGCAGCGTTGAACACCTCCGTGTGGGTTCTCAGAACCTCTTCTTTGGTCATAATGCTCTCCTTCTGGACTAACGGCCACGCGACCTTCGCAAATGGGCGCCTCGGACCGCGCTACCCGGAACCTTGCGGCTGGCAGGAATTCTGTGCGTGGTAGCGGTTTCTGGCGCTTTGGATTTTTTCCCGGCAGATAACTTGAAAAAGTGGGACACGCCCCCCCGGTAGAAATCACCGGGACGTCCGACAAGTCGGGGTAAGCGCCAACCCTGGAAGCGCTCCCGACGACCTTCTCGCGATTGGTTTTTTCGTTGTAGAGGTGTCGCGAAACTTTCCGTAGCAAAAGGTGTTAGGTAGCGTGAGTGCGACGCCTCACTGGTTGTCACTAGCCCCCCGCCAACGACGCGCCGCTGGGCATCAGGAATACGCCCAAATTTTTCAATCAAGAGTCTTCAGGAGAGAAGACCATGAAAAAGCTACTTGGAATGTTGGTTTTTGCGGGGTTGTTATTCGCGGCCGCGCCTGCCGCCTTACGGGCGCAGGACGACGACCACGGCAGACACCGGGGCTGGTACAAGCACGGGGATGACGACGACGACCAGGGCTATCGCCACGACAACGGCTGGCACAAAGGCTGGTATAAGCACCACGATCGTGGCGATGACGATTGGGACGACGATGGCGGACGCGTTCGCTATTACTATTCGCGCGTACCTTACCCATACGTCCGTCACGTCATCGTTGTCCGCGGCTTCGATCCTCGCACACGGCATATTATTCTCTACGACGATTCCGATTGGGTTGTTGCGCCTTACGACGTTCCTCGCTGCCGCGACTGGGAATGGGATCGCGACCGCGTCGTGGTCTATAACGACTACAGCCGTCCTGGCTGGTATGTGCTCTTTAACTCTCGGCTCGGCCGCTCCATTCACGTGGAGTTCTTCGGACGGTAGCCGCGCTGACAAGTCCGTTCAAATAGGGAGGGCACAATACTTCGTCCCCTTTCCCATGTTTTGTCCTGCTTAATGACAGAGCCTGGTCTGGAGCACTTAGGGTCTGACAAGACCTCCCACACCCGCCGAGCGCCTTCCGCGCCAAATCGCGCACCAATTGCTCGGCGTAATTGCGGCAGACTGGCACTACACCTCAAAAAACGCTGCATCCGGCTTCGGTCCTACCGCTGCGGTGGAGGTAACCCCTATTGAACACTGGCTTGAACTCGAAGCCGGCGTCACGTCGCTCTTCGGCCGGCACTCAACCGAATGGAGCGCCGATTTGCTCTTCAAAAAACCTTGGAGTCTCTCGAAGGAAATCGAATTTATGATCGGCGCCGGCGCCGAATGGATTCACACCAGGGAATCCGGCACGTTTACCAACTCTGTTGGCGCCGAGGCGGTGCTCGACTTCATGTTCTGGCACTCCCGCAAGCATCGCTTCGGCTGGTATCTCGAACCGACTTACGAATACAAAATTCGGGCCGAGCCACGAACATTCTCTCGGCGTCAATGGCGGAATTTGATCGCGATCCCGTAGCCCTTGTTTCGCGATCCCAAGCTGGAGCGCCTTTCTCTTCGCGTCAAGCCCTTCCGGGAGAACCAACGCCGGACAAACACGCCTAACATTCGCGCTGCCGAGCCTTGATTCGAATGATCGAAGCTGGCTGCTAGTGCTACACTGGCCTTCGGCGGAGGGTAGAGATATGGCGAAAAAAGCGAAGCAAAAGAAACCAAAGCGGGGCCCGAAAAGAGTTACCGTCAAGGCAAAGTCGAGCACGAAGAGACCTGCCCGGAAGCGCAAAACGGCGCGCAAACCGGCAGCTCGCAGGCGGCCTGTTCGAGAGACACAGGCGGTGATGGGCAGCGAAAGCGTCCCGACGGAGCAGTTGAAGCGTCGCCCGCGCGCGGCGGCTGCGGGAACGGGCGGCGGGGACTTTGGCGGAGTTTCCGTGGTTGAGGACGTGGATTCCGAGAGCGCGGACGAATTGTTGGAAGAAGGGCAGACCTTCGAAGCGGGAATTGTGAGCGGTGTGGAAAACGCTTCCGATCCGGATCAAGGCGAAGTGCGCACCCACGAAGTGTCGCAAGACGACGTGCCGGAAGAGTACGACGACAAGGACCGGCCCTAATTATCGCTTGCGACAAGAGCTCCGAAGAGGCGGAGGTTCCCATCGCGTTCGGCAAAAACGAGATCCTTGCCGCAGCCGTTCGCAAGATCATTCATGTTGACATGGATGCGTTTTACGCCTCCGTCGAGCAGCGTGACGATCCGCAATTGCGCGGCAAGCCGGTGATCGTCGCCTGGCGCGGGAATCGCTCCGTGGTCTGCGCCGCCTCATATGAAGCCCGGCAGTTCGGGGTGCGTTCGGCAATGCCGGCGGTTCGAGCGGAACGTCTCTGTCCCAATGGTGTGTTCCTGCCCCCGGATTTCCCGCGCTACCGAGCCGTCTCCTGCCAGGCGCGCGAAATCTTCAAGCGCCATACGCATCTGATCGAGCCGTTGTCGCTGGACGAAGCGTATCTCGACGTCTCAGAAAACAAGACGGGGCTGCCTACTGCCACACACGTGGCCCGAACGATTCGCGAACAGATTCGCGCGGAACTCCAATTGACGGCGTCGGCAGGCGTCGCTCCGAACAAATTTCTCGCCAAGATTGCTTCGGACTGGCGCAAACCCGATGGGCTTTTCGTCATCCAGCCGGAAGAAGTGGATTCCTTTTTGCGGCCTTTGCCGGCGGGCCGTCTGCCTGGAGTAGGCAAGGTCATGGAGGAAAAGCTGAGGGGCTTTGACGTAAAAACCGTCGGCGATCTTCGGAAGATGGACCTGGCGGCACTCGAAAGCCGCTTCGGTCGCTATGGCGTGCGTCTCTATGAGCTAGCCCGCGGCATCGACAAGAGCGAAGTGATCCCCGACAGGCCGACAAAATCCATTTCGGCCGAAGACACGTTCGAGCGTGATGTGCTCTTGACCGAGATGGAGCCGATGATTCGCAAACTTGCCGAACACACCTGGGCCGCATCGCGCAAGGAATCACGAATCGCCCGCACCGTCGTGCTCAAACTGAAGACCAGCGAGTTCAAGATTCTCACGCGCAGTCATACGCCGCCCTCTCCTCCCTCTTCATGCGAAGAGCTGACGAGCGTCGCGCTTTCTCTGCGAGAGCGTGTTGGGCTTGATCCACGCCAGCGCTTTCGCCTCGTCGGGGTTGGTCTGAGCAACTTTCACGACCGCGAGAACGCGTCCGCCCAGCCGGCCCTTTTCGCATAGTCAGAAGGACTCAATCGTCAGTTTCGTTTTAGCAGACCAATCAAGACTTGCGCCCGAGTTTCTCTGAAACTGAAATGAATTTGCTCCTTCGACACCGGCCGCGTTTGTGACCTGGAGACCTTGCTATCCTGAATTCATGTCAACCGTTGGACTGTCGCTGGTTCTTTGCTTGTTGTCGCCGGGCTGCGCCGGGCAGGGGCCTGCCGACAAAGCCGCCGCGCAAGGGCCGTCCCTGCCGGTCATCGATGAAAACGCTTGTCCGTTTGAAGGCTGCACCTTCGGGAAGTGGATCGTTGCCCGTGATAGCTCAATTTTCTCCTCCTGGAAGGAAGACAGGAAACCCATTTCCTCAGTCAAGAAAGGGGAGGTTGTAGCCGGGTTGACAGGCGTGCCTATCACTTATGAACCTGACCACATCCAGGTTCTCAAGCCCAATCCTGAACTTCGTCTCCACCCAGGTGACACCATCTTGAGATACATGTATCGCGGAGAAGGCTTCGCGGACATTTGGGTTAAGGGCGAGTGGAAAAAGGAGTACCACTGCAGTTTCACCACGGAAAAGGACGGTTCAGGGTGCCTGCGTGAGTGCTCGGCCAAGGTTATCTCGGAAGGTAGAAGGGATTGGTGGGTCCGCTTAAAAACAAAACAAGGCTCGATGGGCTGGACAAAGGAAGATGGTCAATTTGATTGCATGGACTCGCTTGGCGGCGACCCAAGTGCAGCAACCTCTAACCCCTCGGCATTTTTTCATCCGCTCAACTCCTCTTCATGCGCCGGGCAAATCGGTTTGTAAGCGCAGCTTCGGCAAACCGAAGGCATCGGCCTGGGAGGGAACTGTCCGGCGCGAATGTCCGCGGCCACTTCCTGCACGATGTTTTGCGCTTCCTGGAGCTGTTTTGAATCACGCGTGGTCACCTGAACCAGATTGTCATGCAAATAGTGAAAGACGAGCCGCACGGGATTCCACTCAAAAATTTCTCTTGCCGCAAGTGCATACAAGCTGAGCTGCAAATCTTTTTTCGCGAGCGACTCCTTTTTGGGCCGGCCGGTCTTGTAATCCACAATCTCCACGTCGTTGCGCTCGAGCGAGTTCACCTGATCGATCCGCCCGGTGATGATGACGTTGTGTTCAAGCGGCAATTCGAACCGTTTTTCCTGTTCGATAACCTGCGGCGGTGCGCCCATCACGGCGGCATGAAACGCGCACAACTGCTCGATGCCGTCTTTCTTGTATTGCGCCTCTTGGTATTCGTCTTCGAAGCCAACCGAACGCCATTCTAATTCGAAAATCCGCTGCACGTCTTCAAACGGCAGCTTGTTCCGCTTGCGCAGCTCTCCGAGAAACCGCTTCACCGTGTTGTGCATGATGCTGCCGAAGCTGAGCGAAGCCCGCGGCCCTTCCTTCAGCGACCATAAATACCCGAACAAATATTGTTGCGGGCACGTCCGGTAGCCGTTCACCGCCGAAGGGCTCAACGTCAGCGGCTCCGCCGAAGGAGGATGAAACGTCTCCGCCCAATCCGCGATGCGCGAGGAAATTTTCGCCGGGCCTTCCACAGCGGGAAAAAGGTCCAGGCTTTCTGGAACCGGCCCCTTCACCGCGGCTTTTTCCGGAATCGCAGCCTGCTTCGGCACCATCTGCTTCACGTCCCGCCGCCGCACCGTCGGCTCCATCAAAATGTCTTCGATGAACACCGGAACTTTTCCCCGAGGCTCTGTCAGCGTGGTGAGCGTCAGCCGCTCTTGCGCGCGCGTCAGCGCAACATAAAAAAGCCGCCGTTCCTCTTGAATGTGGAACTGCTCGGTCGGCTCGCCTTCCTTCATCAGCCGTGCGGGAAATTCGAATACGCGGGGTCTTTCCGTCGCCGGAAATTTCTTGTTGTTCACGCGCAGAAGGAAAACGTGTGGAAACTCCAGCCCCTTCGCCCCGTGCACGGTCATCAGCTTGACGGCATCCGCGGGCGCGTCGTTTTCGAGCGCGATGATTCCTCCCGCCTGTTCGAAATAGTCGAGGTACTCGATAAACTCCGGCAGGCTGCGCGTGTCACTCTTTGGTTCCCATTCCTTCGCAAACTCGGTGAGCCGCGCCACATATTTGGAGTCTTGATCGCTCGCGCGCCGTGACACTTCCAGCCATTCAAGCAAGTCCGCCAGAATCTCGCGCGCTGAGTGTCGCCGCATGGTCTTGCGCTGCTGAGTGAGGAACTCCAGCAACGGCTTGAGCCTCGCCTTCGATCCATCAAAAGGCAGCTCGGATTGCGGTGCTTGAAGCGCGTCATAGAGCGCCGTGCCGCGCTTTTTGGCCGCACGCTCGGCCAGCCGCACTATGTCTCTCGGTTGTAAATTCCACGCAGGGGCGGAAAGCACTCGCGCGCAGGCAATGTCATCAAACGGCCTCGCAATCAACCGCAGATACGCCAGCACATCTTTCACCAACGGATGGTCCAGGATGGAAAGCCGGCTGATGACAAAAGGAATGTTTCGCGCGGACAGCTCGCGCACCAGTTCGTCGCGGTGCGCGTGCTGCCGGTACAAGACGGCGCAGTCCATCCAGCGGCGGCCTGCGGCGTGGTGGCGCTGCAACTCGCCCGCTACCCAACGTGCCTCGTCTTCTTCGCCGGCGAACTCGACGATGCGAATCTTCTCGCCTTCGCAGCGAGTGGCGCTCAGGAATTTCTTGGGAAAGTCCGCGCTCACCGTGTTCTGCCCGATCACCTGCGTGGCCACGCGCAGAATGTTTGGCGTTGAGCGGTAATTCTCGGTCAGGCTGACGCGGAATTTGTGCGACTCCTCGCCCGGTTTCCATCCCGCAAATTTTTGGAGAAAAAGCTGAAAACTCGCGAACGAAGCGCCTCGAAAACGGTAGATGGCCTGGTCGTTGTCTCCAACCGCAAAAATGTTTCGCGACTCCCCCGCCAGCAGCTCCAGCAGTCGCAGCTGCGCGATGTTGGTGTCCTGGAATTCGTCCACCAGGATGTAGCGAAACCGCTGCTGCAGCGATTCCCGCAGCGCCGCGTCCGTTTCCAACGAGGCCACCGCGCTGGGGATCAACGATCCGAGAGAGACCCGCTTCTTTTCGTGCAGCAGTTCTTCGCTGGCCCGATACGCACGCGCAATTTCCTGCTCGCGCGCCACCATCTCCTCGCGATCGGCTAGCGTGTCGGCGTCCAGAAACGCGCGCTCGTCTTGCAACTCGCGTGCAAGCAGGTCCACATATTGCTGATAGTCTTTTGCGGAAACCAGCTCATCCTGGCAGCGGGAGAAGAATTCCACAAAGTCGCTCAGGAATTCCCCGGGCTCCGCCAGCCGGCGGTATTTGTCGAGCTTCAGCCGCGCGAGGTTCCGCCGCAGCAAAATCCAATGGTCCTCCTTGCCCAGAAGCACGCGCTGCGGGTCGGTATCTTTCAAGAGCGATTCGCAGAAGGAGTGAAACGTATCGAGCGTCACCGTTTTGCCGCGCTCGCCTGTGGCCTTTACCACGCGCGCCTTCATTTCGCCCGCGGCTTTTTTTGTGAATGTCAGGCCAAGGATGTTTTCGCCGCTGAGCTGTGGATTCGAATCGAGAAGGTGCCGGATGCGCTCGGTGATGACGCGCGTTTTTCCCGTTCCGGCGCCCGCAATCACCAGCAGCGGCTCTTCGCCGTGCACAATCGCGCGCCGTTGCGCATCGTTCAACTTCAAGCCGCTATCTTCCAGCGGCGCCATCTCGAACAGTGTTGCCATGAATTACAAAGATTAGCCGAATTCGCAGCGAACCGGAAACGGGGCTTGCATCTACAGAATCGTCTTTAAGATTTCTTCGCGCGTCTTGCCTTGGTCATTCGCATACCCTTGAGCGGCATCTTTCCCATTGGCGCGCAGTTCTTCTCAGGTATCGCCTTCGGTGACAATGCTCTCCGTCAAGTCCTCGGCTGCGTAGCCGCCATCGGCTTCTTCGGTGACTTCGAACACAAGCTCGTTGCTCTTGTTGCCGCTCATCGGGATCCTGCTGGCCAAAGACTACCCGGAAGCTTGCCTTGCGGCAGGTCGGACTTTGAGTCTATCTCTCAACCACTCTCGCGTGTTTCAACGCTGAGACTTGTGCCCGCCGACGTCTGCTGGGGATTGCGTCGAAGAAAACAGCGTGGCGCGCCCCGAAAGCTCCCCGGACGCCACCTTGGCATTGACCTCGGCCGATTTGCCGCGCGGGATGCTCAATGATTCCCACTTCCCAGCGGCTTTTGTTGTGAGGTGCTTTGCCAAAAAAAGAATTTGCCCGACGTGATGCGCATAGTGCGCGATCTGTCGGTTAATCGCTTGCATCACGGAATGCGGTTCTGTCCGAATTGTTATCGTTCGTGTCAAGTCTGCTTCCGTGAGCGGCCCGAGCGCGCCGAAGACGTATTGCCATCCGCATTCCCACAATTCCATCAGTGCCGCCCGCGTCTTCGGGGCATCGTCGAATTCCGTATCGCGGTTGCGGTCTGGCTTCTCTCCGTCGGTCGTCAGGAAATCCATCCAACGCGACCGCATGTTCCCGGCCATGTGTTTCACGATGATGGCAATGGAGTTGGATTCCGCGTCCAACCTGGTAAACAGTCCTTCATCGGGGCATTGCGCCATGGCGCGCTCGCCCAGCTTCTTGTAATAGTGAAAAAGCCCGATAGAGTCCTGGACATAGGACATCGATAATTGGTGTGGCATAACGCCATTGTGGTTCTTGCCGGCGCACTGTCAACTCAATTCGAATGGCTTCACCCTCACGGAACCACTCTTTCATTTCCAGGCGTCCAATCCGTCCAACCAGGTATGGTAAAGATGCTGAGGAGAATGGGGTCCGACCATTCGAAAGATTGCTTGACAATTCGCTTTTTGTTCGCCTAAGATGGCGTCCCTGCGAAACCGCTCTGTAAGGGAGTCGCAAAAAGGAATTCACAATTTTGTTGTATAGAAGCTTGGGAGGAATGCCGCTATGACCATCGGACAATCGCTGTTGCCGGAATTCGACCAGGAAATGCAAAACACGCGCAAGGTGCTGGAGCGCTGTCCGGACGAAAAGTGGAGTTGGAAGCCGCACGAAAAGTCCGGCACGCTAGGCTGGCTTGCAGGCCACGTCGCCAATATGGTGAGCTGGCTGCCCTATACCATCCAGACCGAAGAGCTGGATTACGCTCCCGTGGGTGGCCCCAGCTACGAACCGCCCAAAATCACCAACCGCAAAGAATTGCTTGCGGAGTTCGACAAGAATGTCAAGGACGCAAAGTCCGCGCTCCAAAGCGTCAGCGACGCAGAAATGCTGAAGAACTGGCGACTGCTCGCCGGCGGCCAGGAAATTTTTGCCATGCCTCGCATAGCCGCGATTCGCGGCATGGTGCTCAATCATCACATTCATCACCGCGCGCAACTCACCGTATATTTGCGGCTGCTGAACGTTGCCGTCCCGGGGCTCTACGGCCCCAGCGCCGACGAAGCACAGCCAACCTCCGCCGCCGCAAATTAACAAATGTAGCTGCGGCCTGCCTGCGCAGGCAGGCTTTAGGCCGTCGCTTTCGCGTGGCGGCAGAGACTTTAGTTTAGTCTGTGCTCTTCGAATTGCTTTATCGGCGCACAGCCCTGCTGCGCCCTTTTTCTTCGCGGATTCACCCGTGTTTGTGATCCCCAGGGCCGCGCCGTCTGCAGCCCGATCGAAGATTCCGGCTCCAGCCGGAAAGGATCTCAACTTAGCCCGACTCCAGAAGCATCCCGTTTTGCAACGCGCTATACTACTGTTCGTGGCTCCTCTGTCGTTCGACCTTCGGAGGTCCGCATGAACACTGACACGCCCGTCATACTCTCCGGCGTCCGCACGCCCATCGGAAAATTCCAGGGCGGCCTCGCCGGTTTCTCCGCCCCTGAGCTGGGCGCAAAAGTCGTCGCCGAAGCCATTCGCCGCGCCAGTCTCGAACCCAAGCAAGTCGACGAAGCCATCCTGGGCAACGTCGTTCAAGCGGGCCTAGGTCAGAATCCCGCACGTCAAGCCGCGCTGAAGGGTGGCTGCCAGCCGCGCGTCGCCGCGATGACCATCAATAAAGTTTGCGGCTCCGGCCTCAAAGCGGTTGCGCTCGCAGCGCAAGCGGTGCAATTGGGCGAATCGGAAATCGTTGTCGCCGGCGGTATGGAATCGATGTCCAACTGTCCTTATCTTTTGCCGCAAGCGCGCACCGGTTACCGCCTTGGCGACGGTAAACTCGTCGACTCCATGATCAACGACGGCCTGTGGGACGCGTACGAAAATTTTCACATGGGCATGACCGGCGAACTCGTCGCGGAAAAATACGGCATCACCCGCGAGGAGCAAGACCGCTTCGCCGTCGAAAGCCATCAGAAAGCCGTGCGCGCGCGCAAGTCCTGCTTCTTCGAAGCGCAGATTCTCCCGATTGAAGTTCCGCAAAAAAAGGGCGATCCCGTCGTCATCAAATATGACGAGTCGCCTCGCGAAGACACTTCGCTCGAAGCGCTCGCGAAGCTGAAGCCCGCGTTCAAGAAAGACGGAACCGTGACCGCTGGCAATGCTCCCGGCACCAACGATGGAGCGGCCGCACTCATCGTCACGAGCGAACGCAACGCGTCCCGTCTCGGCAAGCAGCCGATCGCGCGCATCGTCGCGCAAGCCGTCAGCGGCATCGAGCCCAAGTGGGTGATGATGGCGCCGGTGGATGCTGTCGAAAAACTGTTTGCAAAAACCGGCTGGGACCGCGACAAGGATGTGGATCTCGTCGAACTGAACGAAGCATTTTCCGTGGCGGCGATCGCCGTCACCCGCCAACTCAAACTCAATCCGGAAAAAGTCAATGTGAACGGAGGCGCGGTCGCGCTCGGGCATCCCATCGGCGCAAGCGGCGCGCGTATCCTCGTCACACTGCTTTACGAATTGCAGCGCCGCAACCTGAGGCGCGGCGTCGCCGCCCTCTGCCTCGGCGGCGGCAACGCAGTCGCCCTCGCCGTCGAACGCTACTGACGAAACGACCGTGGCCAAGCGCCGAGAAAAGAGCTCCAAAACTCGGACCGAAAAGTCGCGTCGTGTGACGCTTGATGACCTCGCTTTTCACGATTAAATCGATTTTACCAAAGGCGAATCAAACTGTTGAGCTTGAGGGCAAGTTCACACACCGCGAGGGTGTTCGTCCTCGGGAATGGCTGGGATCATGAGCACGGTTATTTTTGTGAGTCTAGATTGGAAAAGGTGGCAATCCTTGGGGCCACATTCCAAAGCTGATAACGATTGGCTGTGGGTCTCGTGCTTCAACAAATCCATCGCTGGTCATGATCTCGGGTTCCCGCAGTTCGAGAAATAGCAAGCCAAGTTTTTGAAAGGGCCGCCTCGGTTGCCCTCTCGCGGTCGGACGTGCCTTGCGCTACAAGTTGGAGGGTTGAGGTGTGAGATCGGCTCTGCTGGCGCCCAGGTCAGTGCCGCAGTAGGGGCAGAACTTGTCGAGTTCGGCGACTTCGTGCTTGCAGTTCGGGCATGACGGTTGCAAGTTGCATTTGCAGTTGGGGCAGAAATTGAACCGCGCGCTCACTGACGCGCTGCACTGCGGACAGGGATACGGCAGCGGCTCGCGCATCAGGAAATAAATGACCAAGCCAATGACTCCCCACGTGGGCAGAAAAATCAGAATCAGGATCGTCCACAGCGCAGAGTTCATTCCGCGGCGGGCTGCATCCCGATTGACGTAGGCCACCAGAAAGATGAAAAACGCAAAAAAGATACTCATCAATGTGACCATGCCGCCCAGGGCCAGAGAAGCCAGCACGATGTGACCGTGCTCGCTGAGTTCCGGCGGAAAGATTTGGTCGCCGCGCTCCGGCGCGGTCAGGTTCACCGCAAGGGCGATGCCCTGCGCGAGGAAGAAGAGCACGAAGACCAGGACGGTCACCCATCGCGGAATGATGCGAAACTCGTCCCAGAAGCGCAGCTTCTCTTTTTTCCTGCGAACGCGCATCAGCCGCATTCTTTCGTTGAACGTGCTGGTCACCTTTTGTGAGTAATCGGACATTTTTTCTCTTTCTCGCCACTCAATAATTCAGACGCCTACTCCGTGTCATCCCGAATCCCGCTCGGTATGATGACGCCTGCGCGCCGCAGCTTGCCTGCCACAAGCTCGGCAGGGACCTGTTCTTTTCCACCGCGCTTGACTCAACGCTCCGGCTTCATCCACTGCGGCTCCTCGGACTGGCGGGCGCTTTCCAGGAGCAACACAATCACCGCGAACAGCGCGGGAATCGTCCACCAGAGACCGAAGCCGACTTCGAGCAACAACTTCGGAGCTCCCGTTACTTGTCCAAACCATGCAAAGACGCGCCAAACATATGGCGCGCTGGCAATTCCAAAAACCCAGGAAGCCGCGCAGGCCAGCCACAGCATGCGGCGCTTCGGTTCGCGCTCGCGCAATTCCATCGCGCGAAGCCGCACGCGGAATTGCGTGCGCGATGCCAGATCCGCCGGAAGTGAAATCGCCGACGTGCGCAGTGCCCGCAGCGCGCGATCGGTTTGCCGCGCATGTTCGCTGCAAAACCCGCAATCCCGCAGATGTGCGCTGAGCCAACCGCTCTCGGATTGCCCGAGTCCTTCCACGCGGCCTTTGGCCACGAGCTGCAACGCGCGGTCGTGGACGTTTTCGCTCATACCAAAACCTCGGCAAGCTGGGGCGCATACTGCGCCCCGATAACGGAAGCAAGCAACTCGCCGGCGGTGCGCAGGTTCTCGCTCACGCCGCACCTTCCTGAAGCGCGCCGCGCAGCGCTTCGAGCCCGCGATACAGACGCGACTTCACCGTGGAAACAGGAATGCTCAAGACTCCGGCCATCTCTTCAATTTGCAATTCTTCCTGGAAGCGCAAAACCAAAACTTCACGGTAAATCGCGGCAATTTTCCCGAGCGACGCCTGCACGTTCTGTTCGCTCTCTTGCGCCAGAACTTGATGCAAAGGCGACGGCTCGCTTTCATTCGCAATTTGCAGCGGCCGTTCCTGTTCGGAATCGGTCAGCGCGTCCAGACTCTGCGCTTTCTTGGTGCGCTGCCAGTCGATCACCAGGTGGCGCGCGATGGCGAAGAGCCACGCTTCGAATTTGGATTTGCCGTCATATTGATGGCCGCGTTCGAGCACGCGAATCCACGTTTCCTGAAAAAAATCTTCGGCGCGCGCCTTGTCGCCGGTGATGTAAAGCAAGTAGCGGAACAGCCGGTATTGGTATTGCTCGATGAGCCCGTCGAGCAAATCGGGGTCGCGCTTCTGCAAGCCACGCGCGATGCTCTTGCCTTCATCGCGCATCAGCGTGGAAAACGACACCGTCGTCGCGAAGGCGCTCGAACCAAAGAACGATCCTGCTTGCCGGACAGTCGGACATACGGTCGCAGCGCCCATTCTAACTGGTATACGGGTTCGAATCGCAAAAAGACGCAGGGATGCGCCTATCGCGCGATGTGGGACTAAGTGCTTTACGGTTATTGAGTTACAGGAAACCGGGGCGCGGATTTCCGCAGCGGGCGGGAAACCAAAAGCGGTAAGCTTGCCGGTGCCGTCAGCTTGCTTACCTCGCGAGTTAATCACCATTCAAAGTACTTGCCATGGCGTTGGAAGCGCCGATCAGGCGATCGGCGATCCCGGCGCCGCGACTCGTTAATTGGCGCGTGGCTTTCAAGAGTTCATTCTGTGAAGAGTCGAAAGGGGTAGGAGCTTTGGGCCGCTGGAAATCTTGAAATTGCACCGAATCATACATGACCCGACTCGGCCATTGATCCTGACTTTGCTTTCTCCGGTGGCCAAGCGCGATTATCTCGATCTCCGGAAGGGCATGAGAGTCACGACAGGAAATCTCTCCGCGCAATCATAAAAGCTGGAAAAGCAGGCTACGTCTTGATCCAAAAAGGATCAAAGGGAAGTATCCGATCGCGGTAGGCAGCATGACGAAGAAGGGGCGCGAAGCTCTGGCGTTGTAAGCGGAAATGTTGCAGGAGGTTATGAAAGTGACGGAGGGGGCGAAAGAGGATTAGCGCGCTGTCGCGGCGTGGGTTCTGTGCGCGAGAGCACCCAGGCCATACCTTTGGTGCTACACTCCCGCCATGTTTTGCCCGCAATGCCGCGTTGAGTATCGTCCGGGGTTCACGCACTGCACCGACTGCGACGTCGATTTGGTCCATGAACTCCCGCCGACCAGCACGAAATCGTTCGAATCGAATCGGGGCCCGTCTCCAGGCGACAATGAGGAAGATCCCTTCTGCTCGTTTTGGCAGGGAGACGACGCGCGCGTGCACGCAGAGCTCTGTACAGTCCTCGACGAAGCGGGAATTCCACACAAAACCGTTCGCCGGCAGGATCATCTCTTCAACCTGAACAACTATCCCGCTTTTCAGGTTGGCGTTCCTTTCTCCCTGTTTGAAAAAGCAGAAGGCGCGGTGAAGGACACCTACGGGATGGATGGTTCGGATCCTAATGCCGCGCAGTCGCTCACCCCTCTGGCTTTTATTTCAGACCGTTCGAGTATCATTCGAAAACTTCCGAACATGCTTACACCGGCAGAGGAACAGAATATCCCCGGCCCTCCTGAGGCTGGGGAAGAAGACGAAGAGGAATTCGAAGGGCACGGAATCGAAGTTTGGTCAGGCGATGACTGTTCGCTCGCCGACATGCTGCTCGCGTCTTTGCGGGAGAACAAGATTGGCGTTTGCCGCAAAGACTCACAGGGCAGGCAATCGCTGCTCGTCCCTCCGTGGGGGGAAGTGCGTGCCCGCGAAATTGTGAGAGAGGTTGTGGAAGGAGTGCCGCCGGAGTGAGTTCCGCGTCGAATCGGTTGTAGTAAACTCTCCGCCGCAATGGTTTGTCCGTCGTGCAACGCAAAATTCCCTCGCGGAACAGTCTTTTGCTCCCGGTGTCACGTCACGCTGACTAATGATCTGGCCGAAGCGGATGAAGCGGTGGAGAAGGCTTATCCGGGAAGCGCTCTCGTCCATTTGTGGAGAGGAGAGGATGCGGCCCTTCACGCGTCCTTGTTAGAGGCTCTGAGCAACGCGGGCATCTCCTTTCACGAGCAGCCTCTCGGTACCGGCCCGAGCGCGCGCCCCATTGACCGACTCCTGGATCATGCCCATCCGTGGTTCGGTTTCGAGGTGGCCGTGCTTTCTTCCAACCTTGCAGCCGCGGAGATCATTCTGGAAAGACTGCTCCATGAAAAGCCAGTGGACATGGCGCTTACCGCAAAGGAGCGTGACGAACCTGCAAAGCGCAAGGCCAGAACGTCTGCTGCAGGCGCAGCGACTTGCGAAGTGTGGTCGGGTGAAGATGAGGGTCTGGCGGGATTTTTGGAAACGGCGTTAAGAGAGAATCAGATTCCGGTACGAATGGAAAGCCACGGTCAAAGAATGACTATTTACGCTCCGCTAGAGGATGAATTTCGCGCCAAAGAGATCATTCAAGAGATTGTGGACGGAGCGCCGCTTGAGTGAGCGGAGGCAAGGATGAAGAAGGCGGCGGTGGGGTTTCGCGTGCATTCGGGGTGGGCGGCGATGGTCGCGGTGGCCCTGGAGAAGAGCGGCCCTGTTCTGCTGTACCGCGAGCGCCCTCATCTGGTGAAGATTTTTAGCTATTCGTACCGCCAGCCCTATCACACAGCGGCAAAGATGCCGCTGGAGGAAGCGCGTACGTTTATCTCACAAGTGAGGGATGAAGCGCGAGGACTCGCTCGCGGCGCGCTGCGGAGAATGCAAGCGAGAGTGCGCGAGGCAGGCTACCACTTGAGCCATTGCGGCGCGCTGGCGGCATCAGGAAGAGCGCTCCCGAATCTGGAAGAAATCCTGGCGGCTCACCCTCTGATTCATACTGCGGATGGGGAACTGTTTCGAGAAGCGATCCTGCAGGCGAGCGAGAGATCGGGGCTCAAGACTGAACGCGTAAAGGAGAAAGAACTGCTGGAAACGGCGAGGAAGATTTTGCGCAAACAGCCCGCGGCGCTGCTGCGGCAGACGGCAGAAATGGGCAAAGCGTTTGGGTCGCCATGGTCGCAAGATGAAAAGTTCGCCACGCTGGCGGCGTGGCTGGCCTTGAGGTCGAAATCATCGCGCAAGAGAAGTGGTGCAACGTGATTCCCTGGTTTGAAGGAAGAGAACGGATTTTTTGAAGTTAAGGCGATCGACATGAAGAGAAGAACTCGGGTCACCGTCGCGGTGCTTTGATTTCGTTAAATCTGTTCCCGGATTGCGAGCTTTCTTGACCTTTGAAATTTCGTGTGATTCCGTATCTTTGCGTGACGGCGGAGAGCGTATGAACCTTGAGCAAATCAAAACGGTGGCGGTGCTGGGCGCGGGGACGATGGGGAATGGAATCGCGCAGGTGTTCGCGCGCTCTGGGTATCAAGTGATTTTGCGTGACGTGGAACAGCAGTTTCTGGATCGGGCGCTGGAGACGATGGGGAAGAATCTGGATCGCGAAATCAAGAAGGGGCAGCTGGGAGACAGGGAGAAGGGTACGGTGTTGAAACGCGTGCAGCCTGTGACGGACATGCGCGCGATTGCGGCGGCGGATTTTGTAGTGGAGGCGGTGCCGGAGAAAATCGAAATCAAGCACGCCGTGCTGACTGAGGCGGATGGAATTTTGCGGCCGGAAGTGGTGCTGGCGAGCAACACCTCGTCGATTTCGATGACCACGCTGGCGGCGATCACCAAGCGGCCGGACCGGTTCGTCGGGATGCACTTTATGAATCCCGTGCCGGTGATGGCGCTGGTGGAAGTGATTCGCGCCCTGCAGACGAGCGATGCGACATTCCAAGCGACGATGAAGCTGGCCGAGAAGCTGGGAAAAAAACCGGTCGCAGTGAACGATGCGCCGGGATTCGTTTCGAACCGCGTGCTGATGCCGCTGATCAACGAGGCGGCGTATTGCGTGATGGAAGGCGTGGCCACGGCAGAAGCCGTCGATGCGGTGATGAAGACTGGAATGAATCATCCGATGGGGCCGCTGGAGCTGGCGGACTTCATTGGGCTGGACGTTTGCGTGGACATTATGCACGTGCTGCAGGAAGGGCTGGGTGATCCGAAGTATCGAGCGTGCCCGTTGCTGAAAAGATATGTGGCCGCGGGCTGGCTGGGGCGCAAATCGGGGCGAGGGTTTTACGGCTATAGCGTTTAGATGAAAAGATGAATAGGTTTCAAGGAAGTCTAAAGCTGGTTCGAGAAAAATCAGCGGCTACTGTCCGAGCGGTGCCGCTATGCCAACATGGGCAAGACCCCCGATGATCTGCCTGACGGCCGGGTGTGGATTCAGCTCGAAGCCGATTCGAGAACCATCGAGATGCGAGTGCTGAATAGCGCCTGAATCGAAGCGGTGCGATGGGATCATCCTCTTACCAAGCGGATTTTTGACCGTGAAATCCGAAAGGTAAATTGACGGAGAACCTCGGACGGACTTCTGGCCAAGCTCCTAGGCGAATAGAGGGCGAATCATCGTATTTGCTTTTTCTTCGCCCTGGTGCTATCTTGCCCTTCGCCGTTTTCAACAGGTGCGCCATGCACGGATTTGCGAGCAATGTTCTAAGCTGTCAGGAGCGCGAGAGGCTCGAAGAGGAGCTGTTCGAGGTCCGCACGCGGGGCAGGTATTTGTCCCGGCTGCGGCATCTGACATACCGAGAACGGTCGGCGTTGGATGAGCGCGAACAGGCGGCTCAGGCACGGCTTGCGGATCATGAAGTGACGCACGGTTGCGGGCGGTAGTCTTGACGCACGGCGTGGGCGTGCATTCATGACGAAGAGACTCAGGATTCCTCAGGCCTCAAGGCCGAGCTACAAGCTCGGAAATGACACGTTTTGGTTGACATGGCCCGAGAAGCGATCAAGGCGAAAGGCGTAGCAGGCTCGAAATAACGGACCTGGCGTTAGCGCAAGTACGAGGTTCGGCTTGGGCGTTTTGGTCAAGGCCATCGGCTCCGCTGTAAAGATTTCCTAATTTCCTCGACCGAGGTGTGAGATGGCAGACGAGAAACAGAAGTTGCTGGAGGCGGCGATATCGCAGATTGAGAAGTCGTACGGCAAGGGTTCGATCATGCGGCTGGGCAGCAAGGACGTATTGGTGCCCGTGAGCGTGATCCCGAGCGGATGCCTATCGCTGGACGCGGCGCTGGGAGTGGGCGGCTTCCCGCGCGGGCGTGTGATTGAGATTTACGGGCCGGAGTCGGGCGGCAAGACGACGCTGACGCTGCACGTGATCGCCGAGGCGCAGAAGCTCGGCGGGCAGGCGGCGTTCATTGACGCGGAGCACGCGCTCGATCCGGTGTACGCGCGGAAACTGGGCGTGGATGTGGACAATCTGCTTGTGTCGCAGCCGGACAACGGCGAGCAGGCGCTGGAGATTGCGGAGACGCTAATCCGTTCGGGCGGAGTGGACGTGGTGGTGGTGGACTCGGTTGCGGCGTTGGTGCCAAAGGCCGAGTTGGAAGGCGAAATGGGCGAGCCGCAAATGGGTTTGCAGGCGCGGCTGATGTCGCAGGCGCTGCGAAAGCTGACGGCGATTGTTTCGAAGTCGCGCACTTGTCTGATTTTCATCAACCAGATTCGCGAAAAGATCGGCGTGATGTTCGGGAATCCTGAGACGACCACGGGCGGGCGAGCGCTGAAATTTTATGCGTCCATGCGCGTGGACATCCGGCGCGTGCAGTCGATCAAGGAAGGCGACAAGGTGGTGGGTTCGCGGACGCGCGGCAAAGTGGTGAAGAACAAAGTGGCGGCGCCGTTCCGAGAGGCGGAGTTCGATATTTTGTATGGCGAAGGGATTTCGCGCGAAGGCGATTTGATCGATCTTGGCGTGGACAAGGGCTTGCTTGAGAAGGCCGGGACATGGTTCAGCTTCGGCGGAGAGCGCATGGGACAGGGTCGCGAGAATGCGCGCGTGTTCCTGAAGGAAAACAAGGACATTCGCGAGAAGCTGGAAAACGCGCTGCGCAAGAAGATGGAGCTTCCGCAGCCGGGCAATTCCAGCGCGTCTTCGGGAGCAAATGGCCACGCGGTTACGACACCCGCCCATGGCGAAAAGCCGCCGGTGAAAGCGGCGGCAACGGCCGGTGCAGACGCGGCAAAAACGCGGCCCGCCCGATAGGCGAAAGTCGGCTAAGCCCTCACAGTTTGCAGTTTACGGTACAGAGCAATCAAACAGGGTGCGAACAAACGCGCCTCTCTCTTTGTTTTGAACCCTGGCTCGCTCCGGGATGTCGGTGGCTTGACCCCGGGAATGGTTCGCAGCAAATTCGACTGGCGTATACACCAAAGCCTATGGCCGTGCTGTATGTTGCAGAATCGTATCAACATGAGATTGGAAAAGGCCAACCAATACACTCCTCTGGAAGGGCTGGCCGGGCGGAGGGGCAGGGGCTGGCCGGGCGGGCAGTGAGTTGAAAACAAAGCACATAAG